>Ga0316221_1000276_pt1 | contig 72027 bp, 82 predicted proteins | sample TBH18007metaG_FD_206003 | JGI IMG/M metagenome (GOLD analysis project Ga0316221, IMG submission 206003) | Freshwater microbial communities from Trout Bog Lake, Wisconsin, USA - TBH18007 | ecosystem: Environmental > Aquatic > Freshwater > Lake > Hypolimnion/Profundal zone | place: USA: Wisconsin... | reverse complement strand
TTCCTTCCTCCTGCCGTTGTATCTCTTATCCTTTCTTTCTTTCTCCCTTTGTTTTTATCTTTGGTTGCCAGCTGCTGCTCCTACTATCATCGTCTGTTGCGTCGCACTCTTCGGCTGGGGGTAATTCTATTGGGGGGGGGTATATAATAAACGGCATGCCATTAGTGCAATATGTATTATGAAAACATTTCTATTTCCATTTGTTTGTTTGGTTCGCATATACGCACTATCTTTGTGGTCTAATCAATCAGTAACTAAACTTACAAATTATGACACCTGCAAAAATGATCGCATTATTAGTATCCGAAATAGCTACAGAAACAAACGACGCTGTAAGCTATAACCAAGCAATTGAAATGGGAAAGGAAACGTATTTAACTACTGAATACGCTTCGCACTATGGCGGATACCGTTTAGTAAGGGTTCGCACTGTAAGCGGTGGCCATTGTGCGCCTTTCAAGGGCATGAGCGACGTAGAAGGTCGTAAAAAAGCAAGCGAAATGGAGACGTATTTAAGAGGTATTTTAATAGGAATGGGAATAAAAAGCAATTAATAATAAAATATACAAGCACTCTCGCCCCGCATAGCTGCAAAGCTGCGGGGTTTTGAGGTGCAAAAACATTGCATTTATGAAACACACCAAAATATTAACCGTTCTCTTTGCTCCTGTCCTCATTGCTGGGCTTGTGGGGTTTGTTATTTACTCCCTTTCTGCTCGGTATGGATCTGCTATTTATTCGCATGATATTTGCGAGGCACATAATACTAAGGCTCTAATACCCTTTATTGTGTTTCTTTCTGTCCTGCTGGGTTATGTTCCGGCCGTGGTTTGCTTGTCTAACTTGCTGTACGCTGCGCCTGTTGTGGTTACTTCTGAAACGGAGCAAGTAAAGGAAATACTAACATCGGATCTGTTCGTAGGAAAGGTGATAACTTCCATCGGTGCAAATTGTGCGCTGCGGGTTAAGAGTATTAAATGCTCTCTTGTTATTCCTGATGAATATGAATTATGTTTTTCTATTTAAAATCTTCTTTTACTTAGCTGCAACTTACTATTAAACTTCGTTGCGTCGCACACTTCAACAACATATTTTCAACCACTTAAAATTATATTAAATCATGTCAAAGTCAATAAAAGTAACTACTCAGGGCGTAAAGGGCGGTCAATTTAAAAACGAGCAGAAAGGATCTGTATTAATGACCGCAAACGGAATTTATATCCATATGGATGCATACACCTGAAGCGGCGACACATATAAAGAGCGCGAGCAACCGCTCATACAAATATCCTTTTCGGATGGTCGCACATGGAGCGGAAATACAGAAGATTTAAACGTTATTTTAGCGCTTCATTTAAAGCCTTGATTAATTAATATTTTCAACATCTCAATTTATAATTATGAACAAGACATTAATAATATTCGGCAACATCACATTTGATGAAATGACCGATGGAACACCATGCGCAATCGTTCACGAAATAACCGAAACGCTCTTAGCTCCAAAAGGTAAGGCCGGAGAGATTGCCGACTCATTAGTTAATATTTATGATGCCTATGTAATCCCCGCAGAGTACGACGGTAAGATAATTTATGAATAGCCGAATAGAATTACCAACCGCACAAGAGTGCGACGCAACGAACCCCTAATTTATAACTGAACTTCTGAACCAAAAATAAACTACCGGAGAAATGGAAATGACAATAACAGAATACATAAACCTCAACAGACCCAGCAGTCCTGGAAAAAAAAGGTACATACAAGAAATAGCCGCTGATAAATCACAATGGCACAAAATACCCGGCCTTACATCTGTCCGCAAAGTTGGCAAAGCATACCTTCTTTCCATCGACGAACCGGCACCAGCCAAAGAGTAAAAACAAGTAACACATTATAAAAACAAATACATTTAAATTTACTTGCACAGTACGCATATACGCAATATCTTTACATCCTAATCAATAACTAACAATCTAAACTTACAAACAATGAAAAATCAATTCTTCAACATCGCAGCTACAGAGATTAGCAAAATTACCACATCTGCAACCGAAACAATAGCAGAGCTTCAGGGAATTAAAACTACCGAAGAAATACTATCTAACTGGCGTTTTAAAAGCATGATGACCGCAGCCTCATTAAATAAAAAATGGGAATTATCCGCTCTGGTCGCTTACTTATCTAAAAGGATCAATAAAGAGACGGAAGGTAAAATATCAAAAGTAAAGTCTGAAGTTTTGGCTGTGTCGGATGCCGTAAAAGTAATTTCTAGTATTTCTATATCTGTTGAATGGGCAAAGAGCCGCACATGGGGTAATTGTCCGGCTGCATCTGTTAGGGTGTGCTTTACTGATAATACCTGCGATAACTATAAATCGGGCCGCATTACTGGCTATGGATTTGACAAAGAATCTACGGCTATAGCTCAAGCACTAAATAAATGCTCCGAGCTGCTTAATGCGCTGTACACTGTAAAGGATAGTAATATTATCAAAGAAAATCAAAATTTGTTTGGCTACGGATCAGGTTATGGCGTTAAGCCATATTTTGAAGGTGGCGTGGGTGTTTCATGCTATCCTGCAATATTCAAGTCCATAGGTTATGAATGGTCAAGTGTAAGTAGCGGCAAAACATTCGATGTGTACGCTGTAGCGAAAAATATTAACTAAGATGTTTGTAAGTATTCCGGAGTAGTTACCCGGAACGTTTGAACCCTATCTTTTTACTCTTTTTAAGCCGGCTGCAGCCTATAATTAAACTTCGTTGCGTCGCACACTTCAACTGTATATTTTCAACCTCAAAACACGTACACAAAATGAAAAAGTCAATTATAGAATCAAAGTTTGTAGAGTATTGCCTTGCATTGAATATAAAAAGTGAGCGCAACTATTTTTTAGATACTCCAAACGGAGACCGTGAATATATCTGCGCTACGCCAGGCACTATATATTTAACGCAAAGTGATCCACGCGCGGGTAAATATTGGGCGATTGCTCAAAATGGCGAAAGGGGCACTAATTCCATAATTTACGGATACGCAAACATTTATCAGGTTTACGGATATATGGACGGAGTAGTAAAATCACAAGAAAAAAAATTACCCGTATTTAATACTCCCTCGGCGGATTTCAAACATCCATCATTACAATTTGATTGGGGAAATGCAGAGGTAAACGAAAATGAGGCGTATATCCTGGATAATATCGGGAGAACACAAATAGAGCCGGAACAATGGGAGCTTATCTTCCGCAGCATGGGTAATGAGGAATTATTTGAATATACCTATGATAATGAACACGACGCACAAAGCGACTGGAACAAACTGCAAGAACTGACCGCCATATAAAAATTCACACCAAAACACACAAAATAATGGAAAATCAATTCAATACCGAAATGCCGGAACTTTTAATTAAAAACATTAACGCCCGCTTATCCGGCCTCCAATCTGACCAGCCTATAACCGTGCAGATCAACAGCGTTAAAAACAGGTTCTTTCTTGAAACGGCACAGGGGGAAGATATTACCGCAATATGCCAGCCTTTAAAATTAACTGAATTTATACAATACCTGGAAGGTTTTGAGCAGGCACTTGATTTGGTTGGGTTTGCGGCAGATGACACCTTTCAGCACATACTAAATATGGACAATGAAAATGTAAAGGAATTTTTACATTCCGATTTGAGCAGCGACTGGATCAGCGGGCTATACTCCAATGTGGGATATGAGCCGGATATAGAAATAGAGCGTTACATGCTCGATCAGTATCTACTAAAAATAGACGGGGAAGAATACCGATACGACAATAAACAGGATGCCGAGCAGGATAAGAAAACATTTGAAGAACGCCTGCCGGGAATAGCCCGGTAAAGATATGAACGCACAAGAGTGCGACGCAACCGCAGCTAAATTATATTCAACATTCTGAACCAAAAAATTTACACACAATGACACCAGCAGAAAAACTTTACCAAAAAACAATACAACTGGATATACAGTTATCCATGTTAGAGCGTATAATACGCAGCAGAAACCCCCTTGAAGCAGTAGAAGCAGAAAGAATAAGGGTATATGATGAAACCCAGGCACACGCTAAAGTATTAGGCGTTGCTACCTCCCCGGCAGATAATACCAACTATGCTACACGTCCTTTTATTGTTGATCCCTTAAACTTTTAATGTATGCTACTCTTAGAAATTGCCAATAAAACTGATTATAATTTGCTACGTAAGCAGAGAGATACACTCCTTGACTTAATAGAGAAAGAAGGAGATGAATGCTTAACAGAAGAAGAAACAAGCCACTTTAACGGTATAGTAGCCTTTATAGATAGCTTTTTAGAGGCCGTAGTTGAGGAAGGAATAAAGACCGAAAAAGAAGTTTTTGGGGCCAGCGAAGGAGAATAATTGAGCTGCGGTGGCGACGCTCCGTTCAAGGGGAGAATATAATTTAACTTTAATCATAAAATCACACAAAATGGAAAATTACTATTTCACTTTCGGCCAGGCACACTTTACAGAAGATGGACAGCCAATGAAAGATCATTACGTAAAAGTAACCGCGGAAAATTACAATGATGCGCGGGAGTGTTTTTGCTCAAACTTTGCCGCCCCAATAATGGGCAGCCCTACAAAATGGGCGTTTCAATATGCGCAGTCCAACTTTAATTCTCAATATTGCCCTGCCGGAGAATATGAGCATTTAATGAGCGATGCAGCAACAGCCCAAATGGCCCTTAAAAATGGTGATCTGTAAAGAAGCGCAATGGCGAAAATGCAGCCGAAGAGTGCGACGCAACGAAGCTAAATTATATTCTGAATTCTGAAACAAAATCTTAACGCAAAATCACACATACTATGTCCAGGCAATTATATAACTCTCTTCGTAAAACCTTTTCTACTTTTGATATACTTACTCCCGGTGGAAGGGTAGTAAAATCTAAAACAGGTCGTATCTACCAGGAATTACCTAAGCAGACTAAAGAGGTAATGATCAAAACTATTATTGATTATAATATTGTTTTTAACTAAATGTACTCTTTATGCTTATTGTCTCCTTTTTAGAACAACATCACTTTATTGAGGATATTATATTGTTGCTCCTCTTCCTTTTATGTTGTGCTTTTATCGGTTACAGGAACCGGAATAAAGATTAAACTTCGTTGCGACGCTCCATTCATCTTTCAGTTAATAATTAAACTTTTCACTCAAAATGACAAAATACTTTAACGATCTCCGGCCCTCTCAGCAAGAGGAATTTGTAGACGATAAAATAAATGGCCTTGGATTCACAAAGGAAATATTACTTGCCGCCATACGATCAGTAAACCCAATTATAGTGAACGGGGATATATCCATCTCAATATCATTTATTGATACCTCCTACATGGAGCGATTATTTATCGCAATAATAAAGGAATACGAGGGGAAATACAAAATTGGCCTGATCGCTAAATAGAACTCCGCAGACGAACGGAGCGTCGCCTCAGCAACCAAAAATAAAACAATGAGAACCATACAAATAGAAACCAATAACGACTTTGAATTCTCCCCACAAGCCAGCATATCCGGAGAAGGTTACAAAATAGAAGTAACCACTCAGGAAGAAAACGGAACAGACAGAGAGCTTGACCTTATATCTATATCCCTTCCAGGAGGATTAGTATGGAAAGGTACTGTACAATGTCTCCTTTCTATCCCGAATATAGTAGGTAATGCACTAAGCGTTATGGGTAACTTGCAAATAAAGGGCGTATCTAACGAAGAATACGATAACCTTCAAGACTCCTTTGATGAAATGACGAACCTACTGGATCACTTTTCAAAAACTGATGCAGCCGGCAAATAGCGCCAGATTTAGCATCGTTGCGTCGCACACTTCGGCTGCATAGTTTCAACCACATGTTATTATATGATAGATAGAGGGCTTTTGTAATCAAATAACTAATAATCAACACTTTAAGTTGTTTTTTGTTCACCAAATACCAATATCTTATTCATTATACAGTGAATACAACATGCTATAGTTAATGAACAAGTATTTAATTCATAAAAATAGTGAACAAATGCTTGTTTGATTTAAAATTATTCATTAGTTTTGTGAACTAAATCAAAGCTATGAATACATCATTCTTAAAAACAGGCTTAGTGAAAAATATTCACATCGTCGACAGGATTACTGGAGAGGTGCTTGAAGATAGCGTCCAGAAATATAAATACCTAGCTAAAAGCAAGGAGGAATTCTATATAATATTTGCCTCCCTTATTGGCGTATTCAAGAAACTAAACGGGCCGGAAGTGCGTGTTTATTGCCACCTTTTAGAAAAGTATCAGGTAGGTACAGACATAGGTATTTCAGCCAGCATACGCAATATAATAGGCAAGGACACTAAGTTAAGCCCGGGCACCGTAGCTAATGCCTTGGGAGCCCTTACTGATAAAAAACTTATCTACAGCACACAGAGAGGCGTATATAAACTCAACCCTCGATATGCCTTTCAGGGATCAACTGCAGAAAGAAATAAAATGCTTAAAATGATACTGGAAATTGAATGTCCAGATTGTTAAAATAAAATACGATGAGCGAAGCGAGCGTGGCAACGATGCCTAATTTATAGAAAACAGCTAAGTTCATAATTTTAAAACACACATACTATGTTTGAAGTAGGAAAGAAGGTAATCTGCATAAAGAGCCATTCTGCCGGCTTAATTAAAAAGGGTCAGATATTTCTATTGCATAGCATTCGCCTTGCTCCGTGCAGATGTGGCATCACAGAAATAAACATTGGAATAACAACCAAGCATCCAACATCCAAATGCGGGCACTGCTATAATACATACATTATATCCGACGGCACATATTGGCTATCGGCCACGCTATTCGCTCCTTACGATGATTCCCTCTCCTCTATAACAGTAGAACAGCTCATAGAAGAACTAAGCGTACAAGAGTGCGACGCAACTACTGCCGCCTTGTCTTCCATAGTGCTGGAACCAAAATCATTTTCTAAAACTCTTTACGATCATTACACAGAAAGAATGACACAAGTAGAATACACCTCTTCTTTGTGGTTTGCTCTACGTAATCACCGGGACAAACTTTATGGTCCAGGCTGCCAGCTTCGATAGGGCTGCAGTGGCGATGGCACCGTTCAAATTCAGTTCACTATTTAACTTTTTACAAAATGGACAACAAAATAGGATTCAATACCTACCCATTTGACTCCAATTCATTTAATCGAAAAATGGACAACGTAAATAACCATAATCCGGTTGTATGTGGCGCCATTGTATTACCCCAGACCAGCCCGCACATGCCGGCGGAAATGATGTGGATATACCAAAGTAAAGATACTCATCCGATAACCTTTGAAAAACTTGATTGGGAATGACAAAGAGATCAATTAAATACTTCTTAATAAGGAAGTGGCTACGACATGCGTGGATTCCTGCCTATGAGCCATTAAAAAATACAGCGCCAAACACCAAACAATACAATATACTACCCAGTAAGGCTTAATTAATAACCGAACGATCAACGGAGCGTCGCAACGATGCTTCATTCTTATTCTTAACACTGACAAACAAAAATTTTATGTTATCCAAAGAAGAACTACTCACACCCCGATTTATTTGCACAGGAACAGGCATACACCATTACCCCGGCAGCCCCTTCTTACCTGGTGATATACTTACTCAATTTGAACATCCTATTTATGGAGTATGTGTAGCTAAAGACAAAGACGCTCCAGTAGGAGAATGGCAGTATGCAGATAAGATCAGGCAGTACCCGCATTTGTTCCGCATCATGGAGTGGTGGGAAGATCGTGCACCAGACGAAATGCCAGAATACGAAATAGTGATTGATGATTCGGGAACCAGGGAGAGGGTGCATCCCGTGTATGAAACCATATCGGTTATAGGGGATGTCACTATTATGCCGGCTACCGAAGAAGAATATAACGCTTACATAAACAAGGCCAAATAGCCATCCTGCGATGAACGGAGCGTCGCCACAGGTGCCAAATTGTATTCCTATGGCTAAGTACCCAAAAACCTTTTTATGCCTGTAAACAAAAAGTATTTATACAATGGAGGGCATATAACAATAGTAAACCCTTCTGCCGCCAAACTAGAGAGTGTTATCAAGACCAGCCGCTTTGAAACAAGAAAGGAGTTGCGTAAGATAATATTCTCTCTTACTGATAGTGGGTGTATTATTACTGTTAGTTTTGATGAACCGTTGGGCCGGCCGGAGGCCACTGATTAGGCATCGTTGCGACGCTCCGTTCTGGGTTCTATTAATAATTTAGCTATTCCATACAAAAGTAAACGCCCGCATATAGCGGGCGTTCTTGTTTCAAGAGGAAAGGATATTTACTTTACCGTCAGATTATATTCGTTTTGCAACATTTCAGCCAGAATGTCCTCCCATGGCTTTCCGTTTGGATATGTACTCTGCGCTTTCTCTTTTAGCACCTCAAATCTATTCACAAATTGCTTCCACAGCGCCTTCTTCTGCTCCTGCATGTAAATGGGGCTGTATTTCCTTCGATCTTAAAAGGTATTTCTGTTTGCATTGTATGTAAATTTTTGGTTGTCAGATTTGTTGCTACTATCGGCTGCGTTGCGTCGCACACTTGTACGGTCGGTTTGCTACTCACCATCCAAAGAAGAAATATAAGTCTGGTTGTCCTTTCATTTTATTTAGAATTTCAATCCATCTGTTTTTATTTCCAGTAGGAACAATTCCGTTTATCCAAGCAAACGTTGATTCGAAATTTTCAGGACGGTAATATACACTCTCTCTGTCTTTTATTTGAAGACATAAATTCGCTTTGGAAAAATCAGTATCCCCCGCATATCTGAGGCTATCCCAGCCAACTTGTTCATTTACCCTCTCTTCTGATACAAAATACCCCTCATCGTCTAATTGAATATTGACCCGATATATACTTATATTTAATCCCATAAACTGTTTAATTCTTGTACGGTCGGTTATTTATTCTGTTTTTCTCTATATTGAATGACCCACTTACAAGCATCTGCCATATCATCTGAAGTTGCTCCGTCTTCCAAATCTGCACAATAAGCATTCATCATATCAATATCGCTCCATTCTGTTTCTATCTCTCCATTAGGGAAACTATTAACCAGCAGGGCTTCCGACTTTTCTGACATGTGATCATATCTTTTCCCCTCTTGCAGCCATTCGTATTTTAAAAAACCCATTATCCAATCAAATAATGTAGTATATGGTTTTGGATATTGAGAGTTCGTGGAGAAGTTAATTCTACCACAACCCCTGAATGTTATAGCCCAAAAATCAGCCTGCCGAGAGTCATAGCAAGCATCAATATACTTTATACAGTACCCTTCATGCCCTGCGTATCTATCATCCTCTCTGACATATCCAAATTTATGGTGTTTCTGTACGAATTCTGATACCTCTGATAATTGGCTTGGTGTAAGTCCCTGCATAATATGGTTGTTTAATTGTTAAATTCAGTCGAACGGAGCGTCGCAACGGCTGCCTAATCACGGCACCGCCGCTGGCTACATCCCCCTTTTATCATTAAGCTCCTGCAATTCCTCTATCCACTCTTTTGGTATTCCTTTTCCTTCTACCAGGTAACGGGATATAGCAACGTTTATCTCTCCCATTCTTTGTGTTTCTACTATGTGGCGGGGACGCAGGCAGAGTGGTGGTCGCTTTTTGGACAATAAATCTACCACCCTTGGATTGGCGCTTCCTCTTAGATACCTAAGAATATCATCCGCTATCTCCTCTTTGGTTTTGCGGTGGGCTGGAGAATTTGGTGCGGGCTCCGGCTTCTCTTCCCATTTGCTTCCTACTATCTTCCACGAACCATTTGACATACCGCGCATACCCCTTCCTTTTCCATCTATCATATATGCGCCATGGTGATCTGAAAAAACTATTTCACCACCCTCCTTATTGTAATACTCCACCTTATCCCCGGTAAATGCTTTTACTCCTTCCTTGTCCTTGAAGCCGGTGTATTGACTTACTTCGTACCTGAATCCTGGTTGGCTGCATAACATTCTGCCATTGTTATCTACGGTTACAATATCCCCTGCTGCAGATAGCAGAATCGCCTCTGTATAGTGAGATTGGGCTGCCCATTTCTTTTCTTGTTTGTCCCAGATACGGAATTCTAAGTTTGTGTTCATAAAAATATTTTTAAGCAGAAGTTAGTTTATCTATTTGGCTTCAGTGGCGACGCTCCGTTCAGCGACATCACCTTGCGCAGTCCCGGGCTTTTAATAGCGATCTATATATAGAGGCCCTTGTATCAACATCTATACTCGGTAATAATTCCATCACCTCCTCTATAGTAAAACTTAAAAAATCATACTCAGCTATGAATTTTCCATCCAAGTCAACAACCTCCATAATTTTGCGAATGGGCGTATCCTTTCCGTCTCCCCTTGATATTTTTTCGCACAATATCACTTGTGCTACCTTCAATTGGTCAATCATTGTCTGTATTTTAAAATAATTATTAATTACCGTTTTCTGGTTTAGCAACATCGCTTTGCGCCATGATTACTTCGCCCACAAACACGTTGAATTGTTTCGTATTCATGTTTTTAACTTTGACAACCTCCTTTCTTCCATCATCTGTACTGGTAGTTGAAATAAATTCAATTTCCATTTCAAGATGTCCGCCAAGATTAAATAAACTAATTGGATCCTCTGCCTCTATTATCCACGTATTTTTTTTGGTCTTGCCGAGGGCGGTGCATTTTAGGGCATTGCAAAGGGCATCAAACTTATCGAATGACAGATTTCCAAGTAATTCATTATTTATTTCTATGGTTGACATGTTTTTAATTGAAAGTATGAAGATGAACGGAGCGTCGCAACTTGGCTTAATTTATTACCGGCCGCTGGCTCCCTGAATTTTATTTTTGAACTCCTGTAATGCCATTTCCTTTTCTTCTCTCATCCTTTTTTTAGTAAATACTTGTGTAAGAAAGTCTATGTTCCTTATAAAAGCATCTTTACCTTCTTCATATTGTTCTGGTATACATTTTTTTAATACAAGCAGGTATCTTTCGTTAACTTCTTCTATAAGTTCTATGTGTGCTCTTTCTCTTGATCTTATATCTGTTGTTACTAGCTCATAATACTTGTTAGTATACCAGGTAATACATTCTCTTAGGGTTCTTATGGTAGGTAGTCTGGGCATAATTTTGGGTACTTAGCTTTTTCCTTACTATTTAGCTTCAGTGGCGACGCTCCGTTCAAAAACAGGAATACTATTTGGCCTGCCTGTTGTAGATAACACATTGTAAGATATTGCCCACACCCACGGATTTATAAGCCACCCATTCCCAGACTTTCCATTTATTTTATTCCATAGCGTTTTAAATGCACACACGAAGCAATCTCTATGCATTGATTTATCTTTATGTAATGGGCAAGACGGCATTGACGGCCTATGTGGCGCCGGTAAAATACCCTCCAGCCTTGCATCTTCTTGCGAAATATCTTGTAGTCGCTCCATCTTTATATCGGATATCTGAATCCATATTCTCGATCCTTCTTTTGGCAGAAAAATAGAAGGCTTCCATATCCAATTATCATCGCTGGATTCCCACTCCCTACCATTCTCACTAGCCTTGTAGATATAGCCCGAATTTTCATCCTCCCTATTTACTCCAAGACTATCCGTGTGCTGCCATGTTTCGCGAACATATAACACATCCCCGATATTCCCGTAAGGGTGTTTAATGCAGGTTAAGGGGCTATCTTCCTCATTTTGAACACCGAACGCAAACTGTCCGGCTAATGGGTGCCTGAATTGCGCCCAATCATCTCCGTCAATAATGCACATATAGGCCGATGGCGATTTTAATAGCGTATCCATCGATAGCCACCTCTGGGACCTCATTGGCTTAACTATGCGCCTCGTCATTGTTTTTCTTCCGTCAATAATAGCCTCCACCATTGGTGTAGAAAATAATATTGGATGCTCTTTGCACATACCTATTTTAATTTGTGTGTGAAATTGAAAGTATGAAGTCGAACGGAGCGTCGCAACGATGTTTAATCATAGCGACGCCCGCTGGCTTAAAAGTCATTTAAAACTCTCCGGAGATAAGAACACATCTCCTCTTGAAAACTTCTCCATAGAACTTGTATACTGAGATAGTATCTCCTCGTTGAATCCCACTTCATTTTTCATGGCAGCTAGGCGCTCGCGCTCTTGCTTTAGAAAGTTAGCCGATATCTGCTTGATGATCTCTGCCTTGTCCTGTATTTTGAAGTTAGCCAGGAAGTGGACGGTGTAGTTTATTGCGTCACCTACTGTTTTTATGGTTGTAGTGTTCTCGGCTCGGTCCATTTCTATCTTGTGTAGCTGGCTCAAGTACGATACATTCAGATCGCACTTGGATTTCAGCTCTTTTACAAGGTGCTCCTGTTTTGCTTTTTGATCTTTAGCCTCTTGCTCCTGTACGGCCGCATATGTAGTCATATTATCATAGTGCTTCATCAGGTTTTTATACTCTGCCAGTGGCACTCCGCCCTTGTGGTTCTTTGGGTATTTCTTGATTGGTGTCATTTCTCTATTTTTAGGTTTTGTTTGTCAGGTTTTTTGCCACTATTTAGCATCGTTGCGACGCTCCGTTGATCGTTCAGTGCTTTGATTGGGCTTCTCGATATATAAATACTCCAATGCGAAACACCTGAACTAAAAATATGAATACGCCCATAAAACACCACAGCACATGCCTATATCCCCAGTGCCAATGTGGCTCATTTGCTTCATATACTGCTCCTATCCAACATTTTTCAGGTATTTTGTGAAAATAATCACCAAAGAATCCGTGAAAATAATCACCAATAAACGACATTGATATAGCCACGAAGAATACGGCGGCAATCTGAAGTGTCAATATAAACCAAAATTTACCAGTCATTATTTTAAATTAAAATGTTGAACTAATATCCTTTCTATCACACCGGGAAATGATCTGTCGTCATCCTCTGCCACCTTATTTATTTTGTCCACTAATTTCTTAGCGTACTTCTCGCTAAACCTCATCCTGAAGGGTTCTGTTGGCTTTTCTTTAAGGTAGTTGTTTCTCTTTGCGCCTGCCATAATTATCACAAATGTAGCACTAATTATTTAACCACCAAATTTATTTTAAAATATTTTCATCAGGGGCAGAAAGATGAATGGAGCGTCGCAACGGACGCTCCATCGGAGAGAGATAGCTGGCTCAATAAAATTGTTTTTAGTGGAGCATGTTCATTGCAAACTGCCGTAGTCCTTCATCATTCTTTCTTCCTTTGTTGTCGTTTGCTCTTTTCCATCCCAGCCATACATCTATACCCATTAATCCTTCGAGGTAGGCGACTGCAGCATCATACTCTGTGGTGTTTTCTTTCTTGATCATCATTAACTGCTGGACCACATCTAAGTCGTCCAGGTATTGTATGTTATCCACTTCTCCTTCTATCATGGGGGCGCCTAAGAATTCTGCACCAGCCGCTACATACATGTCTATCTGCGATTTCTGGGAGGTAAAATAGTTCTGTCCAGCATCGTAGTCCTTCCATGGCTCGATTGCTCCGTCTTTATTTACCATGAGCACGAAGTTTCCTAAGCCCATTTCTATAAGCTGCGTGGCCCATGTACTTACGTTTGACTCTATCTGGACCATGCACCCGAACATAAGTATCAACTTGATCATATCCGCAAGGGTGTCACTTGGCTTATCGCACCTGTGTAGATAGCTAACCATTAGGCGCCTATTGCTGACACTTTTACCCTGCTGCGCATCTAACTCCGCGCTGGGGAGCAAGAACACCTGCATGGCGTTCAGAGAGCCCTTGCCGGTGTTTTTCCTTATGCGGTAGTTGGTGGGGTCAATGGATATAAAAAATGGGGCATTAGGGTTGGGCATCCTGCGTCCAGTCTTTGTGTCTACTGTTGTTTTGTTCAGATGTCGTTGTAGGAACCAGTCAGGTGTCCAGTCTTTGTGGTACCACTTGAATTTTCCGTGAGGCGCGTCATTCATCTTCTCTTCGTCGGTGACAAATTTCATGCGGATATTACCATCAAACTTATATCGCTCACTTTTGAGGTCCTTTACCGGCAATACGGTATATTCCAGGTTGAAGTCCTTGTATGGTGCCGCGCCTAATGACTGCAGTTCCTCTAATTCCTGCGCCTTCTCTCCTAGCCGGAGGTTATCAAACAGGCTGTCCTCCCTGCTGGTTTCGCTCCATGGGTCCGCCTCGCTGGCCGGGTACTGCCTTTTTGTTGCCTGCAGTTTTACCGGATCGTGCTTTACGTCGTCCAGTTCTCGGCGTATCTCATCCCATATCTTCTTCTCAATGGGTTTTCCGTATTTATCACAGCAACTAAACATTCCCTCCTGTACGGTCAAGGTATGGCAGATGAGCTTGCTTTTGGTTTCTCCGTATTGGTTGCCATTCTCGTCACGCTTCCTTGTTTTTAGTTTGCTGTCCTTGTATAGCTGCCGGGCCTCGTAGAATGAGCGGTCGGTGATCTCCGGCACGTAAGATAGGGCGAATATGGTTCCTTTGCGTTTAAATCCCTCCATTACGGTAGGCATCGTGGCAAGAAACAACTCTTCTGGGTAGGTATTCTCCTTTATTTTGGGGAACTCATCTATGAGCGCCAGGTGATTTGTGAACGTATCGAAGGCAGTACGGGTTGTTGGTACCGTGCATAGCCATGTGTTCAGGTACCCAAAACTCACATCCCGGCGTTTTTTCAGCGGGCTCCTTGATGCATTTGGCGGGCCGAACACCACCTCTCCCTCATTCTGCTTTGAACGGGAGGGCATTAGGATGTTCGGCACTTTCTGCATGGCATATTTTACAAACCCGAAGTTTGACTCCCTGCACAGTGTTTCGGTAATGGACATCATGCGGACATTCTTTTCCCGGTTAGTCATCGCCTCATTGAGAGCAACCAATGAGAAAAACTGGGTGGCGCCGGTCTTTTTTGGCTTGATGAATATCCCACCTCTGGCGTATTCCACTTTCTTACATACCTCAAAGTAATAGGCCATATCCCGCTGGAATTGGTAATACTGCCCGTAGTGGCTGCCGGGCTCTACGTCATTAGAGCACCCCAGCATGGGCAGGTTTTGCAGTATTGCATAGTGATTGCCGGTAAGGTAGGTGGGCTCTCCATTATTCATGAACCACACTCCTTCTGTTCTCCTTCGGTGCTCGCGCTCTTGCAGTCCTTCCCTGCCATCTACGGCCATCTTGTCGAATAGTATGCCTGTGTCTACTTTACTCAGGGATACAAGCTCCCCGGTGTCGCTGTACTCTGTTTTCTTGGCATCCAGTTCTACCCCTATGCCTACTTGTGTTTTTTCTTCGTGCCATTCGTAGAATATCTTGGGCAGGTCTTTTTGCCTGGTCCAGTATTGATCTTCTTTTTTCTTGTCGTGGAATAGGATTTGCTTCTTTGGCGGAATAGGCGGGGTGTGGAAGTAATGTTCCGCTATATCTTCTTTCCCTATGGGGATGGTTAGTATTTGTCCTTCTTGGTAATTCATTTTTGTACTTAGCTTTTGGTACTACTATTAGGGTTCAGTGGCGACGCTCCGTTCGACAACATCGCTACTATCATCCAAAAATAAGTATAATTTGTTGGCCCACCAATCCGGGCTTCAGTTCCTTGATTTTACTTCATCAATAATCATCAACTACGGCGCCCTGCATCGGGCAAATTTATTTTGCAGTTTCAACATTTGTACTATATTTGCAACAGGCTATGCGGCCTCCAATGGAATTTTTTGAACTATAATTTGACGCAATGTTAAATAGAACTATTCGCTAAAATTCTAAAATCAATCTAAAAGACCTAAATAACATATGCGCTTATTTATAGTTACAAAAAATGCTCTTTTGAGCCTCCGGCGCCACACACGGAGTCTCTATTGGGCTTGCGCTAGTGTCCTAAAATAGCTGCATTTTGGTTTTGCAATTTAAATGTCGCAGCCCCACAATATTGTGGGGCTTTACTTTTTTATTTATATATTGTGGATGCAAAACCAAAATATCATGTTAGACCATCTCAAAATTAATGTAAAAAATGGATTGCCAAATGAAGTCGAATTAACTAGCTTTAAGCCAGGAGAAATAGCTGGAAGCTATTTCCTGAATTATGGAAGAGCCTTGGTTGACGGAACCGAATATTTTATTGTAGAGCCTAAATTTGAACTCATTATACACAATGCTAAATATGGGTTCTTTGCGGTTGAAAATATATTTTCGGCGCTATCTGCCCAAAGAACGGAATTGAATGTTAGAATAGCGTACAGCGCCATAGATAGGGCTATAAAAACACTAAATACCGAATTGCCTAAGTTTGCGGACATCCTTTGTGCTGCTGATTCTTATCAAGCCTTTATCTGCCCTGATTTTAAAAGTCTGAGTGGGGATATTGCTAAAATGCTTTTCTAAGTTTGCCAATTCTTCATATGGGCGATACTCATTTTTAATCTTTTTATTTTGCATGGCAGAGTGCCTGCATTATTCTATTGGTTTTGCATTGCAAATATATGCAAAATAAAATAGCCCCGATTGCTCGGAGCTATTACTTACATTCGTAGTGCTAACCTTAAACGTAAATATTATGAGAAAAATGAAAATACCTATTGACTTACTAATTGAAGGTATTCAAGGGCTTAAGCTAAAGCACACATCAGATTTAACAGCCATCATAACCGTTTCTTCTGCTCCCGAATTTGGAGAGGATGGCAAATTAATGCCCGGAGGCAGAATTAGAATCCCTTTCGAGAGAAGTATTGACGGAAAATCATGGAATTTATTAATCGATGCGGCAGATGTTGTAAACGATTAATCCTTAACGTGATAAGTGTAATTCTTTTGCCCTTCCCATCCAGCGAAGTAATCTTTAATTATTTCCTTTTCGGGGTGTAGCAATGCTTTTGTTACGGTATCCTTTAATTCCCTCACCATTGCGTCAATCTTGTCCGTTTGAATATCTATATATTCAAGCAATGCCGCCTTTTTTTGCTCAGGAGTAGTTATTGGAGAATCGGAGAATGTCTCTATCTTAATATCTTCGGTAACTGTCATGTGTGCATGTTTTGTATCACATGTAAATTCCCACCTCGTATTTCCTGCAATCCTCGAATGAGCTACTTAGCGTAAGTGAGTTCCGTTATCGGAGCGCACAATTAGTATCAGGTCACAAACAATCGCACAAACGGCCACCGCACGAAGCGGATGTTGGTTCTATAATTGATCTTATTGTTAAATATCTTCGGTCGTAGGAAAATTTACGACCTCGCTATTCACGTCCTTCGGATAACATAAGACAAAATTATAGAACAAATCCGTCTGATTGATTTAGCTCCGCTTCAAGGGCAAAGCCCAAAAAGGAAAGCCGTTCGATACGGCTACTATTGAACTCGTATATTTGCATAAAAACAATGGATAAGATAATCACCGTAAACGTAAAAGGAGAAGACCAACTTATAAAGTACGGAAAGTCAATCGGAGGAAAAGGAAACATCGTCTTTAAAGTCGAAACTACCATACCTAAAATTGCTCACTTCTCTTTTTGGATTGAAGGAAAACAAGCCGCTTTCCCGCTCACCTCGGATGAAGAAAATGAAATACGCATCAGCATCATGAGGGCGATAGACAAAAATGAGATGAAGAAATAAGCACTCTATGAGTGCCACTCTATAAACCCAATCGTTATCATATCATGTTCGGCATACCCGCTAAGATCCTTAGCGAATTCCGAGCCAAACCTCTGTGCCGCTTCCGCACAAGTCATAGTCTCCTGATTTTTCATAACCCATTAATTTAAAGAACAAACGTCCCGTTCCCTGATTTCGCTTTTATCTCATCCCAGCACCGCAACAGACACAGGTTGTTAAACCTACATGCAATTGCTAAGAATTTCTATCTTTATATTTGTAACAAATAAATCAAATTTTATGAGCCAACAATTAAAACATAAATGCAAGGATTGCGGAAAAGAAATAGATAAATTCCCCCACTCCTTAGATATGTTTAAATCCACTCAATTTGCAAGTAAAATTGAAGTTATACATCTCATGTGCCCACATTGCGACAAAAGGCAATATACACTCACCAGCATCAACCCAATTATAGAACTCAACAAACGAGTAGAATCATTGGAACAAATTATTAAAGAACTTCGCAAATCGCCTACAAATAGCCAATAGCTAACAGAGATTCCCACTCTTTCGGATATTCGTCCTTGTATTCATCCATAATGCTGACACCTAACTCGTAGAAAAAGCGTTGCTTTACTTCCTTGGGCTGCCCTTTTAATTTCTCCCATGCAGGATCGGCTATTTCCTTTGCGGCATCTATTATTTTTGAATCAAACGTCATCGTGTCTTGCTTTGATTTGGTAACATCAATCGGGCTTCGTTTCTATTCCAGCACCGCAACAGACACTAAATGTTTTTTTTATGCTAAATAGAACTTAATCTCGCTTATTCTAAGGTCAATTTAAAAGACCTAAGTAACATAAAAATAAAATTTACTGCAATTGCTACTAATTTCTATTGAACAAATATACTCATTTTTTATTACCCACCAAATTTTATTTCTGGCGCATGTTAGCTGCAGTTCCTTGATTTAGCACCGGTGGTTGCGCCCTCCTTTTTCTTGTTCTGGCGTTGAACAGTGCGACGCAACGAAGATGATCTGGCGGTGGTGCTGGTTGCAAAAAGTAGCTACCCAATAACATTCTCTACATTTCCTACTCTTGCTCCTTTTAATTTTCCTGTTTCTTTTCCTGTTCTTGCAAACTCTTTAATCTCCTCTATTCCTTCCATTCTTTTTACCTGGGCCCTTATAGCTAACTCTGTTTTATTTATCTGTATGCATAAACGGTTGTACTCAGCTATGGCCTTTCCATGCTCCTTGGAGTCGAATACTTCTGACACTATCTCTCCGCCATCTATTTTTTCTGTCTTTGTGATAGTGAACGCCCTGTCTGTAATATCCAGCTCATAGTCTGCAGCCTGTATCTTCATGAACATGTAGGATCTAAATAGCGGCCCGGCGAATTTTGTGAGATATTGCGTCGCGGCCTTTCTGATTATCTGATCTCCGAAGTTTACCAGGTTGCCTCTGAGATATTCCGGTATCTGCAAATACTCACATATCCCTTCTTTCTCTTCTTTACTGTCTTGGCGGAGTATTATTAATGGGCTATCCTCACTATAGGCACATACTATGTATAATACTATTTGCTTTGCCTCCTGGTCATTCTGGATGTACTTTTCAAAGATAGGATCGAATATCTGTAGGTTTATGGACTGCAGGTATTCTTGTATCTTCTCTCTGGGTTCGTTTTTTAGAAGGAGTAGGTCGTTAAGTATGCTGGTGGTCATTGGCTCTTTGTTTGTGTGAGTACAAATATAATCTTTTGTACTTAGCTTTTGTCGATCTATTTAGCTGCGGTGGCGACGCTCCGTTCGGCGGCATCACTATTATCATCCAAAAATAAGTATAATTTGTTCTCCCACCAATCCAGGCTTCAGTTCCCTGATTTAACTTCATCAATAATCATCAACTACGGCGCCCTGCATCGGGCAAATTTATTTTGCAGTTTCAACATTTGTACTATATTTGCAACAGGCTATGCGGCCTCCAATGGAATTTTTTGAACTATAATTTGACGCAATGTTAAATAGAACTAGTCGCTGAAATTCTAAAATCAATATAAAAGACCTAAGTAACATATGCGCTTATTTATAGTTACAAAAAATGCTCTTTTGAGCCTCCGGCGCTCTCTCACAGGGCTTCGATTTAACTAAAAATAACCACACATATGCCATTGTTCACACACAAACAATAGCAAAATGAATAACAACAGCAGCAATGACCGCCCTTCCGTTTCAAACTTCTTTAGGGATTTACTCCCTGTTTTAAAATACTCTTTTTCCGGGCAGTGTCCACCAGAGCTTGCAATTCAGGTTTGGGGGATTGCAATTGGTTTTGTGGCACTTGTAGCGGGACTGGTAATTGCGATTGATTCTTGCTTATAATGGCTATAATGGAAATAATAATTGCCACTATGGACAACCCCCAGTTTATCCATCTGTAGTTGTAAACAAAAACTCTCGCCTTATTTTCTAAATACCACCTTTTTCTTCTTTCACTAAAACATGCTGTTTTGAATTATTGCGCCTTGCGCCCCTTGTAGGTTACTTTTTTCGTCCCCTTAGTATTGGCATGGTGCGCTAATAGCTTCATAGCACCATGAAAGTCGGTATCTATCTTTACCCTCTCTGCATACTTAGGATCTGGCTTGTCTTTCTTTTCTTTTGCCATGTAGTAAAGTTACGAAATATATGTAGACGTCAATTATGAATTCTTCTTTAATCTGAAATAATAAATGAAGTTACTATACTCTATATTCAAGGTGGCTATATGCTCGCTGGATTGATCTTGGAATATAGTTATGCTACAGTTACACTTTTTGCCATCCTGATCAACGCCTACGTATTTTAATCTCTTATCCCCATTCGGGAGTGTTTCTGTGGGTAGATATTCTATAATGTCGATGTTGAATTCGCTGTTTGAAAACACCCTAATTTTGTTGTCTCCGGTATTAATAAGAACTAATACATCTACGGACTGCCAATTCATTTGCTTGCCATTCGGCAAACTTAGGTCATAGAACATATCCTCGAAGCACTTAAACTTATAAACGTCCGCATTAGCAGTGAAGGACGATACAATTACTGCGATAATAAATACAATCTTTTTCATGATTTTGTTTTTTTTATTGTTCAAAAATGTTTCCTCTTTTTAAATCTGTTATGTAGAACCTGGTGGGTTTCTGCCAACTTTCGTCTACCATTTCTTCATTTTTGAATACATCCCGATGCATAGTAAGTATTCTGCCAATGTGAAATTCATTGTCAATATTACTCTCTGATTTAAAATCCTCATTGGCCGAGTAGGTAATGTAATTCCTGAAAATAACAGGCGTGCTCGGCTTTGAAACATACACCTCTCTATTATTTACTTTGGTCAGCTCCTTGTCTTCTTGGGATATTGTAAAATTGAAGTTGCTAATGAGGTTGTAATAGCCATTTGTGACGTATGCTCTGGGAGGTATAAATGTTGTTCTTTCAGCCTTTACTACTGTTTCTGCAGCAGATATGGTGCCGCTTGAAAATGAAGATATACCATTGAATATATTCGCCCAGCGGCTACCATAACTGCTCCCGTATGCAACATAGTTACTAATGGTTTTATTAGTGTAATACGGAAGGTATTTGCCGTTATATATCATTGCTGATTTTTTCCAGTCTATATATATCGGCTTATTTGACTTGTTAAAAATCATAAATCCCATGATACCGTTTTCACCCCAAAACGAATACCTAATTATAAGGTCTGCGTTTTCATATTGATAAAATCCATCCACCTTTTTAATACTATCATTAGCGGAGATAGAAATAACTTGAGAGAACTTGGAGAATGCTATAAATGGAGATAGCAGTATAGCAACAATCATTAAAATTAGTTTCATTTTGGTGTGTTTTGAGCATAAAAAAGACGCAACCGAAAATCTCTTGCCGCTCACGGGACACCACATCCCACTTCGATACAAAAGACACGGTTACGCCTTTTCGGGGCGTATCGCATATCATACTCTGTATCGAAGGCTGCGTTTTTAATGTGGTGTTTTAGAGCGGCAGCATACGAGGCAATACTTATTTTGATCTATCCATAGATATATTTTGTTTGAGCATAAATGTAATAATTGTTTTTGTATGTTTAAGCCGCCAAACCAAATATTATGCTTGAAAAAGAATGCGACCAGGTATTACCAGTAATGCGCAAAAGTTTACTAAAAGGGAACGTTCCTGATTTTCAAAAATTATTAAAAAAAGAGGGGATAAATATATCCGATGAAGACTTAGGGACAGTGCTTGCAATCCTCTGCACTGAAGACCTGGTTGAAGGAAGTGCGGATTTGGACAAGGATGGGAAAATCATAGAGAATTCCGCAAAAATGAGCATTACGCTAAAGGGCATTTCTTTTATTAAGACGGAAACATTTGTAGATAGAAAAAAGAGAAGAGATTTAGATAAAAAGACAGCCGAACAGCAGTTAATACTTATTCAATCAACAATTGAAACAAATAAAATTTCTAAGACAACAAATATTTACGTAGCTATATTTACGGGTGTAGCAGGAATGTACTACCTAAAGGAGATGTTAGATTATGCTATTCCGGTTTCTAAAAACTACAATAAAATAGAAACAGTTATTGTTTTAACTCTTTCTATTCCGATAAGTTTCGTAATTGTATATACAGCATTAAGGCGATCACTAAAACAATACCGAAAACGACACCCGCAATCGGAATAAATTCACGTAGAGACATAATATCTCTTCATTAATGATTTGGCGGTATAAAGATACAAAAGTTACGGCACCCAATATCGGGTGCCGTTTTTCATTTAATCGCCAAACCAAATGAAGCTACTTTGCTATAAGGGTGTTGTATTTTATCCTAACACCACTACATTTTAATACGGTATCTTCAAACCTTACAGGTTGATCCATCTTGCGGGTATTGTAACGATATGCGCACTCATTTGCGTAGGCTTGCATGTGCTTACGACTAACGTTGTGATATATTCCTATCACCATGCGGTCAAAGTGGCTGAATGCACCCTCTATTGTGTTCGTGTGCCATATCTTTTCACGCACATACTCATTGTTGTTGTGGTCTACTTTTTCATGCTGCGCAAATCCTTCACCCACCTTGTTATAAACGTTTGCAGTATCAGTCATAAGTATAGAATCTGTGTCAACGTGCTTTAACAGCAATTCCGGCTCACTCTCGCCCTTATCCTTCACGTCAAAACGTATCTTACCTCCGCGCTCTATGTAGGCCGTCATGGTTGTTTTATTAGCCATTGCCGCGTCCCTGTCGTTCTTGAATGACTTACGCTTCTTATTGCACATGTTTTTCGCCTTACCGCCTACAATCGTGTTATCCACCTCTACAATACACCCCTCACCACCCAGCGGTATGCACTGTATTTCTTTCATGGTTTCACGTATGCGATGCAATAAAAACCATGCGCTTGACTGATGTATACCCAAGTCCCGGCCGAGCTGCAAAGAACTAATTCCTTTCTTGTGATTTGCACAAAGGTAAATTGCGCCAAACCATGTACGCAAAGGCATCTTTGTATTCTCAAATATAGTACCTACAATAGCGGTAAATTTCTTTTGGCACTCGATATTCTTACATTTGTACCCCCTGTTGGTTTTATATGGGTTACCCGCCTCACAGTGAGGGCAAGTGATGCCATTTTCACCCCATCGGACATTCTCCCAATAAGTCATGCAGGTTTCTTCGTCTTTGAAGAAGTCAAATAATTGCGGGAGTGTTTTAAATTGAGCAAACATAAATTATCGCTTTGTTGGGACAAAGATAATTCATTATTTCTAAATAACAAAATTTATTTTAATCCCAACTCAACGATAGTTACCATAGCTTCTCGATGGGGAGAAGTGATTTTAATACCTTTCTGACCTCTCTTAGGTCATCGTTGCTGATATTGCACCCTCCAACTAATTCAATCGCCTGTTGTATCGGGCTTAGTGTCTTGTCGCTCATTTTGGCTGTTTTAAAGAGTTGAGGAATTGGATTGCGGAGTAAGTAGCATCAAATAGTTTTCCTATGTCATGCCATGTAGATAGTTGACATATTACATCCCAAACCTTGAATGCGTCTATATGGTCTTGCCCGTCCAAGTCTGGCATTAATGTTTGTAGTTCGTCATACGCCTTTATCGCTACTGGCATAAGTTTCCCAAAAGAAGATTCGTAATTCAGCTTTCCAGTTGCAGTTATATCATGGTAGCAATTATACTTACCCCCATGCCCGAACCATATAGTTTGCCTATGGCATTCATTGTCATCATCATACTCCTGCTGCGTATCTACCTGTATTACGTTGTCAAACGTTATCTGTGATGCGTGAGTTATCATTTGCGTAAAAAGTTAATGCCCCATCCAATACACCTGGCGCTGATCCCGCCGGGATAATTAAATGGGGCAATGTTTTCTTAAATAGAGGATCAGTCTATCTTCCTTTGTTCCTACAAAAGTATAATTGTTTTTCTTTATCTACAAAATTTATTTTGAACTTATCTTTTTGCTACTATTTAGCATCGTTGCGACGCTCCGTTCATCGTTCTGTTCTGCTATCAGAAGTGCCCGCCGGAACCGGCGCCATCTGTTTTTGGTTTGGGGTATTTTTCATCCAAATCTTCCCTGAAATATGGAACACCGCTCTTCACCTCGTCCACTACTGTCTTTGGGCTCTCTCTCTTGTTTTCAGGATGTAGTATTTTACCCATTATAGATCCAACATCTGCTGGGTCTGTAACTTTTGCGAAATAATCTACCAATGCCGGGACTACCGCGCTTTTTACTTGCTCTCTAATAAATTTTTGCTGCTGGTAGCTATTTTCAAACAACTTAAATACATTTTGAGGGCCGCCGATAAGCGGAACTTGATCTGCCAATCCTAACAATCCAGCCTTAACTCCTTCGCCGATGCCTTTCTGCTCGCCGTTAGAATAGCTATCCGCAACTCTTCTAATTGTAGCGCCTACTTGCATAGCCATGAATACCGGCGCCTCTGCCGCCCAATGGGGTATTTTTAGTCCGCCAACCTTTAAGCCTCCAGCCTCTACATCATCATCGTCTCTTTTTTGTCCTGGCTGATAGAATCCGCCCACATTCTGCGAATTAAAATACCCGTAAGCCATCATGGCGAGCCCTATGCTTCCCTTCTTTAAGTTGCGCATGATAACATCTTTCTCTTCCGGCGGTAAGTTTTCAATCCCTTTCCCGAGCGCTGCATGAATCAATTTAAACGCGCCAACGGCAGATCCATACGTATATGTGCCACCTTCCGCCGCTATATTAGATCCCACTTTAACAAACGGAAGAAGCCATTTAAGAGTACTAGCACCTCCTTTCATCCCATGACCTTCAAGGTACCTAACTCCCTCTTGATATGCTTTTGCCACAACGTTATCTTGCATGAAAATAGCCCTATTAGCATCTTGCATGGCTTGATTTACTATTGCAGTTTGAACCAATGGGTCTGTAGTGTCGGCTCCTAATGCCGTCATCCTGCGAAGTCTTTTTTGCAAAGACTTTTCAAACGCAAACCTCTTGAATGGAGCTTTAGTTGCGCTATGTATCCGTCCAAAAAAATCAGACGCTTCCGGGGGTAGTTCTCCCGCTTTACCCGCAAGAATATCTATGTCCGATTTCCCTTTAGTCTTATTACTCAGTATGTCTTTGGAGTCCTGTATGCCCTTGGTTAATCCAGCCTTAATTGCGTCCGCCATCTCATTTACATGTAGTCCACCACCCTCTCCTATTGCGCCATTTGCAAGTTTTGGGATAAGTTTAGAATAAACCCCGCCCACCAATTCCTCTGGTGCGGTTATGGCCACCCTGGTAAGTCCCGCCATGGCGAGCTTAGCTATTGTTAGTGGGTTTGATAGCAGAGAATTTCGGTGCCACTTTATAAGCCAGTCTTGGGTTTTAGCCCATTTAGACATCTGCGCGTCCTGATCTTTCTTTATACTCAATTCATATTCAGCCTTTGCTCTTTCTGCCGCTACTTTTAATCGCGCAGCTTCATAGTTAAGTTTGCCACCGGAAAATAAACCAGACATATCCCTGACTGTTTTAGACTGCCTTGTCGGCTCTATTATTCCCGCCTTTATTATTGTATTATTTATCTCCCTCTCTATTTGGGTTGCGTCAATTTCTGGATTTTCTTTAATCGCCGCAACAACTGCCTTTTTAATTGAATTAGAAAGGTCTTCCCCGTTTTCTAAGCCCGTAGCCACCTCCCTGATTCCCTTCGCAATTACACCATCTGGAATGGCGACGGGTCCTGAAAATGCGCTATTTTTTATGGGCTTAGACATTTTGTCGGCAAATGCCCTTAATATATCAGCGGCTTTTTTCTTGTTTTTTATAGGCTTAGACAGCACTTGTCGTTGCAGGTCTATTATTTTAGACTCGGATTCTTTTACGTAATTATCTAGCTTTTCTTGCGTATCACGTATTTCTTTGTGCATTCGCTCCACCTCCGCCTGCTGGGCGTCACTCAGCGGCTGCCCATCATTGGCAGTTGCTCTTTTCTCGGAAAGCATGTGTACGAGATTGTATTTTCGATCCACCGTCATCCTCCTTGCACTCAAGCCTCTTGCGTTTTCGGTGCCTACCGCTTTGTTCACGTCATATATCCTTTGTAGCCCATCCAATAACCTGGCTTTAGACCCCTTGTGCTCTGCTATGGCTGCTGGGTCGCCAGCCTCTGCGGCCTTGTTTATTTTGTCATTTACCGCACTTAGTTTAATTTCCTGATCATTTTGATGATGAAGCAGCATAGCATTCTCAACATCAGTGATTGGTCTTGGTTTCTTAGATAACTCATGGACCAAATCCATAGGCGCATCCGGGTTGGCTAATATTTTTTCTTTTGCCTCCTCCCATGCATCGCCAAATGTTTTTTTCATGGCAGGAATCTCCTCATTTAGTCCGGCTACCTCCCTCTTTAATCGCGTAGTATCATTTTTTATGCTCGTCGTGTCGTCCCCTTCTGCTGGTTGCTCGGCCTTAGCTTCTGTATTTCTGTCACCCAGTCCGTTCGTATGCCAGTCTATGTAGTTTTGAATCTTGGCTCTGTTATTTTCTGCTACATGATCCGATAGCGGGCTTCCGTCCCTGTTTTCAAATTCTTTGTTTCTCAGGTCGTCAATAACTTCATCGTATGTAGCTTCTCCATTCCTTATCGCATCCATTGCGCCCTCTGCATATTCTTTGTGGTCGTATGGTAGCGCAGGTTCTGATTTTAGTGGTTCTGGCCTGAGATTAAGCGCATGTCTTATTTCGCTTTCGTGATCGTATGATAACTCTTTTGCCTCATCTGGGTACTTTTCTTTTGTTTCCCGGATTGCCCTGCGAATTGCCATCTCAATGCTATGCAGGCCTTTTAGTGCGTCTACCACCCTTGCTACCAAGAAGTCCTGTACATGGTCAGACATTTTTGGTATACCGAAACTGGATAGGAATTCTCCTTTATGGTTTGCCTTGTTTTTTGCGTAGGTTTTTTCAGTGTAGTCGGCAAGTTTGCTGAATATGGTTTGGCGCTCTTCCTCTCCGGCCTGTTGTTCTTGCTTTTTTGCCAGTGCATCTCGCTCTTCTCTGAGCGCGGTTATTCTGTCGCTCTTTTTGTACCAGTTAGCGTTATGCTTGTTGAAGTCTCCTACGTTTCCTTCTTTATTTGCATGGGCGCGTTTATCAGATTCTATTTTAAGAGATGCTGCTTGCTTTTTTATTTCAAGGTCTATGTCGGCGATTCTTTGAGCAGGGGTCTTCTCCTCCGGTTTAGGTTCCGTTGCGACGCTCCGTTCTTCGTTCGGGGCTTGATTTGGCTTTTCTTCTGTTGCCGCTTCGTCTTTATACTTGATCTCAGATACTTTGTTGCCAATATGGGATTCCCGGAAGGACTCTTGCCCTTCTTTGAATCTGCGCTGGTCGAAAGTATGGTAGCCTACCTCTGGCTGCGTTTTTGTTTCTACCGTTTCCAGCATCTTGCCGGTCTTGGTGTCTACCAGGGCCAGTCGGACATCTTTGCCTTTTACCTGTTCGTTGGTGTCGTACTTCTTTCCTTGCTCATCAACTACGTAAACTTTTGTTCCGCTTTCTTTTTGGTTTTGTACACCATTGAGAAAACGCTGGTTCTGATCATCGTCTTTGAACTTTGCAAATACTGTAAGGTCCTGTGGTTCTTTTGCTTTTCCTTCTGCTGTTTTAAATCTTACTGTTTTACCTTGATCGTTGTACTTATATACGCTTCCTTTTTCAGTAGTAAAACTTTCTACTTGCCTTTCTTTGGCAGCAGGGGTTTTGTCCTCTGATTTAGCTTCAGTGGCGACGCTCCGTTCTTCTGCGGATGGTTGATTGGACTTTTCTTTTGTGGCGTTTGCTTCATCATTTTGCTGGTCATCGCTGCCTGCATCAGTGCTTTTGCCTGCTGGTCTTTCGATAGTTTCTGGATTGCTGCCGGCAGCGGATTCTTTGGTTGCTGTTTCATTTGCTTTATTTTGAAGTGTGTGAAAATCTTGTTTTTGCTTATCATTTAATTCTATCCATCCGCCGGTTTCCTTTTCAGCCAATAGGTCATCCATGAATTGCTTTCCTTGTGCGGATAGCGCCTCATACATGCTTTTAAACTCTTTACTTGCCGGATCGTATGCTTTATCTCCATTTACCTTGCCATCGTAGTTCAGGTGATTGGAGAAGTGAGATATTATATGATCTCTGTCGGAATCGGTCAGATCCGCGTTTTGTATATCTTCTGTGGCTTTTTCATGCGCTTTTAAATCTCCGTTTTCTATAAAGTTTTTTACTTGGTATGGGCTTGCGTCGGAAATTTTATCACCCTCCGTATGGGCTGTATAATTATCTTCATTCCAGTCCTCTTCTCCCTTCCCCTGAATTCTCTCCAGCTCGTCTAATGCCGAGCGGTCGTCGTGCCCGTACTGAGCGAATGTATCCATGAACTCCCGGCGCCCATCTACTGTATCGTGAACGAGATTTATGCCGCCGTCTTCCCTGTCTGGGTTGTGGTATTTTTCAACAAAATCATCAACCTTTGTTCCATCTGCTGCTATTTTTCGCAGATAGGTCTTCATGTCGTTTGGTTTCAGTCCAAGGTCGTGCTGAATGTCGGTGTGTCGCACCCTGTCGCCACCAACTATAAATCGGAGGACCGCCTCTTTGAAACTTTGCGGCTCACCCTTTAGCGCTTCTTTTTTTCTTGTTTGAAATTCAGTTGGTTTACGGACGCGCTTCTTTTTTTCTTTTATAGGTGACGATATTGCTTTTTGCTCAACCCTTTCCGACTTGGTATTTTCCGCCTGCTTATTCTTAGCCATGTCCATATATCTGGATAGCATAAGCTCCGCATCATTTGCATCATCAAACTTAGACAAGGCCTTCTTTAGTGCCAGCTCCGTAACCTCTTTCCCGTTATATCCGCGCTCTTCAATTACCCTTTTTGCTGCATTAAAGCCAGTCAACGCCACCTTTTGCTTGGTGTTCATATCGTCTATATTCAATGGGGCATCGTTAAGGTCAATCAACGATTGGGCTATGCTGGCCGCCAGTTCTTGCTCGTTCTGCGCAGACTCAACATCTAATGCCCTGTCTCTATATGGCTTAACCTCTCCCTCATCTCCTATTAAATCGCCATTTTTAGCACCTATACCATACAATGCATCTCTTTGGGACTTCGACAAAGATGCTTCTATGTCATCTATTGTTTTGTCGGCCTTTTTCTGGGCTTCTTTTGAAGCAAACATACTTTCAGAGGTGGCCTGCGCTGCTCGGTAATCCTTATATTTATCGCCAAGTATTTTTTTGTCAAGATCTTTATTGTGTGTTTTTACGGCGTCGTGATATTCAGACAGTTCACTGCCGGTCATTTCGTGGAGCGGCTTACTTGGCTGCGGAGGTGTGATGCCGTCTGCGTTTTCGCTATTAGAAAGTTCTTTTGAAATGATATTGGCAGTTTCGTGAGCGCGCGGCAAATCGCTACTGATAATCTCGGCAGGGGTGACGCCTTGTTCTTTTAGCTTTTCTGCCACATCCTTGGCGTCTTGTTGCCCTTTTTCAGTAAGGGTGTCATCATCGGCCCGCTGCAGTCCTTTTTCGTTCGCTTCCGTCTCTCCGTGGCGCGTAACGAGCATTGTCTTTTCTGTGCCGTCCGGCTGCGCTATCTTGAATTCATAGTCATTGCCGGGCTCGGTAGTCTGGTCGGTTACTTTTTTTAGCAGGTCGGGCTTGTCGAAATCGAATGACTTGCTTTTCTTGTCGTATGCGGCCAGAAGTAGCTTTATGACGTTGGAATGTGTCACCAGCAGGGAGTTGTCTTTCAACCCACCCTCTGATTCTGGTTTCGTATATTCGGATATTGTTTTGTTGATGCGGCCTACATAGTCATTTGTTACTTCGCCCTCCGGCTTGTCGGTGAGCATGAAGTCTATGGGCTTGTCGGGATGGTTTACCATGGCATCCCTCAGGATAGGATCGGTTTCTTCCTGTGACATCCCTTTTGCGGCGCCGTCATCGCGCGTCTGTAATTCTGGGGTGGTTTTCACTGGTATGGCACCATTCTTATTGTTCTCGTTTTGTTGAGCCTCCTTTATGGTAGCTTGTAAATCGCCTTTATTTTTTGCAAATAATTCGGCAAAATCCTCCTCCCCGTGAGGTGCCGCCGAAATTGGCTTCCCTGCATCTTTTGCCGCTTTTACATCTTTTGCATATTGAGATATGGGGTTATCGTTGTCAAATAAATCCTTCGTACCAGCAGAAAGATCTTCCCAAACAGCGTGTCCCGTTTCGTGCAAAACTATCTTATCGTGCCCTACCCAGTTTTCATCTCCCGCATCAGTCCTTACGTGTATGCCTCTTATAGTTTTCCCGTCACTATATATGGAGTGCGCCGCGCCGCCCTGGTTGCCTTCGTACTTATTGCTACCATCAATAAACCTGACGTTATGTTTTTTTAGTGCCGCTACTGCCTCTGGGCTTATCTTATCAAAATAATTTACGGCGTCTGGGTGCACCCATATTCCGTTTTTATTTACATACCCTGCTGCCGAGAACGATTTATCTATATCACCGCCTGTGTCAAGTAGAGAATCTTGCAATATTTGCTTTCTGTGCTTTTCATTTTTTATAACGGGAGTTTTCACCGGTATATCGCCAGCGGACAGTTTCTTCCCTTTTAGTTCAGACCACTTCTTCTTTGGAACAGAAATAGCAGGTTGCGGCTCTGTGTCTGCACCTGCTATTTTTTCATTTTCTTTTTGTGGCTCTTCGCCTTCTTTTAGTTGCCTATCTTCTGGCTCTTGCCGCCCTTCCATGCTGGCTGTGCTCCGAACTTCGGTGTCGGGCCTGCCTTCATTGGAGCTGCTTTCGTTGGCCCCGTTTTGCCGCCCATCATTTTCTTGCTTGGTGGCATTGACTTCGACGTTTTGCTCATTGCTTTTTTCATTTTCGCGCGTTTTTATTGAGGTTATACCTGTGGAATTCAAAGATACATCTTCTTTTGAATTATCTTTATTTTCCTCTGAATTATTTTTGGCGCCAGCATCGGTACCTTTTTCAGCGTCCGTTGCGACGCTCCCTTGTGCGCCTTCGCCTTGATTAGCTTTGTCTATAGCATTATACCTATCGACAAATGGCTGAAATTTATCCAGCTTGTCTTGATAATACTTTATATCACTTTTATCTTGCTCTTTTTTTGGTTTCGCCAGTTCCATTTCTATCTTTCGTTTGGCTAAATCCACTCGCTCCTCTGCATAATTCCTTGCATTGTCTTTCACGAAGGCAAGGTTGTGGGCATCGTCTTTGTCCAATTCTTCCCCTTTCTTATATGCCTTCCTCGTATCAGCCTCTTCATGATCGTAAACATCTTTATCTACATCTTCCTTCGTTTCTTTTTTTGGCAGCGGCCTCTCTGCGGGTTTGAAATTACCCGCATTATTCAGGATGTCCGCTTGCTGCGCATCAACTTCACCTATCTTCTGTTGTACAATTTTAGCCTGAGCCTTGTCGGGTGATGGAGATTTATTTATGTCTTCCAGCGTTTGCTCCAGTTCTGATTTACGCATTGAATTGAATGCATAATCCTCGCGCTGTTCCGGTGCCAGATTTTGCCTGGTAACCGGGTTTTTAGATGGGGCTTGTTCGGCGGCATTCTTAGCCTTTTGTATGCCATTCAGTGCTGTATTATACTCTTCACTGGTTATCTGCCCTTCGTTACGGAGGTCAGATATTTTATTGATGTAATCCTGCGAATTATTACCCACCTCCCATACTACACTTTTTGTAACCGGAGTTTCGTTGTGTGGTGCATTTATACCCGCCATGAGCGACGGGAGTAGCATAGATATGCCGCCCTGTACCGCAGATTGCCCTACATTGTCCATTACGCCATGACGATGCGATGGGTCGTATATCATGTCTGTCACGTTCTCTGCCGCCTTATTCAATCCCATTATGCCGCCTTGCGATAGCGCATGGCCGCCTGCAACTTGTCCTTTTTCTGCAACTTGGGATAGTATACCTTGAATTTGCGTTTTGAATTCATCCTTTGTGATATTTTCAAGGCCACCCTTCTTGATCATGCCAATGAGGTCTTGCCCAGCCTTTGTCGCACCAATAGCATCACTACCGATGGCCGTGGCGGGGTCTATACTCATAATGGCTGTACCTAGTATGGCATTCGTCAGCGCATAGGCATGTCTTTTAATCTCATCCTTTGGCTTATCGCCTATTACCGATGCCGACTGAGCATAGGCATTATTATAGTTGCTAGCCGCTAGCGGGATAAGATTAGCTGCAGTTTCGTAGCGCTTGGCATTGGCAACCACGTCACCCAGCACCTTACTTCCCTTTAGTGCGTCGCCTACTAATCCAGCCTGGGCCATAAATCCAGCCACGGTACCGGCGCCACCGGCTACTTCTCCCAGAAATCCCCTCAGATTATCTATGGGGTGAGTAGCACTTCGCTGCTCATCCGGGACATTACCGGTGAATAAGGTATTAAATGCACCCTTGTCGTCCTGCATGAAGGCTGAATTAAACGCACCCTGCAGGAATTGCCCGGGCACACTCGCCATGGTGGGCACATTGTTCGGATTGATGAGGTTTATCTGGTCGGATGTTAGGCCTATTTTCTTGCCGACCTGTCTTACGGTCTTTGCATCAGGTGCGCTTCTTGCAAATAAGGTACCAAATAGAGGATTATTCTCATTGTTGTATAAATAACTACCTACCTGCTTGCCGTAGATATCCCCAAAGTATTTTGGGTGGTCCTGCTCCAGCCTGTCTTGTATGTTATTTGAGTTTTCGTCCAGTTCTTTTGCTGCATCCGGATTGGCGGTTGCATCTGCTGTTTTTGCGCCAAACTGCAACGCATTAAGCCCTGCGGCTTCATATGCTACCTGCCGGTCTTCATCTATCTTTTGACCGGCGTTGTACTTTGCCATGTCTTCCTTAGCCTTATCATTTCCGAGTAGCGCTTGCTGCTCCATGCCTATATGTACGGGGCTATATTTGCTTGCCTGCTGCACTTCTGCCTTGGTCTTGTTATACTTCTGCTTGGCGACCGCTATATCTCCGGCTCCAGTGGCATTAGCTATGCTTTTATCGTATTCCTTCTTCGCGGCGGATATCTGTTCTTCGCTTTGCTCCGGGGTTAAATTACCGGAAGTATATGCTTTATGTGCTAATTGCTGACTGGTGGTGATAATGCCTGCATTCTGAAGGTCTGCTATCTCCTTGTCGTATTTGTCGTTTATCTCCTTTGCCTCCTGTGCGTAATTTGGGTCGGTGTTTTGACCTCCCTCATTTGCCAACTTGGCCAATTCCTGACTTTTCTGCAATTTCAGCACTTCTACCCCGTTTTTCACTACCCCGCCAGTATACGTAGGGTCTCCATGTGGATTTGACGCCTCATATATTGGATGACCTGGCGCTGTTGCTGGGGTAGCGCTAAGTTGCCTTAAATAATCTGGCGTTGCGGCGGTTGCGGCACTTTGCACTATATAATTCGTTATTACATTTGCTGCTTGATGGGCTTGCTGCTGTGGAGTTATCTCGGGCTGTTCTTCTGGCGCTTGCGCATTTGGTTCGCCGGTAACATTGCTCTTGCCAAAAATATCATTATACCCTTGTTGTGCAATGGTTGGTTTTTGAAATGCTGTTAGTGGGTCAATATTCGGCGGATAATCGCTCTTCCCACCTGTAGAATATGGTGGCAAGCCTGTCGCGGAAACGTCTGGGCTTTTTTTTTGAGGGGCGTCGCCTATGGGTGCAGACATTATCTGGGAATATAAATCATCAGCACTTGCATTGTCCTCGGGTAGCTGTAAATGAATATGCCGCCCATCCCACTCTTTTTGACCAGCAGGGTGTATTCTTTCATCCCTAACTATGTATCCTTTCTGTTTTGCTTGACTCATCAGCGCCTCAACCTCTTCTGGCTTCTTATCATTCACCCTTACATCTATTGCTTTACCGCGATAGTGTGCGCTACCTGTATTGTGTTTGCCTTTAGTTGTGGATGTAACCGTAAAGCCATTACTTGTAGCGAAATCCGACAGTTCATGATAATCCCTCGGCGTGTTTTGCGAACCAGATTCAGGCGCGCTCATGATTTGTGAATACAAATCGTCATCTTGGGTACTTTTACCTCCTGCTGGCATTTTTATATATTTTTTACTTAACTTTTTTACTTCTATTTAGCTTCAGTGGCGACGCTCCGTTCGGCGGCATCACTTTGATCCTATTGTTAAACCACGCTTACATGCATCCAGAACGTCAATAAGATTAGCAAGCGCATCGTCATCATGCAACCTTGGAAATGCTTGTTTTGCGACCTTTTGCAAAACATCAATATTCCAACTGAATGCCGATTCACATTTAGGAAGTTCTATCTGCTGTCCGCCAAATTCAATAAGAGTATCGTATGCCATAATAAAATTTTAATTATACTATCTTCTCTTTGGTATCAAGTTTCCGTTGCCATCGTATGCGTTTTCCCCATCTCTATAATATGTTTTCCCGCCAATGTTAACAACTTTTGCTGTCAATGGGATACTTGCGGGTCTGGAGGTGGACGTAGTGACCGCCGGTTTGCTGGACCCTTGATCCCATAAATTTTGGTTTCTTGTCACATCCTCAGATGCCTCCTCTTTGAATTTATGCTTTGGCAGTGGGACATTTGACACATATTGTCTGCCGTCGACTATGGATAATAATTTGTAAGTTCCGTCCTCTGGCCGCTTTTGAAAATACATCGCCTTGACCTCTTTTGTGTCTGGATTGTAAATCATAAACTTACTATCAACCTTTTCTGCATTCCCAGTTTTGTTTATTTTGCCATTTGGCTTTCCTTTAGCGTCTAAACCCTCACCTACCCTTTCAACTCCAACCCCATCTTCAATTCCAGAAGGCGCCTTAAACACCTTCCACTCGCTTGGGTTATACCCTTCCATCTGAAGAGTGCCGGCTACATTAATTCCATCAACTTTATTGTACTCTCCTTTTTCGTCTGGATTTTTGAGTATCCTCGGGCCTATACCCCATTTTCTTTCGTATACCGGAGCAACCTTTTGCTGCACAAGGGCGATGCCTCCATTTTCGTATTTATCTGGGTTAAATAACTCCTTTGCGGTTTTTACCGTATTTACGGAATTTGTATAATTAAGAATGTCTTCTGGAGATTGCGACTTGGGTTTAACCCCGCCATTTGCAATTATCATTTCCTGTATTTTATTGCTTAGTTGCTTGCCCTTTAAATCGGCTGCATCTTTATCCGCATCTGGGTCGGCCATTAGAGCCCCGTTATTTAGTAATTCCGCCGCAACGAGATGCTTCTTCGCTAACTGAACCCCCTTCTTATATGTGTTATCGTCGTAAACGATGTTCCCATCCTTGTCCGGGCGTCCACCTAGGTCTATTCTGGGCAGCTTTCTCGAATCCGTTATTGTATTTAGTTGATCCTGTGTTTGATTATATGTATCGGCATCCTGATGCTGGGTCTTAAAAAAATTATACTTCTTAAACCCGTCGTTTATCTGCGCAGGATCGGTGGTCTGGCCGAGTCCAATATATCTTGAATTTGGCACTCCTAAACCCGCATCAAAAGACTCGAACCCTTTACCATCCTTATACTCGTTCGCTACGTCAATTTGAGGGCGCACAGTCGGCATGGACACAAATGGATGCGGCGCATCGGTAAGTGGAAATTTCTCTATGTAATCAAGGTAATCTTGCTGTCTTTTTTTTTCGTCTGGATCATAAGTCTGAGACATTAACCTTCTAACCTCTGCCGCATTCTGCGCGGCCATAGATGCGTAAACTTGCTTCTGCGTTATATCTTTATAGTCCTGCGCCATGGCATTACTATGCCAATAATTTGGATCGGATGTAATCTTCTTTCGCTGTGCATCAGCCTCGGCATTCACTTCGTCTTGATGCGCCTTTAGGAATGGTAGATTTACCGGTTTCCCATCGGGGCCAGTAGCTGTGTATGATGTATTTCCGGTCTGTGTATAGTAATCGTACTTTTCTTGGTTCTCCTTGTACTTGTTTGCGGCATTAACCACGGCATCTTGGTGATCGTAATCCATGTGCCTTTTGAGAATGTCATTTTGAAATTCTCTCTGCTGTTGGAGTTGTTGAAAAGCCTGTGCGCGTTTTTGCTCTAACGCCTGGTTGCTTTCCTGGTCGAGTTGGTTGAATGTATTTTGTAGTGGGGCAAGAGGGTTTTTGTTTTCGGGATCGAAGTTTTGAGCAACACCGCTTAGTGCTGCATTACCGGGGGCGTTTATAAGTTCTGATCCTGTCTGAAAAGGGGCGTCCAGTGCCATTATGTTTTATTTTTTTACTTAGCTTTTATCTTACTATTTAGCTTCGGTGGCGACGCTCCGTTCAGCGACAGAATTATTTACTCCCAAACTAAGAGATTTTTCCATCATCGCATAAAATAGGCGTCGATATAAATCTTCTACTTCATCTTGAAAAAAACGACTCCTTGACTCGGCGTCAGCCCTATATATGGGTTCCATTTCTCCTTCTTTATTTTTCCTTCTCAATATCTGCACTGATACGCAAAATATAACCCCCTGCGCATCCGTCCTTTCATGATGTTTTTCCTCTATATTGACTATGCCCGATCCGATAAATCTACTGTCATTCAGAACCTCCTTAATCAACTTGCTAACGTTTTGCATTTTTTGTGTTTTTATATGTGAATTGTTAAATTGAAAATCAGGTGTTAAAACGGAGCGTCGCAACGATGCTAAATCATAGCATTTTGCTCAGTTCCTAAAGTCCTATATATGGTAATGGTTGATTAAAGTTATATCCTCCTGCTCCTCCTCCACTTAATCCCATTCCTGTTCCCATTCCTCCAGAATACTGTATACCTCCTCCAAACGACTGATCCCCAGATGGCGCAGTTCCCGATCCTGCGCTTCGGCCCAAGCCACCCAAGTCTTTCCCCAGTGTCCCGAGCTGTCCGCCGAACAGGTTAAGTCCAGACTGCAGCATATTGTTAGAGCCGGTAAGCTGCTGTGATAACGCTGTCATCTTATCCTTCCATGGTTGCTCTGTGTTTATCTGCCACGCCTTATCCCTGTCTGCACTCATTCTTGCAAGTGCCGTCTGGTAGTTGGCAAGGTTCGATAGTCTCGTCTGATCATCGTATAATGATGTCTGGTTGTAGGCGTTCTGCGTTTTATCTGCCAGGTTAGCTATTGAGTTGGCATTGCCACCACCCATGAGTATTGCGTTTGCGCTGGTAGCCAAGCCGCGATCTGTATTGTTGTTGAGTTGCTGACGCGCGTTTGCCCCCATGCCTTGATTGGCTTGGGAGGCTGCTTGGTTTTCTATCTGGTACTCTTCGGGGTTAATGGCATACTGGGGCCTGTTTGCTGATAAGGCATTCAGTTGGTTTTGGTACTTGTTCTTTTCTATACCACCCCATATACTTTCTCCGGCACCTAGTAGTGCTCCGACTCCGCTTGAAATTAGGCCGCCTGCAGGCATACTATAAAATTTATTTAGTCAACTTTTACTTTACTATTTGGCTTCAGTGGCGACGCTCCGTTCAGGGGCATCACCACTATCATCATAAGTATTAAGAATCGAAACTCTCATCTTTACCATACCTTCCCCCGTCCAAACATCGTCTTCTGTGGCAGGAATAAACTCAAATGGATATTCAATGTTTTCCATAATAAAAGTTTAATAGTAATTCAACCGATGAACGGAGCGTCGCAACGATGCTAAATCATGGCCGCAGACCTTGATACAATCAAAGTTTTTGTCGCCTCATCTAACATCTTTCTTTCTCTATCTACTACACATCCATTCTTTTCAAAAAAATCTATAGCCCTTGTATTTTTAGACCAAAGTACAACATAAAACGTTCCTATCATAAATCTTATCTCATGCAGCCATGACTTCAGTATTTCTTTGGTCCTGTACTTTACATTTATACCGAATGAGTAAAGCTCGTTCGGTGAGTTATTATTTTTGATAGTAATTGTGTACCCTATTACTTTATCTACTAATACTACAGCAAATATAGTCATATCTTCTTTGTAATGGGAGATATTTTCTATTATAAATCCCATGGTATGATCAACGCAATGTTCCAGAGTTCCGGGAGAGATATGATACTGGGTTAGTAATTCATGATCGTCTTGGAAGGCCTTCTTTACGTAGTCGCGCAGGGCGCCTATCTCTATGGGGATAAGTTGTATCATTGATAGTCTTGTGGTGTTTCTACATAGTCATCATTGCAACACAGCGTAGTGGTAATTACGAACCGGCCACTGCTTACCGTGGTCGTGCTGGTGCTCATGTGCTTTACCTCGATCTCATATGGAAGAATTTCCGGCATTTCAGCCTTGCTCATCAATTCCTTATTAGACCATGGCTGGCCGAATTTCAGGTAATTTTCAAGCCTTTCCTGGTGCTCCGCTGCCGCCTTTTGCTCGTCAGGGCCCTGTGACCAGTTTTGTATTACGCGAAAATAAGGTCGCTTTTTCATGCCTTTTCAGTTTTTATAAGTTTACCAGAGCCTTGGATTGGTTTGCAGCTTTGCAATGTTATCCATGATCACTGGGTTGAGATATTTGTTTACTTCTGACTTGGCGGCATTGTACTCGAATTTGGCGGCTTGCCGGTCTGCTGCACCCATCCTTGGGTTTAGTCTTTTCTGCCGGTAGAACATACCCTGTTCTACGGCTTCTACGGCATACTGAGGTATCAGTATCTCCGTGTTGGGGGTTTCGCCGTTGGTCTGGTAGTCAAGTATCACCTGGCGTATTCTACCGCGCCATTCCTGCTCCTGCTCGTTGTTGTTATTGAAGTGGTTGCCTGCACCGCCGAATATGTGGACTATCTGCCGGTCGGCCGCATTGTAGTTCCATTCACCCCAGTAATTATATGGTGCCGGTATGAGCTCCCGGTACTGATTGATATTTCCCCAACCAAACCCCTGCGCACCCCACTCGTTTATGAAGTTTCCCGCGCCACAGTATGTGCTTAGCGCCGCCATGTTGGGCTGCGTAATAGCTATGCACCCTCTTTCTGTGGTTTCTACATTGCACAATGTCTGCACGTCGGTGATATATACGACTTGACCATCTACATTGAGTGTCGGCGTTGTGGTTTGTGTCTGCACTGCGCCGGCGCCATTGTATCGGGTCAGTATAGTTTGTGTGTAGCCGGTACCGTTGATCGTGACGGTTGATGTTACCGCCGATATGCTATCTACCGCCGCGCATAGGGTGTCTTGCCCTCCACAGGTTGTGCATGAGCACTTTGTCTTCAGGCATTTTATTTCAGCCGTGTTCAGGTCGGTGTTGAACCCCAGCGCATGTATTCTACCGAAGCAATCCACCACGGAGAAGTTTATCACGCGCTCGCAGTCGTCCGGGAGTCTTATGGTTTGATTATGGCAGTCTACTTCGAGTACGGCCTTGCGTATTTCCCATAGGGTAGTTCTGAAGATGTCTTTCCATGCCCATCTTGCATGTCGGTACTGAGCCAGTATTACAGACTCCCTCATATTGCCTTGCGCCAAACAGAAATCATCCACCAGGTCGGTGAGTGTCATTACTCCTATTCCGTATTGTCGCAGGTCTTTCATAATGCTATCTTACTAAAATGGTCCAGTCTGTTGCTTTAAGGTCGTCTGGTGTGGGTTGAAATATAACCGTCTTGCAATCGCACTTTCTTTCATCACAGGTATCAACTACTATTCCTATATAAGGGTAGTTGATATACTCTTCATCCTCTTCTTTTGCAGCTCGTAGTGAACGGCATACACCCCAGTGAGGTCTTATGGCCTCCAGTCCATTTACAAGTATCTGCTCTTTTATTTTTTCGTAGTTCATTGTTTTTGTGTGTGCTTTTTTACTTAGCTTTTGTCGATCTATTGGGCCTCAGTGGCGACGCTCCGTTCGACAACATCACTTCTATGCCCAAATGTTTTGTACACCTTAGCATCCTCTGGAAATTTCCCAAAAAATGTTTCGCAATCCCACACCATGTCTCTATACATTGCCGCAATAACGTAATTTCCCTCCTTTGCATAGCGATTCATGCACTCTACCTGCTTCTTTACCAGCAACTCGTTTCTGCCCTTCAGTGGATTATACTTAAATTCAGGCATAATCAAAGTTTAATTAATAACCAGCCGATGAACGGAGCGTCGCAACGAAGTTAAATTATCTTCCCAGTGCCGGGTCCACCTGTTGTCCTGGAACCACATTAGGATTCTGATTATCTGCCTTCTGTATAAACGTACCTTCTCTTGCTTTTGTAAGTAAAGTTAATACCTGTTCCGTTAATGGAGCAATAATATTATCAGATAATTTACAATTATTTTCCATTCCCACTACTGCTGGGGCATACTGCACCTCTACTTCTGCGCCATCCATAGGTAATTGACCCGGTGGCGGATCCCACATTTTTATTACCGTTGGCTCGTTCAAAAAGAAGAATATGGCTCCGGCCGGTGGTATTATCTGCCGGAACCTGCGCTCCAATAACCCTATCTTCCGGTATAGCTGGTGTTTCTTTCCGATACTGTGCACCCCCTGCAGGGCGTTGGCCGTGCTGTCGAAGTCAAACGAAAATACCGGATATTTCAGTTTCACGAAAAATTCATCGCAGTCTTTATCGTACTGTATTGGCAGCCGCTCTATGATCATCCATGCAGCGGGTATTTCGATGTTCGCAAAGCCATCCATTTGCTTATTGAACTTCTTTTCCTGCTGATACATGGAGTTGAGCATAGTGCTGTACGTAGTAGCCACATGGAATTTAAAATCATCTATATCCAGGAACGCGTCGTTCGGGGTATAGTTCTGATAGTATAAGTCCATCACTCGCTGCGCTACCTGTATCAATTCTGCCATTTGCTCTTTTTATTTTGCGTCGTTCACCATGTTTTCTCCTATCTGCATCAAGCCGCCATCTGCTACGTATGCTGCATATTTCTTTACCAAATACCCAAGGAATATAGGTAACACCTGATCACTCCATTCCAGTTGATTGCTGGCCGGGGCGTTATATATCGCTATATCCTGTGCGCTTACCGTGTATACGAAGGTTGCTTCTGCCGGCGTGTGCAGGTATTTCAGAACCACGGAGTTTATGCCTTGTGGTGACACCTTAAATCCCATATCATACTGGGTCATCTTCGGGCTGGCCCATGATGGCTGTTTTGTAGCATGGTTCAGGCAGGCAGACCACCGCTGAGCATCTATCTTTTGTATCTGGTATTCATTTACGTTGGCCGTGGCGTACTTTATTGCCAGCGCTGCGAAGTCTGGGTCTGTGTACGCCTTTGCCTTTCCTTTCCCATCTATGATTGGTAGCTTGCTATTAGTAAAGCATGTGTTCTCTTCCAGTTGGCGGAGCACGGACATATTCACGAAGTATTCGTAGTCTGCCGGTTGCGCGAATAAGGACCAGTTGCCGCTTTGCGTCGCCGTAGATGCCAGCACATTTACTTCGCTAAGGAATGGATTCAATAGATCGCTCATTACCTGGTTTAATTGAAATTCCTCAGCGTATTTTTTGAATAGCTGCTGATTTACTTCATTGTACCATCCGAGGAATACATGGGGTGGTATCTGTCCGTTCTGCTGGACATTTACTATTTGCTGAAGAGCAATCCATGTGTCGTATACGTCTATTGTTGTCATTTTTACTTAGCTTTTGCCTCTTGATTTAGCCGCAGTGGCGACGCTCCGTTCAACTTCGGTTCTACGATTACTTTACTTTATTCAGGCGTGGATTTTTAGCCTTTGCTGATGATGAGGCCTTGCGGCTCGCTGATGCCAGAATGGCGCCTGCAGCCTTTTTACCTACACCTTCTTTTGAGGCTATCTTTGCCGCTACTGCCTTAAAACCGGGATGTGCGCTTGCTTTTTTCATGATTTTTGGTTTTTATAAACAATGATCAATAGATTTCAGAACGATGAACGGAGCGTCGCAACGGACGTTCCATCAAGGCTATGGCGCCAGCAACAAAGTGCTACCCGCAATAGAAGTTATTTTTGGTATCTGGATAACATTATAGTGCATCAAATCCCGCTGCCATATCAGCTCAATAAGTGTCCCGGTCAGCGAATATAATGCTATGCCAGCCCCCTGAGAAACATTATCGCTATTATAGGTTAACACGCCGTAGCACCTACCCTGTATTGGGGAAAAGTTCCATTGCGACTTATTATCAACACCAGTGCCCCCTGGAAGTATCAGCGGCGAAAAGGCAGTAACCGGCGCCGTACTCAAAGATGTCGTTGACACCATTAATGTACCCACGGCGAACCCAGATACATACAGCGTATTATTGTAGTATTTAGTATTCTGCGAAAATGTAAAAGTTACGGCAAGTTTATTTGCATATCTTGTCGTAACCGTATTGGTTGCCAAACTATAGATAGCTATGGTGCCTGCCTTCCCAACAAAGTATATCAGGTTATTTACAGCATCGTAGGATGCAGACCATACATACTCCGCATTATTGAGTAATATCTGGTGTGTGCTCAACCCCGATGGTGATCCGGAAGTGGTGTCGTACTGCACGATGTACCCCTCACCAACTCCACTAGTAAGCGATGCGGCCTGCTCCACATATCCATCCTGAGTGAAATAGAGGATATTATTTACCAGCACTCTCGGGCATTTACCCAGTAGTAATCCATTTTGGAATGATGTCACCACTGCATTTGTAGTGGTGTTTATCTGCCACAGCGTACCACTGGTAGACTCTACTATAAATAAAGTTGCCGAGTTGGCATTGTAGTCCGTAGTAAAATACGTATTGTAAAAGGCCTCAGTGCCCCCAACTGAAGGATATCCAGAGAAGTTATTTGAAACAACTTTATTCAGAGATATGATAGTCGTAATTATTGGTATTGTCGGGTTTGTTACATCCACCACATATACCTTACCAGTGTTGGTTTCTATCGCATATAGCGTACCTGAGCCGATTGTCACCACATGCCACTGCACTCCAGATGCTGAAATACCTGGTATTTTCCCGATGCAGTTGGCAAGCGGGAGATAATATTCATCCAAGCCACCGAATGATGGTGTTGCAGATGGGCTAGAGTAATTCAGCACGGGGTATATATTACCGCCGATTAATATCACATCTCCCAGCACGGTTTCTGAATAAATAGTCACGGGGGAGCTTGTCAGGCCGCAGTTGGTGTTGCTTACCGTAACCTGAAGTTGCGAAGTTGACCCGGCCAGCGGCGCATAGGATATTGTACTTGGCTTGCTTGGCTCCGCTGTAAGCGCGGTGAGCAAAGCCGTCTCACTAGCCATAGACCCTAATGATATTGGGGTGCTGCTACCATACTGTACATAATATACGCCAGGGAAGTTCAATGTGGATATAGCCGCGCCATTACAGTAATCCGTAACACCTACGCTATACAACTGCTGGTTATTAATACATCCTGTACCGGTAGTGTTAGTGTTTACAAATACCGGGTTTATGGTAGTTGTTGATGTGGAATTTGGAGTTATAGATACATCGCAGTTATCCACCACGGTAGCCACGCCTATTGCACTCCACGTAGGATCTGAATTAAGTATACCTACAAGCTCCGTAACGGATGACGCAATGCCTATTGTTTCTGTATTGGCATAGTTATAAACCAGCACAGGATAGAATGATGCAGGACATGCCGTTGGCTTAGCCGTGGTACCTTCCTGGTATATCGGAACAACAACCGGGCTTGGCGTTGTTCCCGTACCGCTACCGCTGCCCGTATTTGATACATACACCGGCGGGATACTCACTACTCCCGTAGCCGGAGTGAATTGCACCTGACAGTTAAAAAATGCCGTGGCCACTCCATATGCCTGCCATGCGGGATATGCGTTTATAATTGATAGCACTCCTGCTGCGTTATTTGCAACCCCGATAACTGTAGTTCCCGTAGGATTATATACGGATAGCGGATACAGGGCATTAGGGCAGCCTGCAGGTGATTGTAGCGGAGATGATCCTGACTGGTATACATTTACGAGTATCGGGCTTGCGCCGGTACTCAGCACATATACCGAGGGCGCAGTGGTTACATTTGCTGCAGGATATATACCAATCTGGCAGTTACCCACAGGGAATGCCGTTCCGTATGCCATCCATGCCTCATTTGCATTAACAAGCCCCACCAAGTCATTTATATCATTGGCTACGCCTATTTGCGTGGTCCCATCCGGAGCAAATACGGTTACGGGGAAGTAGCTGCCTGGGCAAGCGGCCGGAGCTGTGCCTGTCGCCTTGTTTATGATGTTGTCGTATATAGGGCAGCAGGAACTACCGGAAGGGTTTGATCCGCCGCCTGTTGGATTTGAAAAACCCATTACCCCGCCACCACAATTACAATTGCAGTTATCCGAGAATTTACCGATCGCTTTTATTTCCTTTATCAAGCCGGGAACATCAATTCCGCACAATGGCTGGAATATGCCGGTGAGGACTTGTGCGTACAGGAAGTTCATCTGCGTCATCTGGTTCATCAGGTTCGCATTTTCAAGCGTTCCGCATGAGCCTTTTGATAGCTGGTAGAATTCCTGCATCTGGCATTGTAACTGGCAAAGATTTGTATTGCAATTTAGGGCAAATGCTATGCCGGCAGATGTGCCGCCCGGTGTATTGTATAGCTTGTACTGAACAATTACTGTTATACCATTGCCATAGTCGTATGTGGCGTACTCCCTGAGATATAGGGTATATCCTTCGCTGTCTATGCTGGTAGCAAATGTCACATTTGGAGAGCCGGTGATCACTTCATTTGGTATCTCTCCATTTTCTCCCTGCGGGTATACCAGCGTCCAGTTCCATGTGCTTGCTATTGGCGTAAGGATATTGTTGTACGACAAATTAGTGGAGTCGTAGCAGTTTATTGCCTTATTCAGACAATCCACCTGCATACTAACAATTGCCTGTCCAAAATTACCGCAACTATCCATCGTATTGCCATTAGGCCTTACGATGATGGTATTTTTGTTGTACTGAAAGAATGCCGTAACGGGAGATGTCACATACGATGTGTCCTGGACGAATACATACACACCATATGGACTATTCGGCGAAAATTCAATTTGGCCGCAAGGGCTATTCGTAAATGGGGTCGGCAGATTGAATGTGCGCGTGGTCCATGCCGTACCGGTAATATCCGGGGTGGGTAAAGATGATACATTATTCAGGTTAACTCCTTTTATAGCAACCCCGGAAGGAGACACTATATAAAACCACCAATTAAGCGTGGCCGGTTTGATGACCGTACTGTTATTGGTGATTGTCACGACGGGCTGCGCCCCTGATATATCCCACGTAAGCAGGAAGTCAAGACATGTAATATGAGAAGATGGGAGTGATACGCCGGTGCAAGCCATGATTTGTATTTTTAAAAAAGGGCAGGCATGTTGAACGCCTGCCCCTTCGGTTATTAACTTTAAAATATTCCTTATGAGCATGTACCCGCACCTGCAGTGGATACCACTGAGCCATTGTAGTACAATACTGGCGTTGCCATCGTAGTGTTGATACCCAGCTTGTGTGCCACACCGGATGTATTGAACACCGTAGTAGAGGACATAACGGGAGTCAGTGCATTTGCCAGCACTATTGGGTTATTTGTAACCTGGAATGCTGGTATTGCCAGTATCGGGCCAGAGCCAAACTGCACACCATTTACTGCGGCCGGAGTGCTGAATGATGTCAGATCGAAGCAGTAATTAACCGGGGTCAGAGATACATTCATGCCTGCAGCGCACACAAATGTTCCAGCGCCTACCGGGCTGTACAACTGAACGACATTAGATACCGGGCTTGTAGTTGTTTCAGACCACGTACCGTATGTGCTCCAGTTTGCATTTGCCCATGTCACGAATTGCGCTACCGTAGTAATGCCAGATGGAGCATATGCAGGAGACGGAACGCCGCCATTGAAATACACAGCATTCATAGTATACAGCAGGCCGCTTGGGTTAGCCGGGAAAGGGAAGTAGAAATAATTGTCTCCAGACGCATCTGTGGTCTGCGGCGGGTTCTGCAGGACTGGTAATGGAATAGCAATCGTAGGCATCACCGGCAGCGTACCGCCCAACCCATCACACAGGTAAGCAAACTGGTTCACCGGAGATGAAGTGCCTATGTTATCTGTATTGGCGATTGCCATGAATACTGTTGTAATACCAGCAGTGGTTGTGAGCTTCACTTCCAGCACCTTTATAGAGTCTGCCGTAGGTGGGTTAGACCCGCCATTGTCAGCAATATACTGATAAGATAATACGCGACCACCTTGCGTCTGCGGGATCCGCCAGTAGGAACCTATGATCTGTGTTCCTTCGCATGGTATTTGCATGGTAGTCCCGTTAGGGTTCGCAGGATAGCCAAATGGTTCCCCGTTAACATCTACCGCCTGATTGGTTACAACGAAAAAAACTGCCATGATTTATGTTTTATGAGTTTAAATAATGTCTACTGCTCTTAGCTCTGCGATTTAAGTTTCGCCAACTCAATGCACCTCATCATGTCCGCATGTACACTCTGCCCCTGATCTCCAGATAAGAAGTATATCACCAGGTCTTCCAGGCACTCTTCTTTTTGTGCGCCCTTCTTAAAAGTGAGGATAGTATTACTCTTTGTTCCTTCGGTCAGAATAGCCTCTGTAGCGGTCAACTTTAACACTTTTAGTGTCTCGGCCATACCCGCGGACACCCGATACTCATTGAACGCGGTATTTACCAGGTCCATAAATGCGGCGCCGTCCCTCTTGGCGTATTTGGCTACAATATCAAATTTCTGTATCACTTCACCATGTCCGAGACCCTTTCCGTCACCCAATATATTAAGGATGGCATTCAGTGACTCTTCCTTGTAAGTGAAGCCAGCATCGCCCTGTACGCGCAACTTCTGAACGAAGTTAAGCGCCTCTACATCCGCGTCAAAATTGGTGATTACCTTCGATTTTGCAGCTTTTTGCTCAGGTATCAGCGGCTCGAACGTAAAGAGATTAAGCCTTTTCGGATCTTTGTTTTCGGCCCACCCGGCAGATGCCTTATTCTGCTCATGCTCATTGATGAACTTTATCAGAATGGTGTCGTTTGGATTTATGCTGAGCTGGCCAAACGTAAAGCAAATACCTTCGGTCACAGACCTCGCATATTCCTCTTTAAGATCAAATCCTTGAGATTTAAGGCCTGGGCGGAAGCTATATCCTGCTTTTTCTGCCTGCGCCTTTGATATAGTCAGGCTTTCAGGTACCAGTTTGCCATCCTTATCTTCCCAATAGTCATTTACATAGGTTGTTGCCGCACCAATCACATATTGAGTTGGCATATAACCATTACCCTTACCCATGTAGAGCCTGGATATTGGTTCAACAAACAGGGTTTTACCTGTTGTCAGATATTCCGGGGCTATACCATTTTCGCCGGTTCCTTCTTTTTTGAACCCACTTTTCCCCTTACGGGAAACCACGAATGTGGTAGCCATGAAGCTATCTAAATTTGCTGACCTTTCTATTTTATTGGCAACTTCGCTCACAAAAAATGTATTTAATTATTGACTTTATATGTGTGTAAAAATATCCCCATGGGGGCACCGCCCTTATTACAGGACGGTGTTTGGCATTACAGCCCACATGTTCTCTACTCCATTCACGCTCATCATGATGTCATGCTTGATCGTGCCACGGAAAACTTCCGCCTGCTCGTACTGCTGCATACCATCAACCCAGTTTTCTTCCCACATGCCGGAAACCCTGCGGCCCTTTGGCATCCAGTATTCTACCGGAGGAACGCGATTACCGCGGCTGTCTGTCATACCGTCGCCTGGCAGTATAAGCGCCATGTTAGGGTAGTATCCCTGTCCTATCCAGCGGCTATCGCTGAATGCACCGGCAATTTTGATGTGTATTGTTGTTGTGCCCCACTCGTAGGATTTAACGCCCAGGCGCTTGATTTCGTCGCGATCCTGACCCATGCGCTCGAATGTGTCGAACGTACATGCGCCGGAGTTGTTTTTGAACATATCCTGGCTGCGGCGCTGCAGGGAGTCGCTGAAGCGAAGCGCGCACACCATCAGCATTTCATTGCTGAGTTTGAGAGCGTCGTTCTTATAGCGTATCTGGTTGTAATTTACGTCCAGATCCCATCCGTATGTCGGAGTGTATGTCTGTATGTTACCGCCACCATAGAACATCGAAGTCACCAGGCCGTCAAAACCGGTATACTTGTTTGTTGCAGCGGCCACGTTCAGTGCGGGGTTAGTTATCTGCTGCCCTTCCATGAAGAAGATATTCTCCGCCATGATCAGGCGCTCGCGGGCATCTGCCGCCGCCTTAAAGTCCCAGCTATCCATCTCTGCGCCGGTCACCATATCGAATACGATAGGGAACTGCAGGACATCCTTGTAAGCCTTTTCAAGCTCACGCGCTGTTTCCCATGAAGTACGGAGCGAGTACGGGCTGATTATATTGGTATATCCGAGCGTTTCCCATTCCGTGTGCGGCGGGTTGGTGTAGAAGTCAGCATAACCGGTAGAGAATCCTACGTGCGCTACACTCATCGCCTGCTGAGCATAGATATTGATAGTGTAGTCCTCGTTGTAGGGTGCCACATATATCTGGTGCGCGTAGTTGGTCGATGTGTCCTTGCGGATTACCTGCACCATCTGCGAGTCATTCGGTATGAATATGGTATCACCCAGGTTTACGTTGGAGTTCATACCATTATTAGCATAGGTGCTGATAGATGGCTGGAATACCGCGTAGTTACCTGTGTAGGTAGCATTTACATTTTCACCCCACGTACAGTTAGGAACGGAGCCGTAAGTGCCGGTGGCGTTGTTCTGTGCGTAGATGTTATGGTCTATTGCGCTGTTATAGCGAATAGCGATAGATGTTGCTTCTGTCTCCTGCGGAGTACCACCCATAAGCATACGGAAGAAGTCGATCTCGGAAGGACGGCCGCCGATGTTCACTACACCTGAACGGAAATTCAGGCGCCATGTAGCGAGATCCTCCGGGCTTGCGCCAGGAATTTTACCATCTTCTATTGCGTCGTAAAGGGCGCGATACAGGTCCGAGAATGCCGGCAACTCACTTTTGGCGTCACCTACTGATGTAATGATCCTTGATGTATTCGCCGGATTCAAAAGATATGCAATAGCCATAATTACAGTTTTTAATTATTTAGATTTAATGGTTAATTTCTTATCGCTGCGTTGAGGTTTGCGTATGTGTTCTGCTTTTGTGGCGCCCTGGCCACCGGCTGCTGCCCGTTATTCAAAGATTGTGTTGGGTTTCTTTTGTTACCCAACTGCACAAGAAGTAGTTTTTCTACCTGCTCTGCATTTTGCTTCAACAACTCCGGTATTGCTTTATCGAACATCATAGCCTTCAGATGGTAGGACATCTCTTCGGATATTTTCTTCTCGTCTATCTTTCCGTTGCTAAGGGTATTCCTGAGCGCAAAGTTGTTTTCTGAGGAGTAGTCTGAAATTATCTTATTGATTGCCTTTTCATCTACCGGTACGCTGAATTTGAGCGTTGACTTAGCGCCATCCAATTCTTTATTCAGCGGCTCGTAGTCGAAATTGAACGTCACTTCTTTTGGAAGTTCTGCAGCCACTTTTTTTACCTGACCTTTGTAGGCCTTGAATTGAGATATTATCTGTGTATGCTGTTCGTATTCCTGGTCTATGCCGTCCACTGCCGCCGCAGTTTCCTTACGATAGGCGTCAGCAAGTTTTTTTATCTCTTTCTGGCCAACCTTGAAAAGTTTACTTTCCTCGTCGCCTTCGTGGTAGGCATCCATGAACATCTGCTCGGCCTCTTCTGGCTTCAGGTCTTTGTCTTCTGCCATTTCCTCTGCGGTAAATAGCTGAAGTGCTATCTCGCGATCGCTTTTTGACTTAGCCAGTACAGCCTTGTCATATTCGTCCATTTTTATTTTGCCGGAGTCTATGCCCCATGCCAGCGCTTCTTTCTTTTTGTCTTCCTTCTCTTTGGCTATCTCTTCTGCTGTCTTCTCTACTTTTGGTTCGAGTTCTGCACGGGATTTTATTTTGCCGCCGGTAAGTTTTGCAAGCAACTCATCTTTTTCCTCGTCTGATAATTCGTCTGAGTTAAATTTTGGTTTGTCAGCTCTGCTTTTATCTTCACCGTCCGTTGCCACGCTCGCTTGTGCGTTCGGGGCTGGCTCGGCTTGTCCATTTTTTTCCAGCGTAGCTGTAGTTGCTGCCGCCGGAACTACCTGTGGGTTTTGTTCGCCCGTGGGTGTTACTTCCATTTCAGACTCTTTGAGTCCGCTATGTTTTTGTAAATTCGGGAAACTTGTTTTTATTGGGTCAGGCATTGAAAATATATTTCTCTATCAAAAGTATATACACTATTGGATATTAAAAATCAAAACACTACTTTTACACGACACAAGTCGTTATTATCTTTACTCACACTTATAATTCAGTGGCTACAATACGAATAGGCGTCCGTAAAACAAAGCAGGAATGGGCCCGGATAGAGTCCATCATAGAGTCCCGAAATAAGGGCAAGAAACTGATTGTGCGCGGCAAAGGAATTAATCAATTCATCAACAATGAGGTGAATAGGATATTCCGTCAGATAGACCTCCCAAACTGCCATGACGTAAAGGTGGCGCACGTAAAAAAGGACTTCTCCATAAACACATCCGACGCCAATGCCAAGAAGATCGTATGCCTGGCAAATAGCTTAGGAATAGACCCGGCAACACTCATCGTTAAAATGATTGTTGACCCGCATCTATTCCTTGAAATATCCACTATTGTAAATTAGCTCCTGTTGATTGCGGCTCTACGTTTTGGCGTAGTTGCCCTGCAGCCGAAGGCAATACATCTCCCGGTGCCTGCTGTGGGATATTCCCGGGTGGTGCCTGCTGTGGCATTGGGGGTGGCGGAGGCGGGGTAACGGCGGATGGGGTGGCATTTAGCTTTTGCTGTTGCGCCAAAAAGTCCGCCATGGCGCCATGATATAGCTGTTGTATATCCCCCTCTATTTTCATTTTGGTTTTTGTAATTCCTCCTATCTGATTTGTTAAGTGTTCTTGCTGGCCGGCATTTGCATCTATCTGCTTACCGAGTATCATTGCATCTATTTTCTTCTGCTCAATAGCCATCTGCATCTGCATGTTCTGCTGCTGCGCCTGCTGTTGCTGCTGTGCTGCCTGCTGCTGAGATTGTTCTGCCAGTTTGCGATTACGCTGCTCAAAATATGCGAATGTAACAATAGCCTTTTTGACGCTTTTTATGTCGTTAATAAGCAGGTATTCCGCAGTGGTTATTGACTTGTTTTTTACCGCCTCAAATAGTATTGCATCGAGCTTTTGGCGTAGCGGTCCTTGATTCAGGCTCTCTACAAATATACCGAACCGATGTGGCGCGGTTTTACCCAAGCCTTCCAGCTTATTCAGCGTTTCTTCGCCCAGCGCATCTTCCAATGCTTTGTACGATACAGTATTATAATCTTTGTAGGTGACTATATCCTGTACATAGAAGTTGGTTTTGACGGCCAACTGTTGCAACATATACGTAAGCATATCAGGAATGTAATAGGTGGCGGCCTGGCTATATTCCAGTGCCTTGAACTGGTTGTTCATGCTATCTCTTGGATTGCCTGGGTCGCCCTCCCGGAGTGGAGATACGCCTATCATGTCTGAGATATACTGAATACCGTTCATCATGATCTCCCACCACAGCATAGACTCTTTGGACATACCGTTTGGTATATCGTAGTTGAGCTGGTTTCCGGGCAGCGGCATCGTCTTGCCATCCACCATCGGGAAGGTGTATATCTCATTGGCTGAACTGTCCAGCATCTCCATTACCTTCTGCAGCTTATTGAAAGGTGATGAATTTGTATCTGGTATCAAATCCATAAGCGTAGTCACCATACTATCGTAGTTCCATCCACGGCCGCGCGGTTTTGCCCGGCGTAATTCATAGCGGAACTTATACCACGCCTCATTTACCATATCAATGATCTGCGCGGCTTGTATGGCTATAGGATCACCAATATCCTTGTAGGTGATGATAGTAAAGTTAGATACCGTATCGCTTGCGCCAAGGATATCTTGGTACTGTAATTCCCCGAAGTCGAACAATACTTGCTCTACCTGTGACACCGCAAGGTAGTAGGCCTTATAGTATGGGGTTTCCCACCGTGCCTTTGTTGGATATTTACCGGTAGGTGATTGGTTGTTTTGATAGAACCCATCAGAACCATCTTTTATATTCTGGTGGTCCATTAAGTCCTGAGAGCAAAACTCAATATACCCCAAGGTAACCTTAAAAGACATGAATTGGTCGTAGTTGTACCCTACTGCATTTGACGCACTGGTTAGCTTGCCATTGCCGGTAGCCCACCCCCTATATGAGGGTTTTACACCGGTGAATTCTATCTTCATGGTGTTGGTTATGGCCTGCAGGAGTGCATCCCATTCCTTTTCTATGTCGAAGCTATTCCCTATTATCTCTATCAGCTCTTTTATGGTCACCTTACGCTCGTATGCCTTACTTTGCGCGTCACTGAAATCCTGCTCATTGCCACTGCCGTACACATATACGGTCTCCGGCGCCAGGTACTTGTATTTTGGAAGCCCTGAAACATTGTCTACATAGCAGGTCGCGGCCACTGCTTTTTTTGCGATGGCATCATTTACCCATTTTTCAAACTCTATGATTACGCGATTATAACTCATAGAGAAATTTATTGGAGCCTCTAGCGCAATCTCTTCGTCGAGCTTATGGAAGTTCTCCATAAAGAAGTTCACGTCGGCCGGGTCGCCGGGGTTTAATCCCATGGCATCAAATTGCTGCGTATTGCCCGCGTCTGGCTTATCTCCAAACCTAGCCTTGTGCTCCTTCATCTTGAAGGGCTTCTGGCCTATGGATGTGTATATGTAGCTCAGAAAACCCTCTATCTCATTGCGATGCTCCAGTAATTGCTTGTCCTGCAGTTTTTTTGCTGTGCTTACCGGATCTTCGCTGCGCACATTCACCACCGGGCCCATTTTTTTCATCTCTGCGATGAGCACATTCCTTAGCTTTTCCAGTATGGGAAGTGGCTTAAAGTTCAGGGACTGCATTTCTCGCAAATAGTTCTGGTCACTCTCCGTAGAGGGCGTTACCGGCTGGCCCAACCGGTTGAGAATACCTACATTTTGAGGCCCTGTCTGGTTTGTAAGGTTTATGCGGGATACATTCTGAAACAGGTTTTTAATGGGTGTCATATCCTGACAGCCCAACAAATAACTCATACCCACCTCTGCGTCGTTTTGGGAAACGAGCGGCAATTGGTATAAGCGCAGGAAAGTAATGACCTTATTGGCCCACTCTCCGTTTTTATTCTTCTTTTCTGTTTCAAAAAACTCCCGAAGTACAAACATCTTTACATTAATTTAGTGAGGTCAACTTTTGTCTGCACTCCGGCCACGGTGCCACTATCCGAATACTGCCATGCCCATGCTGCGTCCCATCCTTTTGGAAGTGCCGGTATACTAACATTGCTGTAGTTGGCTATCCACAATGGATACGCGCCAAATGCGTGATTATCCGGCAGGTGACGGTTCAGGTAGTCGGCATAGGTGTATATGATGCACTTCGTTCCAGTTCTGTTCTCTACGGTGTCGAGGAATGTCTGCAGCCATGTCGCGTAGTCTTCCTGAGAAAGACTCGTGTCGGTACCGGCAGCATCCTGCGGTTCCAGGTCAATAGCCAGATGGGTGTATTTCGGTAGCGCCTGTATGGTATCCACGAAATAATTAGCTTGCTTTGCTGCGTCGGTTGCCGGGTCTGCGGAACTGTGGGGGTAGGCAAAATGATAATAGCTTACTGGTATCCCTACTCTTGATAAGCCATTCGCATTAGTATGCAGCATCTTGTCTAAATCGCCATATCCAAGGGATGTGCGGATAAAAACTTCGTCTACGCCAGATAGGTTATCGAAATTTATTAAGCCGTTATTGCTACTAAAATCTACTGTCATGTTATGTAAATTATAAAACAGGGCGGCGATTAAATCACCGCCCTGAAAATGGTTATGAAATCTTTATTTCTCGCCTAGTTTTCGTTAGACGGGAAGCATTGTATCACGTTCGCATTATAGCTGGCCGAGTCCACATAGAATGTAGTCAGGGTAACCAGGTCCTTTACCTGCTTTACGGCTTTAAAGCCCGCATCTGCAAATTTTGGAGGGTTCGGGTACGCTGTTGGGGCCAAGGTAAGCGCTACGTCCGTATTAGGAACGGTTGCGCCCGGCAGTGGTGTTATTTCACCTACGGTGCTCATACCGAAGTCTCCTATTACCTGATGCTTGCAATAGATAGGTACTGATTGGCCGTTTTGGTAGAAGGCGTTGTCAGCATAGTATACTATTGCCCAGAACTGTAATGGTATCGTTATCATAAAAATATTTTTTAGTCTGCTTTTTCTATAATTGAGCTTCGTTGCGTCGCACACTTCGGCGCCACCTCCCTGATGCTTAACCTACGAATATCGCCTGCACTTCTGCAAGGTATCCGCTGATGCCTGTTGGCAATTTGCCGCCATCTATGATCTTTGCAACTTCTGCCGCCAGGCGAAGCCCGATACCTTCCCATGACGCGGGATTTGTAGCGGCAGCCATATCCGTAGCCAGGGATTGTGTTATCTGAATCACTTCTGCCGTCCATGGCTGTGCCGCAGGAACCAGGCTTTCCACATAAGCGATAATCGCCGCGCCACCCGCACTCTTGTCGAATGCTATCAGCTTATCGGCGATAACTACGCCTGTCTTTATTGCGGTTATCAGAAGTGGCTCTTTTGACTCAAACCATTTTACTACCTTCTGCTCGTCTGCTACTAAAATCTCTTTAATCGTTGCCATTTTTTCTTTTTTTATGAGTGTTAATTTAATTTGACTTGCAATCTAATTATCCTTTGGACCTATTGGCAGATGAGTCTTATTATCTACCGCATCCTGAATGACATTTTGCTTCAATTCGTTGCTCACCAATTTTGGGTTGGTGGTTGTAGACCCCGATACCAAACCGACTGCCGTAAGTGCCGCCCCCGCGACTATACAAAAGTTGTCTATTGCACCGGCATATGTAAATGTCAGAACTCCTTGATTATACATGGCGATGTAGGCGCCGCATATCCCGGCAAGTATGACGCTGTATTTTGCCAGCAACGCATATCCGGCGGGGCTCTTGCTTTTAAAACGAGCGATGATGAGCTTTAATCCCCACACCTCTACTTTGTTCAATTCCTTTGGTTGATCCGCCATGTTAATCCTCCCTTTTATTTAATACCAGATGAAGTATACTCCGCCAGTCCAGCATCGTCAGAAACAACATTATATCCCTGCTTACCAGCGTACATACCGGGACGATATATGCTCCCTGCGCCGGGCAGTGTGCGCTACACCACATTGTCGATAAGTACCCTACGAATATGGCCACCATACCTGTTCCGAATATATACCAGAATGACATTTTCTTCCTGTTTATGATGTCCCATCCAAATTTTCCGACAAGTCCAATAAAAATGTAGGTGACCCATGCACCCCACTTTGATATAAATTCTAAGGTTTCGTCAGCTAGTCTGCTGGTCATATTTTTCATAGGGGTGTTATACATAAGGTCGTCAGTGAAGTTTTATCAAACGGGATTTGTTGTTGTCAGCAACGCGGCCTTTTGCCACTGAGCCATTGTCCAGTTAAGGTATAGTCCACCTAAGTTCTTGTCTTTTACAAATAAGCAATTCTGAGGGAGTTGCGTAGGAGCGAAGCCGGGAACGGAATGTCCGCCAGGTACCAGCACCATGCCGAATGGCTGTGCGTCGTTTGCCACACCTATCTCTTGGCCGCCCAGGAATTGACCTGTTCCATCTATCCAGACCGGGGCACTAACCATAAATGATACACCTGCAGACATAGTAGTTGGGTATTTATTTCAACAAAAATACCTTTATAGGTTTGGGTTATTCATTATTATCACTACTTTTACACGATAAATGTCGTTATTGATTTTTTGTAGTCGCCTTATTGCCACTATTTAGTATCGTTGCGACGCTCCGTTCATCGTTCTGCTATATATTAAACTTGCATTATGTTATTTAGGCCGAGAAGAGAAGATTATAAACACTCGATTGCTGCAGCTACAGAAATAAAGTCGTTTGAAGAGTTGGCTACTTTAGTTAATAAGGAAGTTGGCAAAAATGGTCTTATTGTTTCCATAAATGATGTCGGTCACGGCCATGATATTTCCACCAGATACATCGTTTGCATACAATATTCAGAAGGTGATACCCCTTCCGCAATCGGCTACCTGTTGGATTCGCCAAAAAATTTATTAAACTTTATTTATAAAACTAAAAATAATTCGGACAGATCTATTTCTTATTATCAAGATAAATGATAGTAGTGACGCCGCCGAACGGAGCGTCGCCACTGAAGCCCAATAGTAAGACGAAATCCCGCTTAAAAACTTTTAAAACCAAAAATAAAAACCGCACATGCATACACTACCTTACTTCAATGAGAAGCTAAACACTCATTTCCCCCGATTAGTAGTAAAGCCTGTAAAGATACCGGCATCCGTTACCGACTCCGGCCTTTTAAACCCTGAACATGCAGCGAAGTTCTGTGAGATGGGAGAGGTAGTGTCTACCTGCATTGATTCTACATTCAATGTGGGCGACACCGTATCCTACAACAAGATAGACCGCACCGATGTGGACTTTCTGGACGAGATCGAAGTGGATGGAGAAAACTGCGACATCGTTTTCGAGCGCGAGATATACGAAGTGAATGACCGTCCAGTAAATCGCATCTATGTGCGGCCTATATCCGAACTGGAAATGAGCGAAACGGGACTTATACTTCCGGCATCCGTCACCGGAATCACCCAGAAAGGGATTGTATTTGACGCGCCCGATGGCTACTCCATGAAAAAAGGTGACCGCATAGAATATGCCAAGCTGGACGCCGGTGGCATCTACGCCCAGGCGGTGGTAGACGGGATAGTGCTGGATGTAATCGGCGAGATGGATATATTCACCGTAAATGGAGAAGTGGCGCCATACAGGATGATCATAAAGATAGACCTTGCGGCCCAGCACGTCAAAAGAACCACCAGCGACTCCGGGCTGTCACTGTCCCCGCTGTTTATCGCCATGTTGCATAACCTGCAGTATGCACAAGTGATGGGCGTTGGTTCCGAAGCGCAAAAGATGTACCCGGAGGTTAGTGCTCACGACACTGTTATTATACATCACTCAATAGAGAATACAGACTACCGGGTTATCGGCCATGAGTATGGTAAACATGGCGGCGCTACGTTCCAGTACCGGGTCATTAACTGCTGGCAGGAAAAGTCACGAGAGATATTCGGCAAACTTCATTATGAGCGCAACACCGGGAAGATAATAGACATCACGCCTGTTAATGGCAGTGTATTCCTTGCATGGGAATTCGATATACTGAGCGGCCATCAAAGCGAAAGTGCCTTGTTGGCATCGGGATCAGACCTGCCGCAGTATCGCAACATAGATGACCTGCGCAACATGATCGAGCACAAGAAGAAAAATGCCGCAGAAAAGGCAAAGCTGAAGCTGAATGGCATAATGCTCCACCGAAGCCAGTTTAACCCGGAGTTACAGCCCGCAGAATGGTCCGCTATCACCAAAGAGATGGAACTGATCAAGAAAGAAGAAACGGCCGTAGCGCAATACCTTCGCAAGGACCACATGGTAGTTGCAAAAACAGTTTACCCGCGTAGCATCCCGGCCTATGTAATTACACCATATGAGGAGCTTTACCCAATAAATATACTGGGCAAAAAGTTTCTTATAGCCGCCCCTGAATTTATCATCTCTAAATCACATACAAACATGCACATCAAACTGCAAGACATCGTACCAATGAACAACATGGTATGGGTACGCCCGCTGGACGAATCAACGTCAGGGGACTTATTGATACCGGATAGCGCCAAGGAGCGGCCGGTAAAGGGAATAGTAGCCGCCGTAGAAGAAGATGGGCGACTATCAAAAGATGCTGTTGTTCTCTTCAGGAGAGGAGCAGGATTTTCAGAAGACATAGAAGGTGTTCCATACCTTATTCTCCACAAAAATGATTTAATTGCGGTAGTCGGCTAACATGCTATGGTTTAGCATCGTTGCGACGCTCCGTTCGACTTCATTTTTCAATTTAACACACACAATGAGCGACACAGAAATAAATTACGAAGAAGAGGTAAGGAAAATACACCCAGAGGCGATATGCTTCATGCCGGAATATTTCGACATTTATGTGGTTAAGGACAAACCGAAAGGTAGGGACGTAGGGTCGGCTTATTTTAAGGATAGCGCATGGAAAGATGCCTACGATTACCTGAAAGGTAGTGGCATAATCGAATAGTGATATGCCGCTGAACGGAGCGTCGCCTCTGAAGCCAAATAGATAAACTTAATCCCGCTTAAAAAACTTTTTAAAAAAAGAAACATGCTAACACAAATAGAATTGGGCCCTGGCGCCAGGAATAAAATGAAAGAAGGAGTAGACAAACTTGCTAATGCAGTAAAGGTCACTCTTGGTCCTAATGGAAGAAACGTTGCAATCCGGCACGATGTATCCGGCCGCCCCAGATCAACGAAAGACGGCGTATCTGTAGCCCGCGTAATTAACTTGGTAGATAAGCTGGAGGACATGGGCGCACAGTTTGTAAAGATGGCCGCAGAAAAGACCGCTATTGCTGCCGGGGATGGCACCACAACATCCGTATTGCTGGCTCAGTGTATTATAGGAGAGGGCTTGGCTGCGGTAGATGCCGGCGCAAACCCAGTGGAAATAAAGAAGGGGATAGATATGGCCGTGTCCGTAGTTGTTAAAAGCCTGCAGGCTCAATCTCAGAAGGTAGATAACACTAGCATGGTAGAGATTGCCACCATATCCGCAAACAATGACCGGGAAATTGGCGAACTGGTAGCCAGCGCCATACAGTCTGTAGGTAATGACGGCTTCATTACGTTGGCGGAAAGTAAGACAGAAAAAACTTACACAGAGAAGGTTGATGGCATACAGATCGAAAAGGGCTGGCTATCCCGGTATTTTGTGAACAATCCGGAAAAGATGACCACAGAATTCAACAACGCAATTGTTGTTATATACGAACGTAAGGCAAGCTCCCTGAAGGATGTAGAGGGTATCCTTACGTATGCCATAAAGTCTAAGCGTCCGGTATTGCTTATAGCCGAAGATGTAGATGGTGAAGCGCTGGCCGTAATGACCAAAAACAATATAGAAGGTCGCGTACAGTGTGCCGCGATACGCTTGCCAGGATTTGGCAACCTGCAGACCTCTATGCTGGAAGATGTAGCCATCATGGTTGGAGGTAAGGTTATCAGCGCAGACAAAGGAGATGTACTGGCCCAGGCCGACCCATCTTTCTTTGGAACGGTAGAGCATATCTCTATTTCCCAGACACAGACGAAATTTATAGGCTCAAAGGGGAAGAAAGAAGATATCGCCGCAAGGGTTGCCCAGGTTCGCGCACTTATTGAGAACACAGACAATGAGGTTGAGGCCGAGAAGTTGCGCACTCAGCGCCTTGCAAAGCTCACAAATGGTGTAGCGATAATGTATGTGGGCGCCACTACGGAAGTAGAAATGCGCGAAAAGAGAGATCGCATAGATGATGCCCTTTGCGCTACCCGAGCCGCAATAGAAGAGGGCATTGTGCCGGGGGCTGGCACCGGCTATATCCGATCGATAGGCTTGCTTATGAAAGAAGTTCGCTGTGAAAATGCAGATCAGTCCAAAGGCTTGGATATAATTCTCCATGCGATGACGGCGCCGCTTCGGCAGATACTTTTGAATGCGGGAAAATCTGAGTCGCAGTGCGATATAATAATAGATTACGTAAGGGAGGGGTCTAATGATACCGGATTTAATGTTAAGTCTGATTCTCTGGAAGCCCTCATAGCATCTGGAATTATCGACCCGGTAAAGGTGTCACGCGTTGCCCTTGAAAATGCGGCAAGTATAGGGGCTTTATTCCTCACTACAGAAGCATCAATAATTGATGTTGCCCCAATCAAATAAAATACATACATTTGCGACGTGTGTGTGAATTTAAGGCCGTCTCCTGTTATGGGAGGCGGCCTTTTAATTTGGAGCAATCTTATCTATTTGGCTTCGGTTGCGACGCTCCGTTCGACGGCATCGCCCTGATCTATTCCGGCGTTTTCTCTACACCATTTATGTAATCGACCTTCTCGCTCAATTCAAAATATGTACCCGTCCACGAATTGTTGTTAGTGGTGCTCACAAGTAAATATCTGCCCTGTAATGGGTTGCCGTCAAGTATTGGGTTGGCTGTAACATCCGCAGGCATATTCGGATCTACCGGCGTGTTTATGTCGCACAGGAATGATGCCGACTGGTATCCATCTGCAATTTTCCACCTCCCAGCAAGGAGACGCGATACTTGCCCTTTCTCGGATACAATATTATCGCAGTAAAATAAGGCCGTTGGCCACGTACCGGCGGGTCCGGGAATTGTCTGTCTACAGTATATTTCTTCCCATAAATAACGCTTCACTTTATCTGGCAGGTTTTTACCATCAATTCCATTTACTATATGCGTCACCCTTACCTCGCATTGAACACCAAAGAAATTGCAGTATGCTGGTGGCGCTACGGCGCTTGCAAGGTTTCCGTGGAATATATACGGAACTCCTTGTTTAAATCCAAGGAACTGGCGCTGCAGGTAGTACCCCGGCAATCTGCCGTACATCTCCGCAGTATACGACATGAAAGATTTTAGAACTCCCGTGGACATGTTAAATAACAGCGTCTCATTTACCGCTAAGTTTGGCTTACTCTGGGTATTTATGTATGATGGACTACCGCTGACCGGAATATTGAAATTGGTAAGCGTATACTCCATCGTTTTAGGGTCTATGCCACCTATCCAGTAAGTAATGCCGTTCGTGCCGGGATTCTGGTTCCTTATGTTTGTTTCTGCTATTTTATTCAGCAGATATCCCATGTAACCATCTTTTTCTACTGGCTTTGCATCTGAAAAATCGCTGAATATAAGATGTCCTTTGTTGTCCAGGAATACCACTTGCCCATTGTACCGCTGTATGCTATTTATATTTTCGGGCACCACGCCATAATTGGAGCCCATTTTCATCTGCGGGGATGTGAACTTACTGCCTCCTGGGTTTTGACCCATAACATTCCCGCTGGCATCTACCTGAAGCTGGGTTTGATTGTACCTTGTAATAAAGTAGTCGTTATTGCAAATAACCATACACACGCCTTGCTCTACCAGCACCACGGTAATATTTCCATAGGTATTACGATTGAACACCTCTGCATTAGCCGGGTCGAATGTGCCCATGCCGTTTACAATCCCCCTGTCTGCCAGCGGATTGGACACAGCCACCTCGGTACCTACCCGGTATTGCTTTTCGTATGGGTTAGGTATGCCCACGCGACCCCGGCTGGATAAATGACTGCCCCACAGATCGGAAGGAGATGGGCTCTCGAAGAAGAATGGAAAGTTTGTCTGGGCATCTACCGTCTGGAATACAATTACATTATTATTATTGGCAAGGTTGTTTTCCGCATATCCAGCCGCCGCCAATGTGGTTGATGTATTGGTTGATGTGTAGACTATTGGATTTGGCGCCGCGGCGCCGGGCGCTATGGGATTCGGCTGTCCTTGCAGTAGCGGAACCGGTATAGATCTTGATATAAGATAGCTGTCTTGGTAAGGTATTACATAATTACCCGCCTGTATGACTCCATTTACTACTGGAATTGTAAGGCACTGTTCATAATATGGAATGTTTGAGTTGGTTACATTTTGCTTGGGTCTTATGATGCGAAACAAACATCCATTAGTAAGTCCAGCAAGATCAGAAGTATACGCGATTGTAAAAAAAGAGCCGTCCTGACTATATGTTATGGGTGCGCCTTTTATCGGCGGAAGATACGATCCGTCTCCATTTACAATAAACTGGACAACATCAACCGGAAATGGCTGCGTTCCATTAAGCGCCGCCGTTATCTCACTAATGAAATCCCAAGAAACATTGGTATTTTGATTGTATTGTTTATTATACTCGTTAAGTGATTGGAAATAAATTCTTATTGATGTTGGGTTTGTGTTGTTGGTAGCCCCCGTATTGTCTACATATTGTATCCAATCCGCAGTCCAATCAAAAAAGTCAGAAAATAGAACATTTGGGGCCACTAGCACATTTATCCACTTAAAATAGGACGGTATTATTAATCCGGATGGGACCGTAAGCGACAAAGAGGACAGAGCCATCGACGGGTATGGCGACGGGGTTGTATCATTTAGATTCGGGACTGATACATATCCGTTATCTCCACTCCTTGATTGGGGATCGGTGTGTCGTCCAATTATATCCGAAGCCCATATGGCAACAGGATATTTACCTCCGCTTTGAACACCATATATTCCCGTGCCGTTAGATAGAACAGTAAGCGGCGATAGCATGGTAACCCTATTGCATGTTAATGGCGGAATAGGGCAGCATGATATATACGCAATTAGCTGGTCCGAAATGGTCGTCCCGCATCCGCTGCACGTATTCCATTGACAGGTTCCATTTTTACTAAAAATGAGATAATCCGTGTTGCTGGGTGATACCGAATAATTAGGCAGCATAGAAGCTAGGTACGGAAGTGGAGTAGACCCTATGGAACTTGCATAGTTATATCTATTGTGAGCAATAACAGATACGGATCCACTGCCGTCCGTTTGGCCGTAAGCCCCTTTCGTCATTATAGCCAATACGCCCGGGGCGCCAATACTAGAAGATCCACATATATTCAATACTTGGGTTATTGTCCTTCTTGCAGATGATGGATATGTACCAGTTGATGGATAGAAAAATATTTTATTTCTCCAATTGCCGGTAACTCCCGCGCATCCGCTGCCCACGCCAGATCCGTCACCATGGGTAATACCAGCCGCGCCCCTGCCAACACTCGTATATGCGGTATTAGCGGAACTATAGAAAGTTCTTTCTGTAATTCCAGCACCATCGCACATGTCTGCAAAAAAAGATATCGAAACGAACAGGGCGCCAGAGGATGCAAAGTAAAATCCATTATGGTCCGTAAAAAAACTTCCATAGGTATCAAGTGGAGCCCCCACAGATGTTCCTTGGAAACAAACTGGGCTCATCTCTATAGGCGTATCACTCCCGTTTTGCTCACACAAATACCCATCCACTGCATGACCCCCATCTACACCCGAGTTTGTTAAATCTAATATAACTAATAGTGGATTTCCTGCGCTATAAGTAAGTGGATAATTTCCGGTAGAGCAGTCTATTTCTATTTCTTTTACTGGGTTAGCGGCATAGTTACTCAATCCGCTTGCGACATTGAGTTGATTTATCTGTGAAACGCCTGCAACATATGTGGAAGTTGATTGAAGAGTGGCGTCCGATATTGTTGTTTTATGAGATGCGACGCGCATAATATACTTCCCAGCCGGAACATTATTAAATATAAATTGCTGGACTGCGCCGCCGCCTTTAGGAAAACTTATTCCGGAACCATATCCTTGATATGTAAATACACCAGTAGATGGGTCAATATACCCCTGAGTGGAAATGCATGTATATGGAGTGCCGGCCAAATATCCTATAAATCCACTATTTCCAGCAGTTTGATCACCAAACACTTGATCTATGCCAAATGCAGAATCCGCATTGCCGCAACTTCCATCTGTGTTGCCAAATACCACTTTATTGTGAGATTGTCTTATTATAGCCCTGGCTCCATTTAACGGATCGTATATTGCAGCATAAACAACTATAGTCCTAGACGGGGCCGCATCACATGGAGTTTGTGCTGGGCTTGGCGGAGAAACGGAGAACTGCAGGCTGTCAACTACCGGCTGAGGGAGTGGCTGATAGTCATACACATTGTTCGCCAGCAGTATGGATTTATCAATAGCTGCAACACTTGCCGATGTAACAGGCAGCCCCGGCTCAGTATTGGCGGCATCTACCGGGTCTACCGGGTTACTTTGCTTGTCTGCGCAGAAGGTATAAGTAATGACATTTGTAGCCTCATTAAAGGTTATACCGCTATTAGCCGTGATGAATGTGGGATTATATGCCCTGTTGTACCATTCTACATTTTGGCTGTCGTCGTATTTGCTGAAGGTTTCGCAGGTTTGCCAGTCTGTTTCTGTTTGCCCATTCACATCATTACCCACTCCGCGCCGGAATGCTATCGTGATATATTTTATAAGTGGATTTCCTGCATCAAAACACAAGTTCACACACCGGGGCAGCCCATTGCTAGTACCTACACATCCGCCGCCGATAAGTACGGTGTACAAGGAGGATATAATGCTCCAGTTGGAGAATCTACCCCATACGTCTATCGTCTGGTATCTGAATTGCCATCCGGAGTTGATCAGCAGGTTTTGCTTACTCACATCTGGAGTTACCAGCGTTAATATATTAAGTGTCAGACCGGACCCGCCGCCACTGGTGGTTGATGTTGCGGCTGGAGTTATTGTCGCCGCATACCCGGTGCCACCATCCAACAAGATAAAAGACACTACAGCGCCGCCAGCACCGATCGCCGTCACCTCAAATGTACCGCCAGTGCCGCCAGCTATTGTTCCCTGGCTACCAACCGTATAAGAAATTCCGGGGTTTGCTATCGTGGCCGTATCTATAATGCTCGCACTAGTAACGGGAACGTAGGAATTGGGGTTATTCAGTCCAATGGGGATGGTGGTGTTATGCATTGGCCGCAATGGCAATACGGACCCTAAGTGAATAAGCTCTAGCGGGTCATAAAAAGCGGATGAGTCCGTAAAGTACGGTGTAGTATAAGAACCGGTAGCGATACTCGCCCCTACGTCTATTACGCATTGCTGTTCATTATTGTTTGTGATGATAAGGAATTTATATGTCGTTTCCAGTTGCGTTACCGGGTCAATTACCGATTGCTCTATTAGCGTCATTCTGCCTTCTGAAAGAAAGTATTTTGGATCAAGCAGGAATGGCAGCAGCGGGCTCGTATAAACCAGTGTCACACCGCCTGTGTCGCCGGAGACTACCCATATAGAGTGATTGCCGTTGCTGTTGTAAAGAGCAAAATACATCTCATTGGTAGTTTCGTAGCTGTATGTACCTATGCAGTAGTTAGTGCCAGCCGGGGTGCCCGATATGACAAGCGCCTGATTCCCTTCCATTGGCGTCCGCACAGTTTCATTTCCGCCGGATAGGGCTGCAGCATTGGCATTTATGTTTACGTTAGTGGTGAGGTTTTTTATGAAGGCCGCAGTGTTGGGAGGAAGGCGGAGAAAATCTACGTCAAGGTTTATTCCTCCGTTGAAGTTGTTCTTGAACTGCTGTGCCATACTTTTTTAGGTTGTGGCAGTAAAGTTATTATTTATTTGGCAGTCAGCAATATTTTTACTATTAAACTTCGTTGCGACGCTCCGTTCATCGGCATTGCCCTGATTGAATAGGCGCATAACCTGGCTTCAGTTCCCTGATTTCACACCATCAATAATCATCTTCAGCGGGATTTTTCTATAATGTAAATTATATTAAGCAGATTTCACTATCTTTGTCTTTTTTAACGGCAAAATCTTGCTTAACATAATTTTCTAAAAATTATAGAACAATCCCTTAGTTCGCTATTGGGCTTGAACGAGTAAGCAAAATGGAGCGCAAACCATTTTATATGTCAACTAAAATAAATCAAGATTTCGATCCACCGGAAATCCATATTTCAGAGATCCATCTTCCTGAACATATTGACGTAAAGAAACGGTCAGAAGATTTAGCCCAGTTTTTAAGTACGTTCTTCCTGAAAGCACAACAATAAAGTTAGGTAACTATATTCGACTTTAACCCAACCAATAAAATAACCTTTGTTCAATAACAAAAATAGGTCTTTATTTGCACCTCATAGCGCGAGATAGAGCAGCGGTAGCTCGTCGGGCTCATAACCCGAAGGTCACAGGTTCGATCCCTGTTCTCGCTACCAAAACAAAAACCCCTTAATAGGGGCTTTTTACTTTAGTTACGGTCTTGCTCTCATTCCGTCCGTATAACCAGAACTGTACCCTGCTGCGGGGCTTTTATGCCTTACTTCGCCCGCTTGGGCTCCAGTCTAATTCATCAGGTCTAAAATTAGGCTCTACGCCCGCTAAACCGTCTGCATACCCTTGATCATATCCGCACCCTGCGCATCTGTGCCTACCTTCTGCGTTGGCTTGACTGTCAGGCAGTCGGGCAAATTGATTGTCGTACCTGTGTTCTTGTTGGCAAATGTCGTTCATAGTTTGTGTGTTTTAATACGGCACAAAGTTAGATATTTCCTTTGTTACACCACTTCTGAAATTCACCCATATTAAAAACATGCATCAGGTTATTGCCTACCTGGTTGCGTAACCACGCTTCTGCTTGTTTCTTGTACCCGCCACCATCCAATAATACTACGGTCTTATGTGGGTGTCGCTGTTGTATATTCAGTACGAAATAAGGAAATTTTTCATCTACCGTTCCTACGGACTGCTGCCACTTACTTTCAATAATAAGGCACTCTTTCCATTTTTCTGGGTGGTAAACGATAAAATCGCAATACATAGGCGTTTCATATATCCCCATGCCTATGTGATACTGCCTTGTATAAATGGGTTGCTCCAAATACAAGGCAGCTTTAAACTTGTCACGAGGAATGAATTGGTATTTTCTTTCTAATAGCCTATCATGGATAAACTTTTCAAGGGTTGATCCTGTGTAGTTTGCACCTGTATCTTTCATATCAGTAATTTGTAATCAAAACCTCCTCAACGGGGTTTCTGCCATTTGGCTTACAATTTACATTTCTTGGCGCATTTACAATAGCTATTTTGAAAATATTAGCCTTATACAGATCTCTTATAAATTCCGTATTGCTATTAGACAGCATGAGCTTAACCCCTTTGCGGTGTAATTCCTTACAAAAATCAGCTAAAGCGGATTGATCCTTTTCGGTGAAATTACCCATTGCATAAGATGTGAAAGAAGTGCCGTTTGTCGGGTGGTATGGTGGATCGAAATACACAAAATCCCCCGCTGCTGGCTCTATCTTTAAGTAGTCGTTATACTCAATAATGGTATTCTTTAGGGCTTTATTGCACGCTCTTAAATTGTCCTCTCTTAATATGCCTGTGCTTATTGAACCTGTTGCAGACTTACCTAAAGGAGTATTAAATTCACCCTTCTTATTCACCCTGAATAACCCATTAAAACAGGTTTTGTTTAAGTATATCATACGGGCTGCAATTGCAATAGGATCGTTCAGATCGTGTTGACTGCGCACCCTGTAATAGTATTCCTCACAATGTAACTTTTGATGCTTTTTTAATGCTTCAATCAGCTTATCTACATCCTTTTGGATAACCTTGTATGTTATTACCAAATCTAAATTCGCATCTGATATATGCGACCGCTTCGGCTGTATATCAAAAAATAGCGCACCCCCACCAACGAACGGCTCCCAGTAGTCGTTATATGTTTCCGGCAATCGGCTTTTTAGCTCGTTAATTATACTTCGCTTACCCCCAACCCATTTGAGGAAAGGTGCAGCCCCATTATCTTCTATACCCTCTTCAAGTACAGACATATCCTTTACATTCACATTGCTAAAGCGTTGCAATGCCTCTTCAAAGGGCATATCTAAACTAAATTGCTCTTCGTGTTTTTTCGCCTTTGCCATTATGAGTTTGCTATTAGAGATTGATAAGTTAAACGCTTGCCTGCTGTCGCACTCAATAACATATTAAACCTGTCATGCTCTGTCCAATCCTTGCTATTATAGCGAAAGGTAGCCTCATTCAGGTAGTTATCCAAATGCTTTGCGCTTACAAAGTGATAGATGCCTACAATACTGCGTTTTAATAATGAAAAGAAACCTTCAAGCGTATTGGTATGGCAATCGTTTACAACGTATTCGCCTGCGCCATGCTTAACATAATTGTGCTTGTAAAGCCACTTGATAGTCTGGTAGATCCTGTATTCATCAGTCATAAGGGTTGAGCCTAAAACCACGTTATTAGTAATGAATTTTCCTATGGCTTTACTATCTACATTTTCAGATTTTGCAGCTTTAATCAGACCACCACGCTCAACAACTGCAAGTACGGGTGTTTTAGTCTTAGTGCTGCGACCTTGCGTACCCTCTGTTTTCTTGCTCTTATGCTTATTCTTTTCCTTGCCTCCAATGTATGTTTCATCGGCTTCTACCGTATTTGATAAAGGAGCATTAAAGGCAGATGTATTGCTTGCATGGCGTAACCTGTGCAATAAAAACCAAGCATTTTTTTGGGTTATACCTAAATCCTTTGCAAGCTGTAAAGAAGAGATACCTTTTTTATGAGAACTAATTAAGTAGATTGCAACAAACCATTTTTGCAATGGAATTTTAGTGTTTTCAAATATAGAACCAACCTTTGCAGTAAACTGTTTTCTGCAATCAGAACACTTGTAACGCTTACCATCCGTAAAGCTGTAAACCTTCATACAACCGCAATGGGGGCAGTATACGCCATTTGCCCACCTCATTTCCTTTAAGTGTTGTAAGCATACATTTTCATCTGAAAAGTATTGCATCAACTGTATTAAGTTAGTGAATTTTGGCAGTGTTGTATTGTTGCTCATATACTGTGTGTGTTTCTTTACACTACAAATATACGACAAATATTTGGGTTAAACAAGAATATAATTACCTAAAAATATATACGATTACCGGGAATAGTTTTTTCATATTTTTTATTTTTAGTGATAATAAATTATGTAGTTTACCGACCCTGCGGCACCCTGTATAAATAATGTTGTAGCTCCTGTGAAGTATTTTGCTCCATACGCAATCCCATTGTTACTACCTGCGGTATAAGCGGTAGATGCCAATATATCCGTTCCGCCAGATGTTGTGCCAATCTTTATAGTCTCGTTGTTTGTTGGAAGTATCACTATACTCTCCAGCATTGATCCCGCCGGTATTGCTATGGTAGTATTACCCGTTGCCGTAGTATTCGATTTTATATCCACAACTCCATTTGTAACCGCCTGAAGAGATCCTGAATTATTCACCACGGGGGATGTGGCAGATGAGGTAGCTGGCGTGGTACAAGTGACACTTCCTACCGTTATAACATTTCCCTTATTATCCACTCCAAATTTTTCAGTATAAGTTGCTCCTGATTGGATACCAAATGTTGCCAATCTTTGCACTCCTGTATTTATGGCAGTTTCTGTTCTTGCTACTATAAAATCATAATTTGCACCTGAACCACTTGCTTGGTTATATGTCGGTCCAAATGCTAATCCATAAACACTATTCGTTGTATTTGTGTAAGTCGATGCAGGTTTAGATAATATTGTATAATATATACCTCCTGCATTAGTGGGTGTACCTTGAATAGTAAGGTAATTGGCCGTTGAAGAATTTGATGCGCCATTGATAGTGTTTACCCACAGTGTAGGAATTGCAACATAGCTCGTGGAACTTGATTGAACAATATTCATTGGCGTAGCATACCCACCTCCTGCAATCTGTGATTGAAAATTTATGCTGTTAACTACTCCACTAACTGAAGAATAAGAGGGAACTGCATTTATAAGAAAGTCGGTTTGCTGAGAAGTAGCAAGGGATGTATTCCATCCCTGCCCTATAAAATGCACATTTGGTGATTGCTGAAACTTAACCAAAGAAGTAGCAGCAGTAGTATTTGAAATAACGACGCCATCCGTTGAAACAGCAGCAATACCATTCTTTTGTTCCGTAATTGTACCGGTCCAGTTGTTTGCGTGGGTCAAATCTATATCATCTGCTATATTCGGAGTTGCTGTTGCACTCGTTACTGTATGGGTAATTGTTCCTCCCGGAGAAGTAGCCGATACACTTGTTACTGTCCCAGCGGTCATAGTTGCGGTAGTTACGCCACTCACTCTTCCCTGTGCATCGGTAGTAATCACCGGCACAAGTGTAGATGATCCGTAAGTACCAGCCGTTCCTGTATTTTTTAATGTCGTAGCTATGCTTAGTGGATTCCCAGACGCCGAACCTGTGACATCCCCGGTTAGTGTGACTGTTTGGGTGGATGGGGCCGTAGGCGTAACGGTGGAAACAGAAGTCACCCTACCTTGCGCATCTGTTGTTATTACGGGTATTGAGGAGGCTCCGCCATATGTTCCAGATGTACCAACATTAGGCATCGCGATCGTTCCGGATGTTGTTATGGTGCCGCCGGTAAGTCCAGAACCTGCAGTTATGCTCGTTACGGTACCGCCAGTCAGGTCCGACGTCATGGCGAATGTTCCAGATTTATTGGGGATGGTATCATTTCTTGCGGCACTTAGTGAGTATACGTATATAGAAGACAGGAACCCGTTCTTTACAAATCCCAGCTTCATGTTTCCTCCGTTGTATCCCAAAGAGGCGGTATTCCCGCTTGCATCGCTTACATTCCATGCACTATTTGTGCCAGTTGCAGTAATTGATGCAGATCCGGATATTTTGATGTTGTATGGGGTTATTGACACAGAATATGGCCCGGTAGTATCTATATCCACAAATGAATTCCCGTTCGTATGGTTTAATATCATTGAGTCATGCGTGGTGTACCCCACATCGGTTACCTGCTGAAGGTTAGGCGTAGCTATATCCGATAACAAGGCTACCACTCCGCTACTATCCGGCATTCTCCATGCCCTGTTGGATGTTAGTGTGGGGGCATATAATGCACCAGCGTCGGTTCCGGAAAGATTGGATAGCACCAAGCTGGGAGAAGAAGTAAACACGCCGCTCCCCTCTAGTGTGGCTGACGCATTGGTGATATAGCTAAAAACACCAACCAAACCGTCATCCATCGTTGAGTATGTGGAGGTGAATAGGGAATTTCCCACCGTGAAGTCTCCACTCTCCCATCTTGCTATCGTATCCCCCATCCCATTTGTGTAATACAGCGGGATATCGGTTGTGTCTCCCTTTGTGAGCACAATTTGCAGCGAAGGCGTATCTGAATTTATAAGCGCCCTCAGCGCAGCGGCTGTATCCTTTAGCATAGTCGGAGTGACATAGAGTATGCCGCTATCCACTATTGGAACATAATGACCTAACAATCCCACCGTGTCTTTTGTGCTAAGTAGCCTTAGCGAGTGCAGGCAATCGTTGTAGTACAGCCCACTATCAATGTTTATGTCAACCCATATACGACCGCAACTATCTGGATCCCATACCATCTGAGCGCGTATTGCCGGCACCCTCATGCAACTATCAGCAGTGTATTCGCCATAGGTAGCATTTACGCCTTCAGGTATGCCTATATAGAAATATGGAGGCCCGGACTGAGCAAAGGTGTTTACGGAAATAAATAATAAAAGGAGAAGTATTATTTGTTTCATGCTGTAAGTGTTTGTGTTTTACAGCAAATGTAGAAATTTTTTGTTAATCAGCTATTAATTTCTATTTAGCATCGTTGCGACGCTCCGTTCATCTTTCTCGCCCTGATTGAATAGGCGCATAACCTGGCTTCAGTTCCCTGATTTCACGCCATCAATAATCATCGTCAGCGGGATTTTTCTATAATGTAAATTATATTAAGCAGATTTCACTATCTTTGTCTTTTTTAACGGCAAAATCTTGCTTAACATAATTTTCTAAAAATTATAGAACAATCCCTTAGTTCGCTATTG
>Ga0316221_1000263_pt1 | contig 74156 bp, 78 predicted proteins | sample TBH18007metaG_FD_206003 | JGI IMG/M metagenome (GOLD analysis project Ga0316221, IMG submission 206003) | Freshwater microbial communities from Trout Bog Lake, Wisconsin, USA - TBH18007 | ecosystem: Environmental > Aquatic > Freshwater > Lake > Hypolimnion/Profundal zone | place: USA: Wisconsin... | reverse complement strand
GTTGTATACGTGCGTCGGCGTGACGCAGAATTCGTAGTGCTCATGATAGTGTCCACTTAAATTAGGTGGACGCTATGCTCCTAGCTTTCGCTAACAGAATCAATATGGGGCGGTCGGACGCTTACGAAAATAACGCACCAAAGGATACACCAAACCCTTCACCATCTCATGTGGGCGCGTCACCCGCAGCCCCGTCTTCTTCTTCTTCTTCTACTTCTATAAAACCTTTAAACCCTACCAGTCAATCCAGCGGGGGTGCGAGCGCGTCGGGAAAGTTTTCGATGCTAATCGGCTGGGAGCCATCCGGCCATGTTGCCGATCTTGCTAAGCAATCCGGCGTTTCAGTTACGCCGCCAGTGCTGGCAGAGTTCATCGCGCATTGGCTGACGGAGCCATTGACGGCAAGGACGCAGGCTGAATGGGATAAGGCGCTGCTGCAATCCGCCAAGCATGGAAAGATCAAGGCGGAATCTGCCAGCCAGGCACGATCAAGACAGCCAGCCCCTGACAATTTCGCAGAGAAAAACTACGGCACGGGAGGTGCTTTGTGATGCAAAACGCTTTGAAAATTATTGACGCCGATACTGACGCAACGCCCGTATCAATTGCAAGTTACCTCAACGCGGAAAAGAAATCGAAATCAGAAACCTGCACGAAGCACGGCGATTTCATCAGCCGTAACGTGATGGCTTCAATCTGGACGAAATGCCCGGTGTGTACCGCTGAAAGCGATGCTGAAAAGCTGCGCCTAGATGCCGAAAAAGCCGCAGAAGAATCTCGCCGGATATGGCAACGCAAGCTGGGTATGTCTGGCATTCCAGATCGTTTCATCAGTCGCACACTGGAAACCTACAGCGCGAAATCCGAAGGCCAACAGCGCGCACTGAAGTTCGCCTCTACCTACGCTGAAGGGTTCGCGGAAGTGCTTGAAACCGGCCGCTGTGCGATATTTTGCGGCAAGCCTGGCACCGGAAAGACTCACCTTGCCGTCGGTGTTGGCTTGAAGGTGATGGCGCGCAATGGGAGTGTTCTGTTCACAACCGTTCAGCGAATGATGCGCCGGGTGAAAGATGCGTGGCGCAAGGATTCTGGCGAATCTGAAAGCGAAGTGATCGGCCTGTTTGTGCAGCCTGAATTGCTGATTGTTGATGAGATCGGCGTGCAGTTCGGCAGCGACTTTGAGAAAAACATGATGTTCGACATCCTCAACGAGCGCTACGAAAACCGCTTGCCGACTTTGCTGCTATCAAACCTGACTGCTGGAGAGGTTAAAAACTTCCTCGGTGAGCGTGTGTTTGATCGGCTGCGTGAGGACGGCGGCGAGTGTGTCGTGTTCGATTGGTCATCGCATCGGGGGCAAGCATGAGCCGCCTATCAACACTGGTCTCCATGGCTTTATCGGTCGGCGTTAATGTCGCCGGTTTTATCTCGTCCCCGCAAAAGTCTGCTCACGATAAAAAGGCTGATAAATCCCGCATGGAAGCGGCTCAGATGAAACGCGAGCGCAAGATGAAGCGGAGGGCAGCATGAACCAACGCACCCTAATCCGCGATCACCTGATCCACCACGACACGATCACCCAGCGTGAGGCTGGTGTGCTGTATGGCGTAGGTCGCCTAGCCGCCAGAACTGAAGAGCTGCGTCAGCGTGGTGACGACATCAAAACCAAGATGATCCCGGTGACAAAGAGCAACGGCGAATCAACCCGTGTTGGCGAGTACAGCATGAGCCTGGCACAGCGCCTAGATTATCTGGAATTTGAGCGCAGCACACTCAAGATGCCCGAACAAATGGAGCGGTGGAATGCGCTGACGGCGCAGATTGCTAATTTGCGGACGAGGGTTGAGCGAATGAAAAACGTAGCGGATTTTAAATCGCGGGTCGCTCAACAGGAAATATCAGCATGACCCCCGGTTACAGCCTCGGAAACATGATAGCCCGCCTGCACGATCAAGCAGTCAGCAACAGCAAGCCAAACCTGCCGGACTCAACCAAACGCCGGTGCTGGTATGGAAATCACAGTGCGCTGATAACCGGTGGCGCTTATATCGGAAGCAAATGGGCATGCGTCAAATGCAAGGAGATAGCGAAGTGAAATTAATCAACTGGCTGGCAGATCACACATCACCCGAAGTTTTCGGAATGGTGATGCTGATTGCTTCTTGGGTAATAGCTGTCGGGCTGGTTATGGCTGCTCGGTGGGTTTATCAAGGGATTTTCGCATGAGTGCTCGCGACTGGAAGTCTGACGCGCTTCAGGTGCAGCGTAATTTGCTCAATGCAGCATGTGGAGACCTGGCGGCTCAGATTCGCTGGCACGGAAACAGGCTGAGCAAGGACGATTGGCGTCACCTTCTGGCTGGCACGGTGCTCGGGTGGCGAATGATGCCTGCCATAGATCGTGGCGAAGGTGTTGCGCAGGGTTTCATCATGCTAGGTGGGTCAAGCATGAATCTTAACAAGGAAGACTGCGCAAAAGCTATCGATATGGCGTTCCTGATTGGTGACTGTCCAGAAGGCCAGGGCTTGAGGGCGCATCCGGTGCGATGGTGTCAGTCTGTTGTAGGTGCAAGGTGGATTGCAGATCCGGAGCAGTGCGTATGAGCAACCCAACACGCGCTGAAAAATACCACTGGTCGCGCCTCGCGTCTGAAGTCGGTTGTGTTGCGTGCCGGATCGACGGCCGCATCAACCACTACGTCAGTATTCACCACGTCAACGGGCGAACAAAGCCGGGCGCGCACATGCAGGTTATCCCCTTGTGCGGGGCTCACCACCAGACGGGCGGCGAAGGCGTAGCGATACACCACAACAAGGCTCGATTTGAGCGCAACTACGGATCGCAGATCAGCCTGATGGAAATGTGCGACAGAATTTTAAACACCACGAGGGAGTAAAACATGTTTTTCAAGAACGTATTTGCGTATCAGATTCAGAACGCAGCTTTTATCACATGTGCATTATTGAGCAAAGCACTCGCATCAAAACTGCTGGTTTCATGCGCTGGCCTCGACAAACAGAACAAGGGCTGGCTGCCGTGCCGTGGTGATGACCGCATGGTGTTTGAGTCTGCCGGCCACATCTTATTTGCCATGGGCGCGGAAACTAAGCTTCTTCCCGCATCTGTGATCAACCGGTTCACCAAAGAGCGTATCGCCGATATCGAAGCGCAGCAGGGCTACAAGGTCGGACGCCGTGAGCTGAAGGACATCAAGGAAGCTATCACTGAAGAGTTATTGCCACGGGCATTTTCAACCCAGCGCGTCACCTTCGCATGGATCGATACCAAAGCCGGTCGCCTGATCATCGATGCGCCGTCTGTCGGCCGCGCTGAAGAGCTGATTGAGCTACTGCATAAAACCATCGATGGGCTGATGGTCAAATCGATTCGCACTGAGCTTTCACCCGTTGCAGCAATGACCGACTGGCTTGCCGGTGATGCGGCTCCCGCTGATTTCACCATTGACCGTGATTTGGAGCTGCGCGCAACTGGTGAGAGTCACGCAACTGTTCGTTACGCAAAGCATGCGCTCGACGGCGAGGAGATCCTTGCGCATATCGCGGCCGGCAAGCGCTCAACCCGTCTCGGCATGACATGGAACGATCGAATCTCATTCGTCCTGACTGAGCAGATGCAGATTAAGCGCATCGAGTTCCTGGACATCCTCAAGGAGGAATCCAGCACGCAAGCCGATACGGCGGAAGAAATGTTTGAACTCGATTTCACGTTGATGGCCGGTGAGATGGCGAAGCTGATTGACAGCCTGCTTGATGTGCTCGGCGGGGAAATGGCCGAGTAATGAATTGTCCTGACTGCGTCAGCGCAAAAGCAAACCCACACCACGGAGCATATCGGCGCGACTGCGTTGATTGTGGTGCGCGTGAGGTTGTAATGGCAAGGCCAATGAAGCGGGCGCAGGAAGGGATATTGCAGTTTTATGGAAGATCGATGCGCGAAGCTATTTTGTTGAGAGTGAAGGAGCTAAGTTGATAAATTTAATCTGGCCGCCGCGCTGTCTGCACCCAAACAGCCGGACGCACTGGGCTGCTAAAGCGAAGGCAACGAAGGGTTACAGGGAATATGCAGCACTCGCAGCAAAGCAATCGGGTGTGAAGGTTGCTGGGGATGGGCTGATTGATGTCTGGATCACGTTCAGACCACCCAGCAAGGCGCGCAGGGATTTGGATGGGTTGCTCAGTAACATCAAGGCAGGGTTGGACGGAATCGCGGACGGCCTTGGCGTGGACGACTATCGATTCAGGCCAAGGATTGATTTGGGTGAAGTGCTGAAGGGTGGTGGCGTGATTGTGGAGCTAAGGGAACGATGAGCGCATTCCCCCGAAGATTCTACGGAGACCCATCAGACAACATCGACGAACTGCGAAAACTTCGCCAGGTAGTCAAAAGAAAAACAGAAAACGAGCGGCTGGCAAAGCAGCGGCGAATTAGGAAATTGGTTAAACAGGTAATTGCAAACGGAGGCGGGACACATGGTAAATAGCGCAGCGGTGAAACAGTACGATGATTATTTGTTTGATGGGGTTCACCAGGCACTCACGTTTGCATATCGCTATTCAGGTCAGCAATACAGCCCGTCTGTATTGGCGCAGTTCATGGCGCGAAGTGGTGGGTCAGGCAAAGGTCTGTCCGGTCTTGATGGTGCTGCTCAGGCCGGTTTGATTCGCGCACTGATAGACCGGCTCCCAATGCAAGAGCGCCACATTATCGCGGCAAGGTTTTCGGCCAATGAGTGCGAGAGCGTCGGCGCGCGGCTGGCGCTGTTGCCGGTGGCTATTTGCTGCATGGGGACGGGTTGTCATTCGACCAGGGCTGCGGATGCGCTGCTGCAAAAGTGTTTTGGGTTAAAGCTCAACATTCATGACGTTGCGGATATGTATGGCATCCAGCGGAATGCAGTCAGCCCGGCATGGCGGAACGTGCGCGAAAGGATGAAACAGATATGGGAGCGTGCGGAAGAGGGCGCGTTCAGGGAATTGCAGGGCTCGGGATTGATACCATGAATGTGAAAAAATTTGACAAACGCGGAATTATGCCTAAAATGAGCACTTATTCGTAGGTTCACTCTTACGCACCAAACAAACGCAACGCCCGCACAGTTCATTCTGGCGGGCGTTTTGCATTGGAGCTCACATGGCAGCTAAACCAATTGGCAGATCGGTTGCAGCCACAATTCTTGCTGAATGGCGAACCGGCGAATACAGCCAGCAAAACATAGCCGACCGCAACAAGGTAAGCAAAGGCGTTGTGAATAAATTGTGCAAAGGTATTTCTCAAGACACAGCGATAATTGTGACCGCAGGAATTCAATACCAGCAAGGCCTGGCAGTCCATGATGACCGCAACGTGACCGCTATTACTGACATAGTTGATCGCAAAGTAATGCGCCGTGAAATACTGAGTGAAATGGCCATGCAGAATGCAACCGAATCAATGAGCGCCCCATGCGAAACGCAGAATGATTATCGGGCGCGTGGTGACACAATCCAAAAGGCGGTTGATGTGGTAGACCCTATCAAGCCAGCACAGACCGCTATTCAAATCAACAACACCTCAAACATACCCGCCGGCATGGCTGCAATTTATGCGGCACTTCATGGATGAAAGCCCTTTCATCTTTCTTGCGTACCCTAAGCGATTCAAGGTTGCCTATGGCGGTCGAGGATCAGGAAAATCGTGGGCGTTTGCAAGGGCACTGATTGTCTTAGCATCACAATACCGGTTTAGGGTGTTGTGCGCACGCGAGTTTCAAAACTCGATAGTTGATTCGGTTCACAGATTGCTGTGCGACCAGATCGAATCAATGGGGCTGAGCGATAAGTTTACCATTACCGACAAAGCGATTGTAAGCAGCACTGGCTCTGAGTTCCTGTTCAAAGGGTTGCGCCACAATATCAACGAGATCAAATCGCTCGAAGGCGTGGACGTGTGCTGGGTGGAAGAAGCGCAGCGGGTCAGTCAGTCGTCGTGGGATATTCTGATACCGACGGTCCGGAAAGAAGCATCAGAGATATGGATTACGTTTAACCCTGACAACCTGAGCGACCCGACATATAAGCGGTTTGTCATTAACCCTTCACCTGATTGCATTTCAGTCAAAGTCAACTTTGACCAGAACAGGCACTTCCCAGAAACGCTCCGTAAGGAAATGGAGTATTGCAAAGCAAACGATTACGACGCTTATCTGCATATATGGGAGGGCAACCCTCGCGTTATAAGCAATGCCGTCATATTCAAAGGCAAGTATGTTGTCGAGGAATTTGATACCCCAGACGGTATAGACCGTTTCTTTTACGGCGCTGATTGGGGATTCTCGCAAGACCCGACCGTTGGGATTCGCTGTTACATAGTAGGCCGCAAGCTATTCATCGACTACGAGTGTTACGGCATAGGTGTTGAAATTGCAGAGACAGACCAGCTATTGCGCAGCATACCAGGTGCAGACAAGTGGACGATCAAAGGCGATTGCTCACGGCCTGAAACTATCTCCGCGCTGAATAAAAAAGGCCTGAACGTGCAGCCTGCTAAAAAGTGGGCTGGTAGCGTTGAGGACGGTATTGCTCACCTAAGGACGTTTGAGCAGATCGTTGTCCACCCGCGCTGCAAGCACACCGCAGACGAGTTCGCTCTTTACAGTTACAAGGTGGACAAGATAACTGAAGAAGTTCTGCCGGTAGTGGTGGATAAACACAACCATTGTTTGGACGCGCTCCGCTATTCGCTGGACGGCTACATAAACAACAGCACAACAGGACTGCTCGATTACTACGAGCAGGAGGCGGCAGAGCGCAAGAAGGCGCAGCAGCAGCCAGACGGTCACACGATCTATACGCCCCACCAAGCCTATTAACAGGAAAAAGGATGAATAAAGTTATGTCTACAATCAGAGTACACGCGCCCGCTGATCTTACAGCTTCGACTGCAATCATAACGGTCAACGGAAGAACATATACAACGCCCGTCGGAACGCCTATCGATGTACCGGATTTTGACGCATTCATAATGCTTGCAAATGGCTGGACCGCAATCGACAAATCAGCTGGGGTCGGCACAGCTGCACAGCGCCCAAATCCAGCAACCAAAGGGCTGACATACCTCGATACGACGGCTGGAATGCACATTCAGTACGATGGGAAAACTTGGCGTAATCCAGTAACAGGAGCGGCGGTATAGCATGGCAAAAAAGACACCTATCGCGGCTGGCGTCATTGCACGCGTTGCGGCAGGCGTTCGCTTCGCAGTAACAGGCAAGGACGAAAACAGCTGGTTCAGTCCGCTCAAGCCGATGGCTGTTGTAGTGCCTCAATCACAGGCAGAGAGCGTTGAGGGGCGTCAGTTTGATTACCCCGTTGGATATAACACCCGGCTGGACCCACGCCAAGGCGAGGCGGTCACGTTTGCTCAGATGCGTGCGCTAGCTGACGGCTACGACATTTTGCGTCTGGTAATCGAAACCCGCAAAGATCAAGTGGCGAAAATTGCATGGACGGTCAAACCTATTGATGCGGACGCGATGCCTGACGCACGTTGCGAGCAGTTGCAAAAATTCTTCAGGCAGCCAGATCGTGAAAACGGTTGGCACGACTGGTTGCGGATGCTGCTTGAGGAAATGTTTGTAACCGACGCGGCAAGCGTTTACGTCCGACCTTCGTTAGGAGGTAAACCATTTAGTTTTGAGGTTTTAGACGGAACAACTATCACGCGCAAGCTGGATGCGCACGGTCGCACGCCGGTCGCGCCTGAAACTGCATACCAACAAATCCTTCATGGTGTACCAGCTGTGGATTACTCAACAGACGAGCTTATCTACCAGCCCCGCAACAAACGTGCGCACAAGGTTTACGGCTATTCGCCAGTTGAGCAGATCATAGTCACAATCAACATCGCGCTGCGCAGGCAGATACACAAATTACAGTATTACACCGAGGGTTCAACGCCAGACCTGATATTTTCCGTTCCGGACACATGGAACCCTGACCAGACACGCAAGTTTAAAAACTGGTGGGATGAAATGCTTGCGGGTAACACGGCAGGCAGACGCGGCGCGATGTTCGTGCCAAACGGCGTGAATGTAATCAACACAAAAGAAGCTGCGCTGAAAGATGAGTATGACGACTGGCTAGCTCGCGTTGTCTGCTACGCATTCAGCGTTCCGCCAACTCCTTTCATTAAACAAAACAACAAAGCAACAGCAGACAACGCATCAAGCCAGGCGGAACAGGAAGGGCTTGAGCCTGTAAAGCAGTGGATTAAGGCGGTAATCGACAAGATCATCCTGCAATTCTTCGGGTGCGATGATTTAGCCTTCGATTGGGTCGAGGACGTTGCAATCGACCCGCTTGTGCAAGCTCAAGTCAACCAGATTTACATAACCACCGAAGTTAAATCTCCTGACGAAGTGCGTATTGAGCTTGGCCTTGAGGCAATGACAGCAGCAGAACGCGAAGCCGCGTTTCCAACACCAGCACCGCCTGTAAAGACGTTCTCGCCTCAAACAGAATCATCGGCAAAGCTAAAGGATGATGGAGCGCCATCAGGTGCAGCCAAGGCCGAAAGCGTAAAAAAAAAAGCTCATCCTCACTAACTGATATTGACCGGAACCGCCCGGCAGTAACCGACGCGGAGGACGCTACAGCGGCAATTATTAGTGACTTCCTTGCAAAGCAACCGCCTGAAATTGCGGAGCAGATAACATTAAGGGTGGCGTCAGGCATGACGGCATCGGAAGCGCTTGCAGCCGTGACGCTGGATTGGTCGCCGTTGGCGGTATCGCTGGCAGGTAGCGGTGACGGGGGCATAGTCGCACCACTGGCGGCAATTGCTCAGGACGGAGGCTCAGAAGCTATCGCGCAGATTAGCGTCGGCACAGAGGACTTATTCAGCGTAGTGAATGCGCAGGCTGTTGAGTGGGCGCAAGACAGAGCTGCTGAAATGGTCGGCATGAAGTGGGTTGACGGTGAGCTAATCCCAAACCCAAACGCATACTGGCAGATAACCGAATCAACCCGAAGCATGGTTTCCGATGTGGTTGAGCTGGCTGAAGCCGAAGGGTGGAGCGTTAAACAGCTTGCCGACGCGCTGATTGAGGACGCGGCTTTTTCACCCGAACGCGCTATGATGATTGCAAGGACTGAAACAGCATTGGCTGATATGGCGGGCAGCATGATCGCCTATCGTGCTAGTGGGGTGGTAGTTCGTAAAAAATGGCTGGTAGGCATTGAATGCTGTCCGGCTTGTGAGGAATTAGACGGGGAAACTGTTGGGCTGGATGATGAATTCTCAGACGGCAGCGATGCACCCCCAAAGCACCCAAATTGCAGGTGCTCAATCAGGCCAATTGTTGCGGAAGCTGAGAAAATTCATAAGCATAACGATAACCATGATCAAAATGGCCGTTTTGCTTCTGGTAAAGGCGGTGCATTTACTGCTGGTGCGCTTCCGGTTGATATGATTAACGCCACGCTTGGAATGAGCCTCGCGGCAGGTGATGTTCGGTTTAGTGCTGGTATTCATCAAAAATTGATGGGTAAGCATGCTGCTGATTATAAAGTGGTGATGGCTAACATCAAATCCTGCTTACGAGATCCTGATTTGATCGGGGTGCATCCAGAACACCCAGGTAAGGTTTCATTAGTGAAATATGTCACTGGGTTGCCTCATGGGAAAAGTGCGGTCGTGGTGGCTGTCAGCACAAAATTGACAGGCAAGGGATATGGCGGCGCATCGGCATACGGCTTGCGTAGCAGTCAAATTAAAGATCGTACTGAAAAAGGGCATCTGAAGAAAGCAAAAACCCGCTGAAAGCGGGTTATGCTGCTTGAGACCGGGTGTCATTCCGGTATCCCTTTTACGAACCTCTTTTGCAGGAGGCGTGGCGGTAGACTCTTCCGCCCTCAGCAAGCGCACGTAGTATAAATCAGAAAGGTAAAAAATGAAACTTTACGCAGAAATAAGCAAGACCGAGCAGCTAGACGATGGCACGATGAAGGTTTGGGGCTACGCATCCAGCGAATCAATCGACTCCGACGGCGAAACGATCACAGCCGACGCAATGAAGGCCGCGCTGCCTGATTACATGAAGTTCGGCGCTGTCCGCGAAATGCACCAAGCCAAAGCCGCAGGCACAGCGATTGAAGCCAGTGTTGAGGCTGACGGGCGCACATTCTTCGGTGCTCATATCGTAGACCCTGTTGCCGTCAAGAAGGTGCAGACAGGCACTTACAAGGGCTTTTCCATCGGAGGCAAGATCACCGAGCGCGATGAGCTGAACAAAACCGTAATCACCGGCCTGAAGCTGGTCGAAGTCTCCCTGGTTGATCGTCCGGCAAATCCTGACAGCGTGTTCACCATGTTTAAGGCTGAAGGCATTGATGCAGGCGAGGGCGCAACAGTTGAGCTGACAGCTGTTGATGCGCTGGCAGAACTGTTGAACAAGGGTGAGATCACGGCAGAGCGTTTGCTTGAGCTGGCAAAAAAGAAGGACACAACGGCAGCGGATAACCAAGCCATTGCAGACGCCGCCAGTGAAGCGGCAGACAAATCCAGTAAAGCAGCGGACAAGGCCAGCGACAAAGCCGACGGCTCTGACGACAAGGCGGATGATGATGCAGCCGCAGACGCGCACGAAGCCGCAGCCGACGCTCACAGCAAAGCAGGACAGCTCGCAACGTCCAAGCAGATGCAACGCCGTCACCAACGCAAAGCACAGGCTCACAGCTCGGCTGTATGGTCGCACAAGTCAATCCAAGTAGGCGATCTGACCAAGATGAGCGGCGAGCTGGATACAACCAAGGCTGACTTGAGCAAAACTGCTGGCGATCTGGCAAAAGCGGTCATCGAGCGCGACGGTCTAGCAAAGCGCGTCACAGAACTGGAAGGAATGGCCGCCACCGGGAAAGCGTTCTTGAAGGCGGTAACTGTCACCAAAGCGCAGGATGCAGCCGCAGAATCCGAAGTAAAAGAATTAACTGAAATCCGAAAGGCTGACGGAAGTCTCGACAAAGAAGCAACTGCCACGCTGCTGATTAAGCAGGCTCACAAATCACCAATGCGACTTTCCTTTTAATCAACCCAACCCATACCCAACCCGCTTCGGCGGGTTTTTTTATGCCTGAAAGGATTTACCTGTGAACAACACAAATCAAACAATCGAGTTGCTGAAAGCCGCTCAAACCTCCGATGTCAGCAAAGCCTTCACTCAGTCTGGCTCTGCAACCACCGGCCTGACGCAATACGATCTGCAAGCGCCTGCTCTGACCCTGTACCCCGTCCTGACCCCATTACGCAACCGTATTCCTCGCGTATCGGCTGCTGGCGGCACACAGGCCAACTGGCGCGCAATTACCGGCATCAATACTTCTTTACTGAACGCCGGTCTGGGTGAAGGTATGCGCGCTGGCGTTATCAGCACCACCATTTCAAACTACCTTGCCGCTTACAAGGGGTTGGGTCTGGAAGATTACGTCACCTTTGAAGCTGACATGGCTGGCGAAGGATTCGATGATGTGAAGGCGCGTGCTGTTCAAGGTCTGCTTCGCTCAACGATGATCGGGGAAGAAAATATCATGTTGGGCGGTAACACTTCCGTTCAATTGGGCGTAACAGCGACACCAACATCCGCAACAGTCACCACAGGCGGCACACTGGCAGCGGCGACATACTCGATCATCTGCGTGGCGCTGGGTTATGATGCTTACTGGTCTATCGCTGGACTTAATAACGGACAAACAGGAAACGCACTGCCGACTAACTTCTCCGGCGTGACTATCCCTGCATCAGTAACCCGCACCAACGCTGATGGCACAACTAACACCTTCGGCGGCGGCGCAGGTCAAAAGTCTGTCGCGGCTTCTCAGGCAACATCCGGCTCAACGTCAACCATCAGCGCGACCGTAACGGCCACGCAAGGCGCTTACGCTTACGCTTGGTTCTGGGGCGTTTCTGGATCTGAAGTGCTAGGCGCTGTCACCAACATCAACTCAGTAAATATCACCGCAGCATCAACAGGTACACAAAACGCATCTGCGTTCGCTGCCGACAACTCCACTAACTCACTTATTTATGACGGGCTGCTGACCCAAATTATGAAGTCCGGGTCTGGTGCTGTTGTCAAAACTCAAGCGACCGGCGTTGCCGGAACAGGTACGCCGCTGACTTCTGACGGCGCTGGCGGTATCGTTGAAATAGACGCGATTTTCCAGCAGTTCTGGAATCTGTCTCGCCTGTCACCTGACACAATGTATGTAAATGCTCAAGAGCTTTACAACATGAACAAGAAGGTAATCGCTGGCGGCGCTGCTCCACTGTACCGTTTCAACATGGACGCAAACGCTGCAAACGTGGGATTCTCTGCCGGGGCGGTGATTGGTTCTTACCTGAACAAAATCACAAACACACTGGTAAAGGTGATCGTTCACCCAACGGTACCAGCCGGAACAATCCTTTTCTACTCAAGCGAAATCCCTTACAGCCTGTCCGGGGTAAGCAACGTGCTTCAGTTCAAGGCTCGCCGCGACTACTACCAGATCGAATACCCACTGCGTACCCGCAAATACGAATACGGCGTTTATCTGGACGGCGTGCTGCAGAATTATTTCCCGCCTGCATTCGGCGCAATTTGCAATATCGCAAACGGCTAACAAACCCAAGCCCTACCTACGGGCGGGGCGTATTGAAAGGAAGAGAAATGACAACTATTCAAGCGCCTAAAAACGGCGGCGGCGTGAGCTATAAAGGCGAATTTTACCCGGCGGATAAAAAGGGCATCGTAACGCTTCCTGATGATGCAGATCTGAGCGAGTTCGCGTCGTTCGGGTACACAGTAATCGATAGCGTAACGGCAGCGGAAATCGAGGCTGAATAATGACTGGCGACCTGACTACACTGGTGAATGCGAAGCAGTATCTCGGCGTTACGGTCACGACTGACGACGTGATGATCTCGCGGCTGATTTCGGCTGTCAGCCAGTATATTCAGACTTGGCTTAACCTGACTATTGCGCAAACCGTTTATACAGAAACGCGCGACGGAACAGGCGGGGGAGTTATGTCAACTCGTCAGTATCCAGTAACATCCGTCACGGCGGTAACGGTCAACGCCGTGGCTGTCCCACCATCGCCGGACGGTATCCAGTCTGGGTTTGTCTTTGATCAAGACCGCATCGCGCTTGTCGGCTATCTATTCAATCGCGGCATTCAAAACGTAACAGTCAAGTACACGGCTGGCTATGCAACGACGCCGTTTGAGATCGAGCAGGCTTGCATTGATATGGTCGCGGCAGTCTACAAGGTAAAAGACCGCGTTGGAATGAGCAGCAAAGGCCTGGCTGGAGAAACGACCTCGTTTATTCAGGCAGCTATGACCAACAACGTCCGCGAAATCCTGAATAATTACCGTCAGGTGATGCCCGTATGATTACCTCGTGGACAACCGGAGTTGAGCAAGTAACGGCTAAGTTCAGCCAGATACCAACTAGCTTGCGGGAATCATTGCGGCTTGAAGTTGCACGTCTATCATTTGAGTTAGTTGGCAGAGTTCAAGATGATTATCTATCCGGGCGGGCGTTAAACGTCAGGACAGGGCGCTTGAGGCGGTCAATCAACGCGCAGCAGACAGACACCAGCAACGAGGTATCGGCGGTAGTTGGCGCGAACATGGATAAGGCGAAGTATGCCGCTGCATGGGAGTTTGGATTTAATCGCAAAGTTGGTGCAGGCGCTAACGGTGGGCCACGTACTTTATTCGGCAAGGCGCGTGAGCGTTACTTCCTGAAGCATCCGCCAGGTACTAAAGATTTTGCCGCTCGTCCATTCGTTCATCCTGCATTCAAAGGGATGACCGTGGAGATTATCTCCGGGATTAAGCGGGTAGGACTGCAATCAGCAAAGGACACATTCAAATGAACCGCGAGGCGATCTACTCAAAACTGTTCAGCGTCATAAGCGGCACCTCTGGCGTGGTAACAGTCGGGCGAAAGCTGAAGCACTGGTCTGAGGTGTCACAAGCTGAGCAGCCAGCAGTCTTTCAGGCGCAAAAATCTGAGGATATTATCAACCAAACGGGAATGCCAGCAAAGGTCAAGATGCTGGTGAATATTTACGTTTACACGCACAGCCAGGACCCATACGCATCACCCGCAACCGCCATGAATACGCTGCTGGACGCGATCACCGCTGCTCTTATGCCTGATGGTGTCAGTCAGACGCTGGGCGGCCTTGTGGCGCATTGTCGCATCGCCGGAGTAATCCAGACCGACGAGGGAGTGTTGGGAGATCAAGCTGTATCTGTGATTCCAGTTGAAATTTTAGCTAACGTATAAAGGACGCACGTTATGAAGATTCAAGTACCAGCCGATTTTAACGGCACGATCATCGACGCAGACGGAACGAATCACATTCCTGATGACCATCATCAGATTGATGTGCCGGACGGGAAGCTACCGTTGAACTTGTGGGGGATGGGGTTTTTTGCAGCAGCAGAAGTCCAGCCAGAAGCAGCAGAAGTCCAACAGATCAACGACTAACCTATTCAAAACCAAAATCAGGCCCGCCTTGTGCGGGTTTTTTCATTCCTGAAAGGAAAATAATATGCCCGCACAATATAGTTTTGGCTCTGGATCACTGATCGGCACCCCGCTGACCAGCGCATCAGGCGCAATTATCACCAACCCGTCGCCCGTGCTGTTCGGCGGCCTGCAAGACTGCTCAATCGACATTTCAACCGACGTAAAAGAGCTATTCGGTCAGAACCAGTTTCCTATCGCTGTAGGTCGCGGAAAAGCCAAAATCACTGGAAAGGCGAAGATGGCTCAGATCAACGGGATGCTGTTCAATGAGCTTTTCTTCGGTCAAACCCTAAACTCTGGCGTTTACACTGATTACATTGATACAACTGGGACATCTGTACCGTCTACTCCATTCACAATCACGCCGCTTACAACTTACTCATCGCAACTGAACGGAACGACGCCAGTGTTCGGCTACGATCTAGGTGTTCGTAACGCGCTGGGCGTGCCGATGACCCGCGTTGCGTCTGCTCCAACCACGGGGCAGTATTCGGTGACAGCAGGTGTTTACCTGTTCGCGCTGGCTGATGTTGGTACGACCGTGTTTATCAACTTCAACTACACAGCAACAGCCGCAGCAGGCGCAGCCGGTCAGGTGAACAGTATCGTTTCAAACGTGTTGATGGGGCAGGCGCCAACTTTCCAGACCGACTTCAACACCGTTTACAACGGCAGCAGTTTAACTCTGACGCTGTACTCATGTATCGCTACAAAGCTGTCTTTCGCAACCAAGATTGATGACTTCTTGATTCCTGAGTTCGACTTCGCGGCCTTCGCCAACAGCGCCGGCCAGGTGCTGCGCTGGCAGACCACTTCGCAGTAATAAGCGCATCGGTGGGCTTATTCCACGCCGGATAAACGTAACCGGCACTCATTCTAAATTAAGGAAAAATCATGACAAAAATCACACTCGCCGGTCAATCATTCGATGTTCCGCCGCCTCCGTTTGGCAAACTACGCAAGATCATTTCTGCATTCAATGTTATGCGCAATGATTCGGGTTCTGAGGAAGCAATGGATAAGGCCGCGCTGATTTTTTCATTGCTGACAAACAAGACTGTCGCAGAAATCGACGAAATGCCAATCGGTGTATTGGAAATGGCGGCGGCACTTGCACAAGTTCCTGAAATATGCGGATTAGTCGAGGTTGTTCCATCGGGGGAAGCGTAGCAGGTGACGGGTGGGAACTGCTGTATTGCCACCTTATCACCTGCTTTAACTGGTCGTGGGAATACATAGATGACCACATGACACTGCCAAGATTGGATGCGCTACGCGAATATTGGAAAAGCAACCCTCCGCTTCATCAGATCATGGCGGCTTATGCCGGATTTAAGCCAACCGAAGTACCAGAAGAAAAAGAAAATAATTTAGCCGACTTTATGGCGGCAACACAAGGACTATAAATGTCAGACAACGACGTAAACGTAAAATTCGGCGCGGACTTTTCCGAATTAGATTCAAAAATGAAAGCGTCGGCTTCGTCGTTCTCGTCTGCAACAAAGTCTATGACAGACCAGGCTATAGCCTCGTATGGCAAACTTACCAGCTCTCAACAAAAGTTTTATGCCGAACTAGATGCTGAAATTGAGGCTGAAAGGAAAGCGGCAGCAGCGGCCTACGCACTAGCTGAAGCGAACAATGAAGTGGCTAGCACCTCAGACAAGGCAGCGCACGCAACAACAGGACAAAAGCGCGAAGTCATGGTCATGGCGCACGAAATCATGACCGGGAATATGTCGCGTGTACCAGGGAGTTTTATGGTGCTGATGGAGCGCACAGGCGGCCTGACAAGCGCGTTCTCAGCATTGGGTGGAATGATACTCAACCCAATAGGCGCAACACTCGCGCTGACAGCCGGGGCTGTTGGGCTGGTACTGGCGTTTGACAGTGCGCGAAAAGCGGCAGATGAACTTAACAATGCGATCAACCTGACCGGAAACTTCTCAGGGAAAACAGCCGCCGGGATGCAGAAGCTATCCTCAAGCGTATCCGCGTCAGCAAATGTCAGCATCGGTGATGCTAACGCCATTGGTAACGCACTGGTCAGGCTCGGTACTATCGGTGCGGGCGCTTTCGACAGCGTTGCTACATCGGCAGCAGAATACTCGCGCGCCACCGGCAAAACAGCTGAAGAGTCCGCTGACTACATGGCAAAGATTTTCACAGACCCAAAACGCGGGGCAGAAGAATTAAACGCATCAATGCACTTTCTGACCTCGGCGCAGATGGAAAACATCGCCACAATGACCCGTCAGGGCGATGTAGCAGGCGCACAGCTTGTTTTGTCTGAAGCCTTGAATAAGCACATAAGCGACGACACGGACGCTCTACGGCAGCAGGATGGGGTTTTAGGGGCTGTTTCAAAAGCGTGGTCGTCGTTCTGGAATGCCGCGACGCACTCAGCAACGGCGGTCGATAAACTGGCAGCGGCAAAAGAACACTTACAACAGATGAAAAGCGGCGGCTGGGGCGCTGACGAAATCGCAATCGCACAGCAGATGGTCACTACTCTGAACGACGAGGTTGAGGCAACGAATAATCTGGCGGCGGCAAAAACCAAGCAGTCAACCGCGATTGCCAAACAGTCCGCAATCGACGCCGAACTGCATAAGGGTAAGGCATACCAAGTAAAAGAGCTTCAGGACGCAATTAAGCTGCTTGAAGCGGGTAAGCAAACTAACGAATCGCTGGCACGCGAAAAAGAGTTGCGCGAGGAAATCGCCCAAATCCAAAAGCCCAAAGCCATAAAATCGCCAAAATCAGACATGTCAGCATGGCGTACTGAACTAGCTGAAAAGCACGATGCAGAAAGCGCATTTTTTGCGTCCACGCTGGCAGACGATGAAAAGTTTTGGGCGGCAAAGCTGGCGAACGCAAAAAAAGGCACTACTGACGCAATCGGGTCAGCGCATGAAGTCGCCACCCTGCACAAACAGATCGCTATCGAACAGTTTAATGACGAAGTTGGCGTGATGCGCAACCAGGAATCAGAGGCCAAAGCGGGAAGCGTGGAGAGACTGGTAATTGCCAATCAGGTTGCTGCAAAGATTGGCGAAGCATATCACTATGAGGGAAAGCAATATATTGCAGCACAGCGCGAAATAGCAACAGCGCGAAAAGAATTTGATGCTGAAGAAAAGAAAAAAGCATCAGGAGAAATTGCTTCAGCGCGCGATGCGGCTACGGCTGAAATAGACATTGCACACGAAAAACTAACGGCACTTAAAATCACAGGGGATATATCGGCACAGGAAGAAATCGCCGGTTTCAAGGCACTGGAAGCGAAAAAATATGCAATCTCGCTTGATGCGCTGCAAAAACAACAAGCGCTCGATGCCTTAGATCAGGACGCCACAAAAAAAGACTTAGACGCGATTCTCAAGCTGCAAACAAATCACGAGAAGGACGTTATCCGGCTGAACGGTGAAGCCGCGAAAGCCAGTCAAGACGCATGGAACAAAGCGCTTTCTCCAATAACAGCGGCTTTCAATACCTCGATTACCGGAATGATTATGGGAACGACGACGCTGCAAAAAGCCATGCAGAAAATAACGCAATCAATCCTCGGTATGTTTGTGCAGCTGGGGATGGATATGGTGAAGCAATGGGCGACACATGAACTGGCTAAAACATCACTCACGCAGGCCGGAACGATGAGCCGGAAGTTGCTGGAGGCAATGGGTCTGGCGGCAACCGTTCCGGCGCAAGCGGCAGCATCAGCAGCGACAATCGCTGAAAAGAAGGTTGAGGCGGCGGCAGTAATTCCAGCAGAGGCAGCAATTGCGGCAGGCGGTGCGGCGTCAGCAGTGGCGGCAATCCCTGTTGTTGGACCCGCAATGGCTGTGGCCGCCTACGCTTCGACTATGGGTATGGTAATGGGTGGACTGGCGGTTGCATCCAGTGCTGGCGGCGAGTGGAATGTAGGCTCAGACCGATTAAACCTAGTCCACAAAAACGAAACCATCTTGCCCGCACGCATCGCAACACCGTTGCGCGCAATGGTCGAGAACGGTTCGATGGGTGGCGATACGCACGTACACATCCACGCAACTGACGCGCAATCAGTGAAGAATCTGATCATGCAGAACGGAAGCGCAATTATGTCGGCAATTAAATCTCAAGCGCGCGGATTCAACACGAAGGGGATGATATGAGTTCAAGCGTATTCCCGACACTGCCCGGCATGACGTTTGACATCAAGAAACGCCCGCAGTTTTCAACGATTATTCAGCGCACCGCCAGCGGGAAAGAAATACGCTCCGCGCTTATGTCGTACCCGCTCTGGCAGTTCGAGATTGGGTTTGACGTATTACGAAGCTCGGCTGCATACGCTGAGTTTCAAACGCTGGCGGGGTTCTTCCTGCAAATGATGGGGAATTACGACACATTCCTGTTTAACGACACTTCGGATAATAGCGTGACAGCGCAACTGTTCGGAACTGGCGATGCCTCGACAATAAGCTTTCAGTTGGTTCGGGCGCTGGGCGGGTTTACTGAGCCGATTCAGAACGTGAACGGAGCGCCTGCCATATATGTCAGCGGCGTACTAAAAACGCTGACGACAGACTACACGATCAGCAGCGCAGGGGTAATCACCTTTGTTTCTGCTCCCGCATCCGGCGCGTTGCTCACATGGACAGGCGGGTTTTACTACCGGTGCCGGTTTGATATGGACGTGGCTGAGTTCAATAACTTCATGTCAGGGCTGTGGGATATGGGGAAATGCGCATTTGTGAGCGTGAAGCAATGAAAAATATCACTACTGTATTGCAAAATTTCCTTGTCTCGGCAACTGAGTTTGCTACGTGCGACTTGCTGACCATCACGCTGCAAAATGGCACGATTATTTATGCCACAAACGCAGATGTGGACATCACATGGAATAGTGTGTTGTGGTCATCCTCGGTTATCAAATTCGGACGCAGTAAAACATCATCGGCCACAGGTGGCGCGGTTGCTGACCTGCAATTACAGATCTATGCGGATTCGACTATCCAGATCGGCGGCGTTCAATTGCTTCAGGCGGTGCGTGGTCGAATTATGGATGGCGCGACAGTAAAAATTGACACGCTGTTTCTATCGGACTGGCAAACGCCCGTCGGCATCGTTAACAACTTTTTTGGTCTGATTTCAGGGATTGAGGCAGGCAGGACACACGCCGCAATCACCGTTAAAGCGCCTACTCATTTGCTCGATACGCAAATGCCGCGCAACTTGTACCAGGCTGGCTGTATGCGGACGCTATTTGATGCCGGCTGCACCTTAAACAGGGCTGCGTATGCAACTGCTGGCGTTATCCAAACGGGGTCAGCAGGGGTGACTATCAATTGGAATGCGCCAATTCAGCCCACAAACTATTACACACGCGGGTACGTGCTTTTTACCAGCGGAACAAACAACGGATTGCGATATACGGTATCTGCGTCTGCATCTTCGGGTGCTTTGGTGCTGTCGCGACCTATGACCTCTCTCCCCGCAGCGGGCGACACGTTCACTGTCTATGCTGGATGCGACAGGCAGCAAGCAACATGCGCAACCAAGTTCAATAACCTCGCAAATTTTAAGGCGTTCCCGTATGTTCCTGTCCCTTCCACAGCAATCTAATCAGCGCCAGGCCGTAATTGATGAGGCGATGACGTGGCTTCGCACTCCGTACCATCATGCCGCTCGGGTTAAGGGTGCTGGCGTCGATTGTGTTCAGATATTGATAGCAGTTTATCAGGCTGTCGGCGCGGTTGGAGAAGTCGAGACAGGGGATTATGTGAGCGACTGGATGCTTCACCAAAATGAAGAAAAATATCTCAACGGGATTATGGCGCACGCGCATCCGGTGGAAGTGCCGCAGGCTGGTGATATTGCGCTCTACACGTTCGGGCGAACAGTCAGTCATGCAGCCATCGTAATCAAATGGCCTCTCATTATCCACGCGCATCGGCCTGAAAAAATGGTTGTGCTGGGTGATGGCGAAAAAGGCGACCTGGCTGGCCGATTGCACGGGTTTTACAGCGTTTGGAGCGATGAATGAGTGGCTTATTTAAAAGCAAAGTATCTCAAATAGCGCAGCCGACCGCAGTTGCCGGGATACAGGTTCAGCAGTCTGTATCGACGCTGCCTATCCCCATTCTTTACGGACAGTCCATGCTCTCGCCGAATATGATTTGGTTCGGGGCGTTCGCGGCAACGCCGGTCTCGTCAGGTGGTGGAGGTAAAGGCGGTGGAGGCGGCAAGGGCGGTGGTGGAGGCGGGAAGGGGGGCGGATCAACGTCCTACACTTACACCGCATCTTATGCGCTCGCATTGTGCGAGGGCGCTATACAGTCTATCGGCAACGTCTGGACCGGCGGAGCGGCGACGACGATGAGTGCGCAAGGATTTACGCTGTTCACAGGATCATACCCTCAAGCGCCGTGGGCGTATTTGACAACCAACTTTGCAGGGCAAGACCTGCCATATAGCGGAACTGCTTACGTCGCAATCGCAAACGGGGGTTTAAACTCAGGCGGGGCGCTTAGTAACTTCAGCTTTGAGGTACTTGGGAAGTATCAGGTTTCAGGATTGCCCGACGCAAATCCAGCACTGTTCCTGCCAGATTACCTGACAAACGCAAATTATGGTGTTACCGGTTTTAAATCGGCATGGATAGGTAGCCTTACCGCGTTTTCAACTTACTGCCTTGCGCAAAATCTGCTGTTAAGTCCAGCGCTTTATACTCAAGAAGCCGCCAGTCAGTTTATACAGCGGCTAATGGAGATTACAAATAGCGACTTTTACTGGTCAGACAGCCAGTTTAAGGTAGTCCCGCGCGGGGATACGACGGTTACAGGAAACGGCGCGACTTTCACGCCAAATCTGACCCCTTTGTTTAATCTCACGGATGATAACTTTGTCGTCACAGGATCGGATGAGCCTATAAAGCTATCCATTTCCGACCCTGCCGATGCTTTCAATGACGTTACAGTTCAGTGGACTAACCGAGCAAACGGGTACACTCAACAGCCGCTCGAATTGAGCGACCAGTCTGCAATTGATACCTATGGAATGCGCAAGGAATCAGCGCAAACCCACAGCGAAATCTGCGACCCTGCTGTTGCTCAAATCTCTGCGCAGTTGCGATTACAAAGGCTATTGTCATTTCGCAACACCTACGACTTCGTGCTGCCAGTCACGTTCTGTATGCTTGAGCCGACTGATCTGGTCACGCTGACAGACGCGAATCTAGGCTTGAATAACCAGCTCGTCCGCATCCTGAAAATTGATGAAGATGAGAACGGCAATCTGGCGATAAGCGCGGAGGAAATGCCTATCGGCGTGGCAAATCCGGCACTTTTCGCGCATCAGTCCACGAGCGGGTATTCTGTGAATTATAACGCCGTGCCGCCAAGCGTCAGCGCGCCTGCCTTCTTTGAATATCCGTCGGCTCAGTCAACGACGGGGCTTTCAGTCGGCGTTGCCGTTACCGGCAGCGGCGCGAATTGGGGCGGCTGTCAGGTTTGGTGTAGCCTGGACGGAGTAACGTATCAGCAGTTCCAGACCATCGAAGGTGGTTCGCGGTACGGAACAATTACCAACTTAATCACCAGCGCAGCAGGGCAGGTGGTCAACATCAGTCTTGCCGGTAACGGTGGGCAGCTAATAACGACTTCAACAGTTGCCGCTCAAAACCAGCAGTCGCTCTGTATTATCGACAACGAATATGTCAATTTTACAACTGCGACGCTTACCGGCGTGAACACTTACAGCCTGACATTGCCTATGCGCGGTCAAAACGGAACGCAGGCAGCAAACCATTCATCCGGCGCACAGTTTGTTCGGGTAGATGGTTTTATTAGCTCGACTGGAGAAATCCCATTAAGCAGTATTGGGACGACAATTTACTTCAAATTCCTGTCGTTTAACCAGTATCAGGGCGGATTGCAAAACATCGCAACCGTCACACCATACGCATACTCGGTCACGGGCGTTATGGCAAACCTTCCTCCGTCAAATGTAACGTCGCTGACGTACTCTTTAGGCGTGAACGGGGTTGTGTTTTCGTGGGCGGACGTTGCTGACCTTGACCGAAAAGATTACGAGTTGCGTGTTGGGTCTAGTTGGGCGACGGCGGCGTCTCAGGGATTTTTTGGCACCAACTCAGCGTCATTTCCTCCACTTTCGGCAGGGGCGACGACATGGTGGGTTGCTGCAAGAAGCCAAAATTTGATTAAATCCGCATCGCCGACCTCAGTAACGCTCGGTGTAATTACTCCAACTGCGCCCGTAGTGACATCCAGCATCAGTGGTGTGAATTATCAGCTTTCGTGGACGGTTCCGGTGTCGGCATTCATGATCGACCACTACGAAATCCGCATCGGCACAACCTGGGCGGCGGGTACGCTAATCGGCACAACCAAGGCTACCACCTTCCAAAGCGCGGTAAATTTCAGCGGTACGCAAAGTTTCATGGTTGCTGCGATTGATACGGCGGGTAACGTCGGCGTTGCTGGCGGTGCGTCGGTGGTGATTGTTATCCCGACAGCGCCAACAGTCACGACACAGGTGATTGATAATAACGTGCTGTTTTACTGGAACGATACACACCAGACGCTCCCGCTCAAAACGACTGAAATCAGAAAAGGGGCGACATTCGCAACCGCATCCGTAATCGGCCAGAAAAACGGCCTATTCACGACGCTCTTTGAAACAACGGCAGGAACCTATACCTACTGGATCGTAAACATTGATGCGGCTGGCAATTACGGCACGCCTGCCGGTATCGCCGCAACGATGGCGCAACCGCCTGATTATGTACTGAAGGCAAATTACAACTCGATATTCAGTGGTACGCTATCGAGCGCGGTGATGAATAACGGCGCGGTGATTTTGCCGGTGAACACGAGCGAAACGTGGGCGTCTCACTTTACGTCACGCTCATGGTCAGGTCCCCAGGCGCAAATCACCGCCGGTTATCCGATTTTCATTGAGCCTGCACAAACTGGCGGCGGATATTATGACGAAACAATTGATTGCGGCACGGTGCTTGCATCATGCCAGGTGACCGTCAGTATCGTATCCGCTGTTATCTCGGGCGCGCCGTCATCTGTATGCACGATCAGCACGTCATCAGATAACGCAACCTGGACAAATTACGTGGGGCTGACGCAAGTCTATGCAACAGGTTTCCGGTATATAAAAGTTCATATCGCAGTGAGTGCGGCGGCAACCGATTTATTGCAGATTAGCGCAATCAACGTCAAATTATCAACCAAGCTCAAAAATGACGCGGGCAGCGTGGCCTGTGTTTCTACCGACAACAGCGCTGCGATTACCGGTGCCAACATCGGCGGCACGACCGTTCTATTCGCAGTCCCATTTATCAGCGTAACCAGCATCACACTGACACCGCAAGGAACAACCGTGCCGGTTACGGCGATCTATGACTTTATCGGCACGACAGCAAACCCGATGGGATTCAAAATTTACTTATATAACTCGGCTGGTGTACGTGTAAGCGGCACAGTCTCATGGAGCACGAAGGGGTACTAAATGGCAGGAACAAACTGGACACAGCCGCTAATCACGGATACCTACACGGCAGTTTTGTCGGAACTCATGACGCGTGATGTATCGGCAGCAACGATGTTTAACAGCGGAATGGCAGCCGACACCAGCATCCCGACCGGCGCGATTCAGTGGGATGCAACGAATCTGCGCTTTAATATCTGGAGCGGGTCGGCGTGGGGCGCGCTTACCCCCTCCTACGGATTCAATATAAGTGGTACGGCAGCCGGATTATCAGCAACGCTTGCCGTTACGTCTGGCGGAACGGGCGTAACAACATCGACAGGTACGGGCAGCAATGTGCTGTCAACATCTCCCACACTGGCAACGCCTTTGCTTGGAACGCCTACATCCGGCGTGCTATCGAATTGCACGGGCTACACATACGCGAACCTGAGCGGAACCGTGCCTACGTGGAATCAAAATACCACAGGAAGCTCGGCGTCCTGCACCGGCAATGCGGTAACAGCAACCGCAGCAACCACAGTATCAACAACAGTGGCATCTGCCGCAGTAGGAACAACGCAAACCGCTCTCACAGGAGGCACTAAAATTGCAACTTGTGGGTATGCCGATGCGAGTGCAACAGCCGCGACAACACAAGCAGGCATTGCGGCATCAACAGCAACAACAGCGGCATCAACAGCAACAACAGCGGCATCAACAGCAACAACAGCGGCATCAACAGCGGCAGCGGCAGCAACCGCAGTATCATCGTTGGTAACGGGGCTTTCATCAGGTACGATTGGCTATTCCACGCTCGCATCGATGACTGCCGATTTAGCACATCCTGCTGGCACCGTGGCACTGGTAACAAATGATTCAAATGCAACAAATAATACGTGGTATTTAAAATCCGGTGCATCAGGTTCTGGTGCGTGGACTGCTGAAAGTAATGCACCATTGGTTTTAGAAACAGCCGCTAGAATTTCCGCAGATGCATTAAAGGTCGATGGAGTAAATGGCAAAAACCTTTTTAATCCCGCTGCCCCTGATTATGAACCGGGTTATTTTGTTGTTAGCACCAACGGAATACTACAAGCAAATAGCGAAATCAATGCGACAGGCTTTATACCAGTCATTGCGGGACTCCCGTATGCGTTTTCAGTCGAATACTATCTCTGCTGGTACAACTCGGCAAAAGTTTACATTTCAGGTATTGCGATTGGTGCCCCGGGCGTTATAGTTGCCCCAGTGGGAGCGGCTTTTGTACGAGCATCTTTTAGAAATACAGTCACAAAATTCCAGATTGAGCAAAATACAGCAATAACGCCATACGAAAAATTTAGTATTTATTTAACCATGTCGGCAGTAAAAAGCGGTTCAATAACAAATCCGTTATACGCGCCTAGCTCAGTCTCACCAGATAAAACTAATTTCCTTCAAGTTTCAAAAAACCTTTTTAATTCTATCGCGGAAGGTGTACTTACTAACACGTTTATGGGTAATGATGGGGGGATTTATTCAGGCTCAGGTTATCTTGTTTCAGATTATATTCCAGTAACATCAGGCATAACTTATGTCGGTTCTTATACTGGTTCTGCTAGCATCCCAGTACGATTTACCACTTATTTTGATGCAAATTTTGCAGTGGTTGCAGGCGGATCTAATGCCGCTATTGACAACTTTACTATTCCTGCTATGGTAGTTTATGTGAGGGTAACAGCTTACAATGTATTATCGGTATTTACTGGTATCCAATTAGAAATAGGAACAACCCCAACAGCATTTCAAGCGTTTGGTTATAGTCTTGTTTTATCCTCTGGAATCCCATTTTATCTTCCTCCGACAACAGTAGCAACACTATGGACAGGAAAATCTTGGGCAGCGTTAGGGGATAGCATAACGTATGAAAATTACTGGCAACCTAACGTAGCGGCGTCGCTTGGATTAACTTATACTAATTTGGGTGTATCCGGTACAACGTTAAGTGGTGCATATGGAAGTACAACCGCTATGTGTCAAGCGACAAGAATTGCCACCATTCCATCCGGAACAAATTTAATCACGGTATTAGCAGGGACGAATGACTGGTCACGAAGTGTTCCGCTTGGGACATTAGGATCTACAGACCCAACAACATTTTATGGCGCAATTTATACCTTAATCACCAACCTATACACCGCATCCCCGACTATAAGAATTGTGATGCTAACAACAACTTATGGGGAAATGTACGGGAATGTAGCGCCTAATAGCGCGAACTGGCCTAACGCGTACACAAATTCGATTGGCTTAACTACCATGTCCTATGCTGATGCGATACGCCTTGCTTGCCGATACTACGGGGTTGTATGCATTGATACACAGGGAATGTGCGGATGGAATACCACAAACATCCGCACTTTTGTCCAGGATGATGGCGGCCTATTGCACCCAAACATATTAGGCGGTAATAGAATGTCTGAAGTGGTTCTTGGCGGATTACGAAGCATTGAGCCATTTATTTAAGGGCTAAATGATGCGATATATTATATTTTTTGTTTTACTTTCCGCTTGTTCAATGTTCGATGACCCAGCACCTCATCAATTCAAGCACGGCGTGGAAGTTCCAGCGCCAAGGGGGTGCGAATGGACAATAAATTGCTAGAGGATATTTTTCAAAAGTGTTTGTCTGTGTTTGTTTATAATGTTGCTCGCACAGATAATGCTACCTACCATTGGGATACCGAGCAAACAATGCTTGCTGAATTAAAGCTGGGAAAAGTTGATGGCATCTGCGCAACTTTTGCACTTTTATGCCGGATGGAATTAGATTCTGCAAACATTGAAAACACGTTAATTTTTTGCCAAGACGAATTATCTGAATTCCATCTCGTTTGCAGTGTCGACGGGATGATTTTTGATAATCGACAGACTGCGTTAAAAAGTAATACCACACTTGAATTAGACGGTTATAAATTTATTGCTGAAAGCGGCATTCACAAAGGTGATCCATGGTTTTCTTTACCAACCAACTACCCAGTGGGGACATGATGACTGAACCAAATCGACGCATATCTGACCGGATGAGACCTGAAGAAATCGAGGTGTATACCCGATGCCCGCGATTCGATAAGCACGAGCTGTCGGAAGGACAAATCGCGGACATCGCGGAATCAGCCGCACATCGTGCCGTAGCCATCGCCCGGGAACAATTCTACAAGGACGTCGGCCAGACCGTGGCGAGCAAGTGGCTAGTCATCATCGGCATGATGACCGTCGGGCTGTACACGTGGTTGAAGTCGAAAGGGGTTATCTAATGTTCACACTGAAAGACTACGCGGGCCCGCACGCCGCAGCGCCAGACTGGAACGCAGAACGGCAAGCCAACGCGCAGCGCCTCATTCTGGCCTGCGCTAAGTTACAGGACGAATTGCAGGATGCAGGTATCCACTTTCAACTCAATCCGCGAACGGGAACCACGATCAGCGGCGAGACGTTCGGCGGCTTCCGCCCTCAGTCGTGCCCTATCGGCGCGCATGATTCTGCGCACAAGACGGGGGAGGCGGTAGACCGCTACGATCCTGACTGCTCAATAGACGATTACCTGATGACGCACCAAGAGATGCTTGCCGAGTGCGGAATTTATATCGAACACCCGAGTGCGACGCACGGCTGGTCTCACTGGTCAGTTCGTGCACCGGCGTCCGGGCATCATGTTTTCGTTCCGTGAGGTGATTATGAACTGGCTAAAAGATAGAGCAAATATGGTCGTCAGCATGACTAAGCTGTTCGGTCTTGTCGGTATGGGGTCAATGACCTACAACTTTATACACGGCGCGTCTGTGGATTTTCAAGGGTACGGGCTGGCCGTCGGCGGCATGATGTCGGCGCTGGCCTTGAAGTACCACGTCGAGGGCATCAAAAATGACACTACAAATTAAACTGGCGTTATGGCTGGCCTCCGTGCTGGCGGTGTTCGCCTTGTTCTACGGCGCTTATCATTACGGTAGGCACGTACAGGCGCTGGAAGATTCAACGGCACGGGATAAGGACGTTCAGGCGCAGCTGGTGGCTAATCAGGCCATCGAGCTTGCCTATACAAATAAACTACAAACCGCAGGGGTACAACATGACACTGACCAAACCACTATCGACAATCTGCATTCTGCTGCTGGCAGGGTGCGCATCCACATCCCAACCTGTTCCGTGTCCGGTGATACCCAAACCATCGCCAGTACAGACGGAAGTGCCGGGGTACTACCAGACCGAGTGGATGCAGCTTTTGCAAACCTTCAAAGCGGGGTTGACGAACTCACAAAGCGCTGCGACCAGCTCAACATCGACGCGATTAGGATCAACGCAGAGGTGAAATAAGGCCGCATCACAGCGGCCTTGTCTGAATTACATCGCCAACTTGACCGGCATTCCTTTGCTCTTCGTTTCGTAATATTCGCAGCGCTGCGCCAGCCGGTTGACGGTGGCGGCGACAAATTCAAACAGCGTCTTGGTATCAACAAACATGCCGTTTGGCTCATTGATCGCCTTGAGCATATCCGGCACGGTCATTACGCACGCATCGAGCGGCACGGGTAGCGGGTTTAACGCGCGTCCATTTTCCACACTGACGAGATAGCGCCCGTCTACCGGCATGAACGCACTGGACAGGTCAGGTGACGGTAAAGCAGGGGCGGTAAGCTCTACTTTAGCCAGAAACACGCAAGCCTCCTGCATAAGGTGTGCGGGTAGTTCTGCATAGCTGCTAACTTGGTAATGCGTCTTGAGTGAACCCCATAATGTTTTGAAGATGGTTGCTTGCTGGCCTTTGGGATAATCACGTGCACGGGCTGATACGATTTCCTGCAAGGCGCGTTTCTGCATTGGGGAAATTGTGACGGGCAGGGCGGCGGGTTGCGTTTCTTTGTCCAGAATGTCCAGAACCCATTTTCGGAACTCTTTGCCGATTGCAGTCTTTGCGAACATCGCCAGCGCGTAGCAGCCGCGTAGAGAAAATACACGTACCTCTTGCTCACCGCCCGTTGATGGCAGTTTTATCACAGAGGTCATGCCGTCAGTAAATTCGTCGGCATTACGAGAATACAGTTTTGAGATTGCCGCATCTGGCTGCGTGTAACCTAAGGCACTACCAATCTGGTAGCCCCTTAACCAAGGCTGATTATTGCGGTCAATGATGTCGAATGAAGTATTTTGAAATACGAGTGCGGATGATGTCATGGCAATGCTCCTGTTTGATCGTTCAATATTCGCCCTTGTTCAGAGGGGCGGCCAAGTACTTGAACACCGCAAACAGACGGCCAGCAGTTTTAGTCCGAGGACTGTTTTTACACTGCTCGCTACTCGGCCATAGAAAGCATGGACGTAAAAAATATCACAGTCTTTCGGGGTGATATGCCGCTGTTTGAAGTGTGTTCAGCACTTGCGCACAATATACCCGCGAGATTTGAAGCTGTCAAATTGCTATCATTTTCCGGCCGGTTTGCATGATTGTCTGGTGTAATTCTGGTGGCAGTCTGGTGGCTGTTTAGTGTTGTGCCATGTTGCGCTATGCTCTTCAATGTTTGATTAACATGCGGCATTGATTGGACATGGTGCCACATGGTTCTATAATAGGGAAGTTCGAATCTTCTCACGCTGACCAAATAAAACCAGTTAATTCATAGAATTAACTGGTTTTTCTTCTTAATCTAAAGTTTTGTTATGCCGGTGAGGCTGTTTTTTGCTCTTCCTGTTTCTAAAATTCGCTCTGTTTATTTTTCTCGCCAGAGGAACTCGTGTCATGTCACTCATCAAACGTTGGGTAAAGACGCTTGAGTTTGATGCGCACATCATTAGTCGCGAATTGCCAATTCACCTAGGCGTAAACCTGGTCACGGCGCGATTGCCATGCAGCAACCTCCGCAAGCAACGTCACTTTGTACCGCTTTATTGAACAACTTTCACCACCGAGAAAAGCGGGCGAAAGTATCGCACTATCCATACGTCATATCTTGCGTGATACGACACTAGCAATTAGGAACTTTGCAGAACTTACCATATTCAGCAAATCTTTCAGTTGGACTCGCTAACACAACGAGCCCACTCTTAACGTGTCAATTACAAATTTTGGTGACTGCCATCACAAGTCATGCCATTGCCGCTATGCTTGCAGCCGCAAAAATATACAGTTTCCGATTTTTCTGCCTTGAATTCTGCCGGGGCAAATCCGCTCCCTTGATGACTGCCGTCACAAAACGGTTGTCCTGCACTTTTTCCGCAGGTGCAATACCAATAACTTTTGCCCGCTTCAACTTCAACGGCAAAGGGTGACTTCTGTGCAACATGGGGTTTATTTTCAGACATGATTGACTCCTTTAAGCTGTTCGAATGGATGTACTCTTGTAGAGACAGGTGATTTTGGTAAAACAGCGCACCCGCCAATTTTCACGCTCCCAGTATAACGGGGTTGTATGACAAGAAAAAGACTACATATTTCAATATACTGTTGCTAATATCACAACAATCGAATATGGATCATGCTGGATATGCGGGAAACTGCCTGATTTGAAGAATTTCATCCCATGCGGGCTTAGGACCAATCTGTTGTGCTAGATAATCGGTAAGACTTCTGACACGGTGAGGTATATAACGGTTACTCGGGAAGACAGCGTAGATTCCAACATCCAGCATGGGAAATTCCGGCAGAAGAATTTCAAGGCCGTGTTCGCGTACGGCTTTTTCGACCATGAATGCAGGTGCGCTGGTGATGCCCATGCCACGGAGCGTGGTCATCAGCAATGCATCTCCGCTATTGGCTGCCAGTCTGCCGGAAACGGGAAACCACTGTGTTTCGCCGTCAATTACAAAAGCCCAGCTTGAACGCATGGCCAGCAAATAGCCCAGACATTCATGGTTGACGAGTTTACTCGGGTGGTTGGGGCGGCCATTTTTTTTCAAATAGTCTGGCGCTGCCACTACAACACTGTGACTGCTGCCGATCTTTCGTGCTACATCGCCAGGACCTAGTTTATCGGTAATGCGGATGGCCAGATCAAAGCCGCCTTCAATCAAATTGACGCGGCTGTCATTGAATTCCAGTTCTATCGTGATATCCGGGTTGGCTGCCATAAAGTCGCCAAACATCGGCATCAACTGATGTATGCCGAATGAAAATGGCAGCGTGATGCGGATATGCCCGCGAGGAGCCTGACGATTTTCGGTCAGATCGGCTTCCGCCGCCTCTACCAGACTCAGAATTTCACGGCATTTTTCCAGATAAGGCGCGCCAGCAGAAGTAAGACTTAAGCGCCGCGTGCTGCGCGCCAGCAACTTGGCGCCCAGATGCGCTTCCAATGCGGCTATTTTTCGTGTAACAATGGAACGCTCGACATTCATCTGCTGCGCCACCGCAGCGAAACTGCCCAGTTCGGCAACCCTTACAAAGAGACGCATGCTGTCGATTCGATCCATAAAAATTCCTGTTTATTGTTGCGATATTAGCAATGATATTTTGCTAATTGTAGGCTATTTTTGAAGTATCGGCTGGTGTAGAGTGTGACCGCTGGCAAGATGCAATGCCGCGTCTATCCTTTTCTGATGGCCGGTGCATTCGGATGCTGTATGATTTAGTAAGGGATGATTCAACGCTGAATCTGGCGTGAAAATTCGATGTTAATTTATGGAGAGTTAAAATGACAAAAGTAGCAGTAGTTTACCATTCAGGTTATGGTCACACCCAACGCATGGCCGAGGCTGTTGCGGCAGGTGCCGATGCAACGTTAATCGCCATCGATGTGGAAGGCAATCTGCCCGACGATGGGTGGGATACCCTGAATGCGGCGGATGCTATCATCATGGGCAGTCCGACTTACATGGGGACGGTGAGCTGGCAGTTTAAGAAATTTGCCGATGCGTCCTCCAAACCCTGGTTTACCCAGCAATGGAGGGATAAGGTGTTTGCCGGTTTTACCAATAGCGCCACCATGAACGGGGATAAGTTGTCCACCTTGCACTATCTTTTTACATTGTCCATGCAACACAGCGGCATTTGGGTCGGTACAGGCTTGATGCCCAGTAATTCAAAAGCGGCACAACGCAACGATGTGAACTATGTTGGTTCCTTCTGCGGTGCAATGGCACAAACGCCATCGGATAGCAGTCCGTCGGAAATGCTGCCCGGCGATCTCGAAACCGCCAGCTTGTTCGGCAAACGCGTGGCCGAAGTGGCCGCCAAACTCAGGGGCTGAGCTGCATTTGAAATGGCTAATAATTGTAAATGAAATTGGAGTCTGAGATGCAGGAGCGTATGCCCGTTGTTTTTTTGTCACATGGTGCGCCGGATGCCTTGTTAAAGGCGCCGGATGCCGTGGCTTGCTGGGCCGGGATAGGTCTGGCAATTGCAAAGCCTGTCGCAATCCTTGTGATATCAGCGCATTGGGAAGCGCGTCAGCCTACGGTCAGCCTGTCCGCTGAACCTGAAACCCTCTACGACTTCTCGGGTTTCTCACCCGAACTTTATCGCATAAAGTATCGCGCATCTGGCGCACCCGCTTTGGCTGAACGGGTGAGATCACTGCTATCAACTGCGGGAATAGCATCTGATAGCAGTCCGAACCGCGGACTGGATCATGGTGCCTGGGTGCCGCTGTCAGCGATGTATCCGCAGGCCGACGTGCCGGTCATGCAACTTTCGCTGGTAAGGAACGCAGGCCCGACAATCCATTTCGGGCTTGGGCGGGCACTGGCACCCTTGCGGGATGAAGGTGTGTTGATCCTCTGTTCGGGTGCGATCACGCACAATTTTGCGTGGCTGGATTGGCGTGCCGGCGCAGGCAAAGCGCCTTTTCCGCAAGCGGAAGTATTTAATATGTGGGTCGCCGGACAGTTGGCCGCTCAGAATGTTTCGGCGATGCTTAGTTATCGTTCTGCGCCGCATGGAGCGGAGTCACACCCGAGCGAAGAGCATTTTATGCCGCTTTTCGTTGCCCTGGGTGCCGCAAAGGATAATACGCCTCAGCGTTATCATCCTCTGTTTTCCTATGGCGCACTTTCCATGGATGCATATATCTGGGGTGGCTAGAATGACCGGATATTGACCTTGAACCCGATTCGCTCCGGCTTGTACGGGTCTTGCCTGAGTGCGCCTGCTGGCGGAATGCGTCCGTTGCTTGAGGAAAACCCTAAGCGATGTCTCTAACCGCCCTGTTAAACTGCGCCGTAACCTGTTTTCGCGGCTACTTTTCACCATCCCTATGGCGGGGGGCGTTGCATTTTGGGCGAAGCTGACATTATCTGGGTTGATCTGACTGAGATGAAACACTGATTATTCGGGGTAATCGGTTGTGTCAGGTCTTCGGCACCGGATTCCGCTGAACCCGTTTTTTATGCCTGCACCCAGGTTTTTGCTGCATCATAATCGGTAAAGACGCGGATGTCGGCATCGACGAAAATTCGTGACAGCCAAGCTTGCCAGGTGATCCACTGATTGTCGGTGACTACGGCTATTTTACTGAAATCATGCTGGTGTTCGCGGTTGAAAAACTTCAGCTCTTCCCATGCGACATCCACCGTATAGTCAAGCATGGCGCGCAGATCGAACAGCAAATTAAGCGATCCGGCCGAGGTTAGTTTGTAGATCGATTGCTCTTCAAATTCCTTAAAATCAGCAATGGTGAATTCGCCTAGGATGGCGGCGTTAACGAGGTTATCGGTTTGTTCAATAGTAATCATTTTTTAACCTTTATGAATTTGGCTTTAGCTTAGCATCAAGCTATGTTCTGTGATAGCTCAACGATGCGCTGCAAAGTTGCGTCGCAGATATTCGTGAAAATGCAACATGCCATCTTCAGTTGGCGACTGATAGGGGCCGTGCTCTTCGATACCGCGCTGGTACAGCGATTTACGACCCTGATTCATGCGCAGGCAGATAATGTCGTCTTCAAGCGCGGTTTCATTATAGGCACGTTGTTCTGCCGCGACGTAGTCCCGTTCAAATAAAACAATGTCTTCCAGGTAATAAAACTCGACGATATTGGTGCATGCCTCAGCGCCTTGCGGTACCAGTGTGCTGATAACCAGTGTGCCCGGATACCACTCAACCATGATGTTCGGATAGTAAGTCAGCCAGATTGCGCCGTATTTTGGCAGTTGTCCGCCGTGATAGCGCAGCACCTGTTCCTGCCAGTCGCCATAAGCTGCACTGCCAACCCGCTTGAGTGCATTCTTGATACCGACGGTTTGTACGCTGTATTGTTCGCCAAATTCCCATTTCAGCTCGCCACAGTCGACAAAATTACCGAGTCCCGGGTGGAAGGGCACAACGTGGTAATCTTCCAGATACACTTCGATGAAAGTCTTCCAGTTGAAGGCATATTCATCTACCTGTACACGATCCAGCATATAACCCGAAAAATCCAGATCCTGCATCACGCCGACTTTTGCAAGATCTTTTGCAATGTCGCGACGTCCGGAAAACAGCATGCCATTCCATTTTTGCAATGGTGATTTGTTCAGGTGCAAACAGGGATTTTCAGGAAAATGCGGCGCACCGAGTAATTCGCCGTCGGTTTTGTAGGTCCAACGATGCAAGGGGCAAATAATATGCTGCGCATTGCCGCGTCCTTGCAACATGGTGGCCTGACGATGGCGGCAGATGTTCGATAGCAACTCCACTCCGTTCGGATTGCGTACCAGCATTTGCGCTTCATCGCGCAGCACCTGATAGTCACCCAGGCCGGGTACCATTAATTCATGGCCGACGTAATTCGGTCCATGTTCAAACAACAGTCGCTGTTCCAGCTCCAGTATTTTAGGATCGAAGTACCAGCTAAGTGGCGGTTGTACCTGAGCGGGGTCAAGTTGAATTATTTTAGCGATATTGGACAAGCCTGCATCATCCTTGCAAATTGTTACGGGAAAGGTAGCGATTTTCCTCTAAATCACTAAAGAGGGCAACAAAAATTGCCTCAGAGTGGATGCGTTGGGTAAAATGTAACACTTTTCTACTCAGAAGAATGAAATGACCGGAAAATCGCAAAAAGTGCCAGGCTATGAATCGGCCATGGCCGAACTGGAAAGCATAGTTGCTGACATGGAAGCTGGCCGGCTATCTCTGGAAGATTCGCTGGCCGCGTATAAACGTGCTGCCGAACTATTGACCTTTTGCAGGATGCGTCTGGAAGATGCACAACAGCAGGTGCGGGTGCTGGAAGAGGGCGTGTTGAAAGAGTTAGGTGAAGATAGATGATGAATAGTGATTTTAGCAGTTGGGCTGCCGCTCACCAATCCCGTTTTGAAACCGTGTTGCGGGAGTTGTTGCCGCAACCTCAAATCGCACCACAACGCTTGCATCAGGCGATGCGTTATGCCGTGCTGGATGGTGGTAAGCGTGTGCGCCCCCTGCTGGCTTTTGCCGCTGGCGAACTGGCAGGCGCTGATGTGATGCGCGTGAATATTGCCTCTGCCGCCGTTGAGTTGATTCATGCCTATTCACTGGTTCATGACGATATGCCCTGTATGGACGATGATGTGTTGCGCCGTGGCAAGCCGACTTGCCATGTGGAATACGATGAAGCGACTGCGTTACTGGTAGGTGATGCCTTGCAATCGCTGGCCTTTGGACTGCTTGCCGAACATCGACTGAGCGATGATGCCGGCTTGCAATTGGAGATGATCAAGTTGCTGGCAAACGCCTCCGGTTCACGCGGTATGGCGGGGGGGCAGGCGATTGATCTTGCAAGTGTCGGAAAATCACTTAGTTTGCCTGAACTTGAAAATATGCATATACACAAGACAGGTGCGTTAATACGTGCTGCAGTTCTGTTAGGCGCACAGTGCGGGACGGTGACGCAGGCGCAGCTTGCAAGACTCGATCATTACGGTAAATGCATAGGGCTTGCCTTTCAGGTGGTGGACGATGTATTGGATACGGAAGCCGATACTGCTACGCTGGGCAAAACCGCAGGCAAAGATGCCGAGCATGATAAACCGACATACGTCACCTTGCTGGGTGTTGCCGCAGCGCGTGCAATGGCGCAGCAATTGCACCGGGAAGCGCTGGACAGCCTGGCAGAATTTGGCGGCGGTGCGCTGCGACTGCGTGAACTCGCCGATTTTATTGTACTGAGAGCGTTCTGATGTATTCCTTGCTTAATCTCATTAATACCCCCGCAGAATTGCGCAAACTGTCGCGCGAGCAATTGCTGTCGCTGGCAAGGGAGCTACGCGAGTTTCTGGTCGAATCTGTCAGCAAAACAGGCGGACATTTGTCCTCTAATCTCGGTACGGTCGAATTGACCATCGCGCTGCACGCGATTTATAACACGCCGGAAGATAAGCTGGTGTGGGATGTCGGTCACCAGACCTATGCGCATAAAATTTTAACCGGACGACGTGAGGCTATGAGTACCTTGCGCATGAAGGGTGGCATAGCCGGGTTTCCCCGGCGTGACGAGAGTCCTTACGATACTTTTGGCACCGGCCATTCCAGCACCTCGATTTCTGCCGCATTGGGCATGGCGGTGGCCGCGCAATTGTCAGGCTCTGAACGACGCGCGGTGGCGATTATCGGCGATGGTGCAATGACCGGCGGCATGGCTTTCGAGGCGCTCAACAATGCGGGTGCGATGAATGCCAACCTGCTGGTGATACTCAACGATAACGATATGTCAATCTCGCGGCCTGTAGGTGCGTTGAACAACTATCTGGCCAAACTGATGTCAGGGCGTTTTTATGCGGCGATGCGGCGCGGCAGTGAAAAGGTCTTGAAAGGACTGCCGCCGGTGCTGGAATTCGCCAAGCGTGCCGAAGAGCATGTCAAAGGTATGGTGATACCCGGCACAATGTTTGAGGAATTCGGCTTCAATTATATTGGTCCGATTGATGGTCATGATCTGAACGCCTTGCTGGACACACTGAGTAATATTCGTCAGCTTGAAGGTCCTCAATTTTTGCATGTCGTCACGCAGAAGGGTAAGGGGTATGCCCGAGCCGAAGCTGATTGCCAGTTGTATCACGGGGTGGGTAAATTTGACCGGGATCAGGGGATCGTTGCCAAACCCGTTGCAAACAACGTCCAAGGCAGGATCGCTAAGCCGACTTATACCCAGGTTTTCGGGGAATGGCTGTGTGATATCGCCGCAGTAAATGATAAAGTCGTTGGCATTACGCCAGCGATGTGTGAAGGTTCCGGTATGCCGGATTTCGCCAGGAGGTTTCCTGCGCGTTATTTTGATGTAGGCATTGCCGAACAACATGCACTGACATTTGCGGCTGGTCTGGCTTGTGACGGTTACAAGCCGGTAGTGGCAATCTATTCGACTTTCCTGCAACGCGCCTATGATCAGTTGATTCATGATATTGCAATCCAGAAATTACCGGTGGTCTTGGCGATTGATCGTGGCGGACTGGTGGGCGCGGATGGTGCAACGCACGCCGGAAGTTTTGATCTGTCCTTTTTGCGTTGTATTCCGAATATGACGGTCATGGCACCCGCCGATGAAAATGAGTGCAGGCAGATGCTGTATACCGCGATTCAACTCGACACGCCAAGTGCGGTGCGCTATCCGCGTGGTGTGGGGCCGGGTGTTACGATTGAAGAAAAGATGCAGGTTTTACCTGTCGGTCGGGGCGATTTGCGGCGTGAGGGGAAACGTATTGCCATACTGGCCTTCGGTTCGATGTTGGCACCGGCGTTACTGGCGGCTGAGCAACTGGATGCGACGGTCGTGAATATGCGTTTCGTCAAGCCGCTGGATGTTGAACTTGTGCTGCGTATGGCCGCCAGTCATGAACTGCTGGTTACAGTGGAAGAAAATGTCGTGCAGGGCGGGGCGGGTAGCGGGGTTGCCGAATACCTGATGCAACAGGGTATATTAATACCGTTTTTGCAGCTGGGTTTGCCGGATCGTTTCATCGAACAGGGCGAGCCTGCGCAGATGCTCAGCGATTGTGGTCTGGATGCCGCAGGTATCGTGCTTGCAATACAAGTCAGATTGACCAAGTAATTTTGTCGGGATTTGTTATAATCCCGTCCACATGAATTTAGATAGAAAGCATATTATGAATACTCCCGGCACAGCGCCTATTGCTGACGTGCAAAATTTGGCGGATTTGCGCCAGATAGCGATCAATCGTGTTGGTATCAAGGGGATTCGTCATCCGGTCAAGGTGCGGGACAAGAGTGTCGGTGTGCAGCACACCATTGCGACCTTTAATATGTATGTTCATCTGCCGCATAATTTCAAAGGCACGCACATGTCGCGCTTTGTCGAGATACTTAATCGGCATGAGCGTGAAATTTCTGTGGAATCATTTGAAAGTATCCTGCGCGAAATGGTGCTGTTGCTGGAGGCGGAATCGGGTTACATTGAGATGAGTTTCCCGTATTTTGTCAACAAGACAGCGCCGGTTTCGGGCGTGCAAAGCTTGCTTGATTACGATGTAACGCTGATAGGCGAAATGAAAGCCGGTGTTGCATCGGTGACGATGAAGGTGCTGGTTCCTGTGACCAGTTTGTGTCCTTGTTCGAAGAAAATATCTGATCGCGGCGCGCATAACCAGCGCTCACATGTCACGCTTACCTTGCGTACCAACAGCTTTGTCTGGATTGAAGATGTGGTGCGTATTGCTGAGGAGCAGGCATCTTGCGAGTTGTATGGTTTGCTCAAACGCCCCGATGAAAAATATGTCACTGAACGTGCTTACGATAACCCGAAGTTCGTTGAGGATATGGTGCGCGATGTCGCCGCTGTGCTCAATGCCGATCCGCGCATTGACGGCTATATTATCGAGTCCGAGAACTTCGAGTCCATTCATAATCATTCAGCCTATGCGATGATAGAACGGGATAAAACCACATCGTGAAGGGAGAAGAGGGAAGGGTAAAAGCAGGTTTGGCATTTTTCCTTGAGCACAGCGTTCCCTTCCCCCCTTAACCCTTCTCTTATTATATGAAACCTATCGGCATCTTTCGTCATATTGCCTTTGAAGGGCCGGGTTTACTGGCCGGATTCCTTGATGCGCATAAAATTCCATGGCAATTGATCGCGCTTGACGAGCACTGTGCTGTGCCTTTATCTGCATCCGGGTTTTCAGGCCTGATATTTATGGGCGGGCCGATGAGCGTGAATGATGACTTGCCGTGGATAGCACAAGAGCTCGATTTGATACGCGATGCGGTCGAAAAAGACATTTCCGTGCTGGGTCATTGCCTCGGTGCACAGTTGATGTCAAAAGCACTGGGCGGCATCGTATCGAAAAATCCGCTGAAAGAAATAGGCTGGGGGAGCGTGATTGTGTCCGATAACGAAACTGCGCGCAGCTGGTTCGGTGAGATGCAAGCTTTTGATGCTTTTCACTGGCATGGTGAAACCTGTACCCTGCCGCCGGGGGCTGTTCATCTGCTGTCCAGTGCTTATTGTCTCAATCAGGCGTGGAGTCTGGGCCGTCATCTGGCGCTGCAATGCCATGTCGAAATGACCGCTGCGATGATTGCAAGCTGGTGTGATGCCGGTGCTTTGGAAATTACCGTCAGTATCGCCAGTCCGGGTGTGCAATCAGCGCCTGTCATCCAGCAACAGATGATACAAAAACTGCCGCCGTTGCAAGCCGTTGCGCAGCGGCTCTATACGCGATGGATAGCCGATTTTTTATAGCGAGTAAGGAAGTGATCCTGCAGGTGATTTATTAAGCAGACACAGGTGTGTTTTAGCCGGTATTGATGGCCTCACTTTTTTCGTGTTTTCAAATGTAACAATCACTTCATGCAATATCTTAAATCAGAATATTTCATTCTCCAGGCCCTGGCAGGGTTCGTTTTGGGTTTGATGCTGGAGTATGGTACGCTGATACTCACGCTGGCTGCGGTGTCCGTTGAAGTGGTGCTGTTGCACGGCGCGCCAAATCCTGCGCTGGCACGAGACACTGTGTTCGCTGCGGTAATGTTCGATATTAACGGCATACTCGGACTCGCTGCCATTGTTGGCGGTGTGAAACACGGCAGTGCCCAATACAATCTTGATTCAGCCAATTCGTTCCTTGCCATGCTGTTAGTCGCCATTGGTATAGGTATGTTTATTCCTGACTTTGTGCCCGAAGCACAGTGGCAGATTTATTCGGTCTTTTCGATTGGCATCATGTCCATCATGTATCTGGCTTTTTTCCGCTTACAGACCGTCGAACATCGCAATTTTTTTGAATACAATTCAGAGACGGCAGTCGAAGCGTATAATAAAATACACAGCCCGAATGCCTTGCATATTGCGGTAATGCTGGCTGCTGTGGCGCTGGTTGGCGTACTTTCAGAAGTATTGTCGGTGATGCCGGACGTGGCGCTGTCGGTAAATCATCTGCCTAAAGCCATTCCCGCTGTGCTGGTCGCGCTGATTTCCGCCAGTCCTGAGATACTTACCGCACTCAACGCTGCCCGCAAAATCGCATGCAGACTACCGTTAATATTGCGCTTGGTGCCTCGCTCGCCACGGTGTTGCTTACCTTGCCGCTAATTGAAGTTATCGCACTGTTCAATAAAGATCGTATTGTCATGGCGTTGACCCCCTGGCAGGATGGATTGCTGCTGCTCACTTTTTTGACGGTGATGAATAATCTGCATGATGGACAAACCAATGCCATTGAGGGAACGAGTCACTTTGCCCTGTTCGCCGCGTTCATCTCGCTGGTGAGCATGGGGTTAATCTGATCAAGCTTACTGAATCCTGAATCCTGATATGAATACACTGAAATTGTTGTGCAACGGTAAACTCGCAGGCATTAAACGCCTGGATCTGTCATGTGGCCTGACACAGTTTCCCGAAGAGATTTTCGATCTTGCCGATTCCCTGGAAATCCTTAACCTTTCGGGTAATGCCTTGTCCTTATTGCCGGATGAACTGATCCGGCTTAAAAAATTGCGCGTGATCTTCTGCTCGGACAATCAGTTCACTGCAGTGCCTGAAGTGCTGGGGCAATGCAAAAATCTGGAAATGGTTGGTTTCAAAGCCAATCAGATCAGTCGCTTGCCTGCGGCGTCACTGCCCGATAAATTGCGTTGGCTGATCCTCACTGATAATCAGTTGGCTGAATTACCTGCCCGGATGGGATTATGCAACAGGCTGCAAAAACTGATGCTGGCAGGTAATAAGTTGCAAAATTTGCCGGAGGAAATGGCCGCTTGTCACAATCTGGAATTACTGCGTATTTCCGCCAATCGCTTTGAGTCGCTGCCGGACTGGTTATTGTCCCTGCCGCGACTGGCTTGGCTGGCTTTTGCCGGTAATCCCTGTCAGGATGGCGCAACGCAGGTGATTTCATCCGTTCACTGGCATGAAATTGATTTGCAGCACAAGCTGGGCGAGGGGGCTTCAGGCATTATTTATCAGGCTAACCATCAGCATCAAGGTGCGGTTGCCATTAAACTTTTCAAGGGACAGGTGACCAGTGACGGTCTGCCGCAGAGCGAAAAAGCGGCCTGCATCGCTGCAGGTTTGCATGTCAATGTGATCACGGCGACAGCTAAAATCAGCGGCCATCCGCAAGGCGTGGCAGGTATGTTGATGCCGCTGGTTGATGCGAGTTTCAGAAATCTTGCCGGCCCGCCCACTCTGGAATCCTGCACGCGCGACATTTATCCGGCTGATACCGGCTTCACGCTTAAAACAGTGATACGCATGGCGCATGGCATCGCGGCGGCGGCAGCGCACTTGCATGAGAAGAATATTTTGCACGGTGATTTATACGCGCATAACATTCTGTGGAATGAACAGGGTGATTGTTTGCTGGGCGATTTCGGCGCGGCGTCCTTTATTCCTTCGGGGCATGTCGGTCATGCGCTGCAGCGCATCGAAGTGCGTGCGTTTGCCTGTTTTCTCGAGGAGTTACTGGTGCATTGCATTGAGACAGTGCCTGAGGGATTATGGGAATTACAGCAGCGCTGCGGGCAATCTGATGTCGCATCCCGGCCTTTATTTGCTGCGATTTACGAAGAGTTGGGCAAGTTGTAATCCATCAGTCTCAGAACTCGTGAATTTCGCGTTGCAGGCGATAGCCTCTTGCGCCTTTGTTCCTTGTCGCTGTCATTTTAGTGCACCCGCTCTCATGGGGCACGTTATAATTGGGACTGTTTTTAAGCCGGTCTAAAACCCAACTATTACGCTATGTCACTTGCCAAGACCTATACCCTCGCCGATGTAACCCGCTGGTTCAGCATGATTGAGTTAAATAAGGCTAAGCCTTATCTGAATTCAATTTCGCAGATAGTGGTTCAGTCTGACAAGATTACCGCTCAGGTCAAAGGTACGGCTAAGCTTCCGTATACGGTACAAATTTTATTTGAAACTGATAAATCCGCGACCCCGGGTATGCGACCGTTGTGCAGTTGTCCGGTAGGCTATAAATGCAAGCACACGGCAGCGGTATTGCTGTCCGCTTTGTCACTGCCGCGTACACCGGTTGTCAATCCTGCCCTGCTCGAATGGGTGGAGGCCTTCCGCAAAGCGCAGGCTCTCCCCGCCAAAAAGAAACCGAGGCCAGTTCAGCGTAGTGAGCACTTATGCTATGTATTGCATAAGTCATTGGGTTCAGATGGCTATCTGATTGGCACGTATAAGGCGCGTTTGTCGCCAGACGGTGTTTTGCTGGGGCAGCTTGAAGAGTGGACTAATGTAGAGCGCGCGCTGATCAAGCCGCCGCTGTTTGTGTCCGAGGAAGACTTGCCCATTTTACGGCTGCTCTTGAAGCTGCGTGAAAAGTTTGAGGGCAATTTGTTGCTGAGTAAACAAGGCGATGAGATTCTGACGAGTCTGTTGGAAACCGGACGTTTCTTCTGCATGGAAAGAATGTCGGGTAATCGCTATGTACTGTCCACACCGGTGCGGCTCAAAAAGGGGAAAGTGCGTGAAGCCAGGCTAGACTGGGGGGCGGATGAATCAGGGCGTATGGTGCCAAAAATTATCCGCAGCGGCGGGGCTGTCATCGTCTTGCCCTTGACTGAAGCAACCTGGTATCTGGATGCAAAGAACGGCGAAATCGGTCTGTTGAAACTGGCGCAGAGCCCGGCGCAAATTGCGCAATTACTGAGTATGCCGCCGCTTCAGGAAATCGATGTGCCGGTGGTCTCCGAGATGTTGCGTGAAATGGTGCCGGATCTTCCTGCACCGACCACGGCTCGTCTGCGTGCTCTCGAAGCAAAGCTGATTCCCGTGTTGTTGCTGGATACTTCCTTGCCGGCCTATATGGGGCGTTATCGCGGTTATGGATTAGGTACTCAGGTGCGTGACTGGGCTTGTGTCGAGTTTCGTTATGGCGAAGCGGTTTTGCCATCGGAGCATGCGGGTGAATTTGTCTCGCTTGCCAATGGCGAAACGGTGCGCGTGAAGCGCGATATCAAAGCGGAGCAGCGCTTTATTCAATCGCTGAATAGATATGGTCTGGAAGAAATGTCACGTTTTGGCATGGCAGGCGCGATTCCCGATCAAACCATGTATGGCTTGGAGAGCGAGAAATCCTGGCCGCAGTTCATGAAGTTGGCGATACCGGAAATGAAGGCGGCAGGCTGGGAGATCGTCGTTCCTCAGAGCTTTCGCCATCATGTGCTGGAAGTGGAAGCCTGGGTTGGTGAGTTCGATGAGCAGGAAGACGGCTGGTTCAGCCTGAATATGGGCATCGTGGTAAATGGTCAGCGGCTGGCGCTGGCACCGATGCTGCACGAGTTATTCAAGGTGGATTCGCGCTGGCTGGATGCGATTTTGCTGGACAGGATGAAGGATGATGAGGCAATCGCATTGCAGTTGCCCGAAGGCGGTGCGGTGCGTGTGCCGGCCGAACGCATTAAACCGCTGGCGCGCACCTTGATCGAATTGTTTGACGGAAAAGCACCGGGCGATGAGATACGGCTGTCGCGTTATGATGTGGCGCGTATCGACGCGCTGGCCGGAATGGAACGCTGGCAATTCAAGGGCGTGGATGCCGTCTCAATCCTGGCCGAAAAGCTAAAGAATACCGCAGGTATTCAGGCCGTCGATGCGCCGGAAGGATTTGCATTGCAACTGCGCCATTATCAACTGGAAGGCCTAGCCTGGCTGCAGTTTTTGCGTGAACAGGGCTTGGCCGGTATCCTGGCTGATGATATGGGTTTGGGGAAAACCGCTCAGACGCTGGCGCATTTGTTGCTTGAGAAACAGTCAGGCCGCATGGACAGGCCGTCGCTGGTGGTTCTTCCCACTTCATTGATTTTTAACTGGAAACGTGAGGCGGAACGCTTTGCGCCACAGTTGAAGATGCTGTCCTTGCACGGCAAACAGCGTGCTGAACATTTTCCGCTGATTGCCACGCACGATGTCATCCTCACGACCTATCCCCTGTTGTGGCGCGATGAGGAGGCTCTGCTGGAACACAATTATCATCTGTTGATTCTGGATGAAGCACAGACGGTAAAAAATGTTTCCAGTCAGGCAGCTCAGGTGGTACGACGCCTGAACGCGCGACATCGCTTATGTTTGACAGGTACGCCACTGGAAAATCATCTGGGTGAGTTGTGGGCACAGTTCGACTTTTTGCTGCCTGGTTTGTTAGGCGATGCTAAGGGCTTTACCAAGACCTGGCGCACACCGATTGAAAAGCACGGCAACCGCATGCGCCGCGATCTGCTCGCGCAGCGCGTCAGACCTTTTATCATGCGCCGCCGCAAGGAAGACGTAGCGACCGAATTGCCGCCGAAAACCTTGATTGTGCGGACGGTGGAATTGGAGGGAACTCAGCGCGATCTATACGAAACGGTACGCATCGCCATGGATCAGCGAGTCCGCGAAGAAATCGCCGAAAAGGGCTTTGCGCGCAGTCACATCATTATCCTTGATGCCCTGCTCAAGTTGCGTCAAGTGTGTTGCGATCCACGCCTGCTCAAGCTGACTAGTGCCAAAAAGGTCAAAGAACACGCCAAGCTGGATATGCTGATGGAAATGTTGCCGGAGCTGGTGAGTGAAGGGCGGCGAATTCTGGTGTTTTCGCAATTTACTTCAATGCTGGAACTGATAGAAGAAGAGTTGGATAAAGAAAAACTGACTTATGTGAAACTCACCGGCGATACGCAAAATCGTGAGGAAGTGGTGCGTCAGTTCCAGGATGGCGAAGTGCCTATTTTTCTGATCAGTCTGAAAGCTGGCGGGGTAGGGCTTAATCTGACCACGGCGGACACGGTGATTCACTATGATCCGTGGTGGAATCCTGCCGTAGAAAATCAGGCGACCGATCGCGCGCACCGACTGGGTCAGACCAAGAATGTGTTCGTCTATAAACTGGTGGTGGCGGGCAGTATCGAAGAAAAAATACTGGCATTGCAAGAGAAGAAAGCGGAGCTTGCTGCGGGTATTTTGTCCGAAGACAGTGCGGGGCTGACCAAATTCGGTGAGGCGGACATAGCCGCCTTGCTGGCCCCCTTGCCGAAAGATGAGGAAGAATAAAAACCAGGCTTCAGGATTCAGGAGCCCCTCAATCGACTTCGCTCAATGTATTTTCGTTAACGTAAAACACGCGCAAACGAGGGAGCAGGCGAGGCGTATCGCCAGAGGTGGCTCTTCGTCATGCCCGTTACCATAAAACTTTTTTTCAGCGGGTTGAGGGTTCTTGCAATCGGTGATGCAGTTCATTGTTATAAAACAGGTTCCCGAGTCGTTCGCCGAGGTTCGAGTGCCTTGCGCTGCACATCAACGGCCTTGTGTTGCCCGATAAAATACGTGCCGGTATTGCAAAATCACTGTTGCTTTGCATCAACAGGTTGATGCCGGATGACATAACTGATGTTATGCCATAATGTCAGTTAATAATCTAAAAGCAATGAAAAAGTGGTCTTGGTTTGCAGAGTATGTTTGTAAGCCGGACGAAATTCCTGCTGGTGAAATTTTATAAGATAGCTATAATAACAGCGTTTCAGTGTTGGGCTGAAACATCCCGATCCGGGGGGATACAACCATTAAGGAGAAATTCATGAAAAAATTGATCGCAGTGGCTTGTTTGGGGTTTATTGTTTCGGCGTCGGCTTTTGCGGGTGCGCAGCAGGAAAAAATGAAGGGCTGTAACATGGAAGCCAAGACGAACGCACTGAAGGGTGAGGAGCGTCGTGCCTTTATGAGCAAATGTCTGAAGAAAGATTACATCCTGAAGTCGGCAGGTACTGCAGTAAAACCGGAGGCGCGGTCTGGGGTTAAGCCGGTTTCAAGTACAGCGGATACTGTCAAGCAGCAGGATAAGATGAAAAAGTGCAATGAGAATGCCAAGACTAAAGTCTTCAAGGGTGAAGAACGTAAAGCTTTTATGCAGAATTGTCTGAAGGCTTGAGCTAAAACGCAGGCAGTAATTTATATTTTTGAGCAGGGGAAAAAGCGCACTTGTGCGCTTTTTCATTTGATGCCGCTATACACAGGCTCAAGGTCTGATTTGTTTGAAACATGCCTGAATTTTGACTTTGCTGCATTACTATTGCGCTTCCGTTTGATGCGCATCCGCTAATCCGCTATAATGGGCGTTAATCTTTCGCGGGATGAACTGACGGTTCTACCCGCTTCTTTATGTCTATTATTGGGGGTGTCTGGTGACGCAAACAAATCCTGCAATGCTTGTACTTGCCGATGGGACGGTGTTTCGCGGTATTTCCATCGGGGCTTCCGGCAGTCGTACCGGTGAAGTGGTATTTAATACGGCGATGTCCGGCTATCAGGAAATACTCACCGATCCTTCCTATTGCAGGCAAATCGTCACGTTGACTTGTCCGCATATCGGCAATGTCGGCGTGAATCCTGATGATATTGAATCAAACCAGGTGTTTGCCAGTGGTCTGGTGATACGCGATTTGTCGCTGACGGTGAGCAATTTCCGCAGCACGCAGTCCTTGCCGGATTATCTTAAAGCGAATAGTGTCGTGGCAATTGCCGGGATTGATACCCGTAAATTGACGCGTATCCTGCGCGAAAAGGGCGCACAGAATGGTTGTATCGCGACAGGAACGGATGAAGTCGCCGCGCTTGCAGAAGCACGCGGCTTTGCCGGGCTGGCCGGTATGGATCTGGCGCAGGTTGCCACTTGCGACAAGCCCTATCAGTGGACTGAGGGTGTGTGGAAACTGGGTGTGGTGCATGGGCAGGAATCAGAAGTCAGGAATCAGGAGTCAGGAGTCAGAAAACAAACATCTGGCTTTGCTGAATCCCCAATCCTGAATCCTGAATCCTTGCATGTGGTGGCTTTCGATTTTGGTGTAAAACACAATATTCTGCGTATGTTGGCCGAACGGGGTTGCAAAATCACCGTTGTGCCTGCCAAAACTTCTGCTGCAGAGGTGCTGGCTTTAAAGCCTGATGGCGTATTCCTGTCCAATGGTCCGGGTGATCCTGAGCCTTGCGATTACGCTATTGAGGCAACGCGGGAGATACTGGAGGCGGACATCCCGCTGTTCGGCATTTGCCTGGGACATCAGATACTGGGATTGGCGATCGGCGCTAAGACCATAAAAATGAAATTCGGGCATCGCGGTGCCAATCATCCGGTACAGGATCTGCTGACCCGTCGTGTGATGATTACCAGCCAGAATCACGGCTTTGCGGTGGATGCGGCAAGCTTGCCGGCAAATGCACGCGCAACGCACGTATCGCTGTTTGATGGCACTTTGCAAGGCTTTGAATTAACGGATAAAGCCGCTTTTTGTTTTCAGGGGCATCCGGAAGCGAGTCCCGGTCCGCATGATGTCGATGGCCTGTTTGATAAATTTGTTGCAATGATGGAGAAAAACAGTCGTAAGACGTAAGATGCAAGTTTCTAGTTAAATCAACTTCCAACTTACGACTTACGATTTACGTCTGATAACTGATATGCCAAAACGTACTGATCTTAAATCCATACTCATCATCGGCGCAGGCCCTATCGTTATCGGTCAGGCATGCGAGTTTGACTATTCCGGCGCACAAGCCTGCAAGGCGTTACGCGAGGAAGGTTACCGCGTAGTGCTGGTGAATTCAAATCCGGCCACCATCATGACTGATCCTGATATGGCGGATGCGACCTACATCGAGCCGATTACCTGGCAGATAGTCGAAAAAATTATCGCCAAAGAGCGTCCCTGTGCAATTTTGCCTACCATGGGTGGACAAACTGCCTTGAATTGCGCACTCGATCTGGCGCACCATGGCGTGCTTGAAAAATACAACGTCGAGATGATAGGAGCCTCGCGTGAGGCCATCGACATGGCGGAAGACCGTGAAAAATTTAAGCAGGCAATGACCCGCATCGGTCTGGCATCAGCCCGGTCCTTTATCGCACACAGCATGGAAGAGGCGTTGCAGGTTCAGCAGGTATTGGGCTTCCCGACCGTGATACGTCCTTCTTTTACCATGGGCGGCAGCGGCGGCGGTATCGCCTACAACAAGGAAGAGTTTCTGGCCATCTGCGAGGGCGGATTGGAAGCGTCTCCTACCAAAGAACTGTTGATTGAAGAATCCCTGCTCGGCTGGAAAGAGTACGAGATGGAAGTGGTGCGTGACCGCAATGACAACTGCATCATCATCTGTTCGATCGAAAATCTCGACCCGATGGGCGTGCATACCGGAGATTCGATCACCGTCGCGCCTGCACAGACCTTGACGGACAAGGAATTTCAGATCATGCGCGATGCGTCTTTGGCGGTATTGCGCGAAATCGGCGTGGAAACCGGCGGCTCGAACGTGCAATTCTCCATCAATCCGGATGACGGGCGCATGGTGGTGATTGAGATGAATCCGCGCGTATCGCGCTCCTCGGCGCTGGCTTCCAAGGCAACCGGTTTTCCGATTGCCAAGATCGCAGCCAAACTGGCCGTAGGTTATACGCTGGATGAATTGCAGAATGATATTACCGGCGGGGCGACACCGGCATCGTTTGAACCGACTATCGACTACGTGGTGACAAAGATTCCACGTTTTGCCTTTGAAAAATTTCCGCAGGCCAATGACCGGCTGACTACACAGATGAAATCGGTCGGCGAAGTGATGGCAATCGGTCGTACCTTTCAGGAATCTTTCCAGAAAGCCTTGCGCGGACTGGAAGTCGGGGTCAATGGCCTGGATAGCAAGTTTGATAAACTGGATGAGATTAAGGCTGAACTGCGTAATCCCGGCCCTGAACGCATCTGGGCGGTGTCGGATGCTTTCCGGCAAGGGTTAAGCGTAGAGGAAGTCTTCAATATCAGTAAAATTGATCGCTGGTTTCTGGTGCAGATCGCAGATTTGATTCGTCAGGAAGCATCCCTTTCCGGCCGGACGCTGGAGAGCATTCATGCAGATGAGATGCGCACCCTGAAACGCAGCGGTTTTTCCGATGCACGTCTGGCGGCTTTGCTTGATACTGAAGCGGGCGCGCTGCGGGCCTATCGCCATGAACAGGGCGTAAGACCGGTTTACAAGCGTGTGGATACTTGTGCTGCGGAGTTTGCTACCGACACGGCGTATATGTATTCGACCTATGAAGAGGAATGCGAAGCTAAGCCCACCAATAACAAGAAAATAATGATATTGGGTGGCGGACCGAACCGAATTGGACAGGGGATTGAGTTTGACTATTGCTGTGTGCATGCCGCCTTGGCGATGCGTGAAGATGGCTATGAAACCATCATGGTTAACTGTAATCCTGAAACCGTATCAACCGACTACGATACCTCGGATCGTTTGTATTTCGAACCATTGACGCTGGAAGACGTGCTGGAAGTGGTGGCCGTTGAAAAGCCGGCTGGCGTTATCGTGCAATACGGCGGACAGACGCCGTTAAGTCTGGCACGCGGCCTTGAAAAGAACGGGGTGCCGATTATCGGTACTAGCCCTGATATGATCGATTGCGCGGAAGATCGCGAACGCTTCAAGCAGATGTTGATGGCGCTCAATCTGAAACAGCCGCCTAATCGCACCGCAAGTACCGTGGCTGAAGGCTTGACAGGCGCTGCCGCCATTGGTTATCCGCTGGTGATGCGGCCTTCCAATGTGCTGGGTGGTCGTGCGATGGAGATCATTCATGAACAGGTTGATCTGGAGCGCTACATGCGTGACGCCGAGATCATGTCGAAAACTTACCCTGAGCGCCTGCCTATTCTACTCGACCGTTTTCTGAATGATGCGATTGAAGTGGATGTCGACGCGGTGTCGGATGGTGTTGCAGTGATTATCGGCGGCATCATGGAGCATATTGAAGAGGCCGGCGTGCATTCTGGCGATTCAGCCTGTTCCCTGCCGCCGTTTAGCTTATCTGCGGATATGCAAAACGAATTACGCCGTCAAACGATCGCGATGGCACGGGCACTTAATGTCGTCGGCTTGATGAATGTGCAATTCGCGATTCAGGGTGAGACAGTCTACGTGCTGGAAGTCAATCCGCGTGCCTCGCGCACCGTGCCGTTTGTCTCCAAGGCGACCGGTGTATCGCTGGCCAAGATTGCGGCACGTTGCATGGCCGGGCAAAGTCTGGCGCAGCAGGGCGTGACAGGTGAGGTTATCCCTGCTTATTTTTCGGTGAAGGAGGCGGTCTTTCCGTTCATCAAGTTCCCCGGTGTAGACATCATCTTGGGGCCGGAAATGAAATCCACCGGTGAAGTGATGGGCGTGGGAGAGAGCTTCGCTGAAGCCTTCGTCAAGTCACAACTGGCGGCCTCCGTCAAATTGCCGAAAGAGGGCAACGTATTCGTCAGTGTGCGCGATGCGGATAAACCGGGTGCGGTTGAAGTGGCGCGCTCATTGGCAGAACTGGGCTTTACCCTGCTGGCGACGCGCGGTACGGCCGCAGCCATCAGTGATGCGGGTGTTGCGGTGACGGTGGTAAACAAGGTGGGTGAAGGCCGTCCGCATATTGTGGATAGGGTGAAAAATGGCGAGGTCAGTCTGATCATCAATACCGTGGATAGCAAGCCTGCTGCGATGCGCGACTCTTATTCCATCCGCAATGCAGCATTGCAGGGACGAGTAACTTATTACACCACCCTGGCAGGCGCAAAAGCGGCCTGTGTGGGAATGCACCATCTCGATGATTTGCAGGTCTACGACGTACAGACGCAACACAAGCGAAAAGCAACAACTAGTCGTTAGTCGCTAGGCGCTAGTTTGTTGATAAGACAAACTACGTTTAGTGACAACTAATGTCTTTCGACTAATAACTAATTACCGGGTGAGTTTGAGTATGAGTAAGATTCCATTAACTTTGATTGGCGCAAACATGCTGCGTCAGGAGTTGCATAAACTTAAAACGGTTGAGCGTCCCTGGGTGATCAATGCGATTTCTGAAGCCCGTGCGCAAGGCGATCTTTCGGAGAATGCCGAATACGAAGCCGCGAAAGACAGGCAGGGATTTGTTGAAGGTCGAATTATCGAACTGGAAAGCAAGTTGGGTAGTGCGCAGATTATTGATCCTACTACACTGAATGCCAGCGGGCGTTGTGTGTTCGGTGCGACTGTGATTCTGGAAGAGTCTACCAGTGGCGATGTGGTGACTTATCAGATTGTCGGTGACGATGAAGCCAATATCAAGCTGCGCAAGATTTCAATCAGCTCGCCGATTGCCCGCGCCTTGATAGGCAAAAGTAGTGGCGATGTGGCGGAGGTAAAGACCCCGGGGGGTATCAGGGAATATGAAGTAATCGAAGTACAGTACATTTAAGGTGGTAAGTAGATAGCGGTGAGTGTAAATCCACTCGCTACTGAGGCGCGAAGCACCGAACCACTTACCACTTACTGTCTTACCTGTTGCCCAGTTGTTTCTTGGTCAGTGGCTTTTTACCCTTGTGGCGAGGCATCTGGCGGATTTCGATTTTGTTGGCATCCGGATTGGCTTTGTAGATGACCAGAATTTTGCCGATATGCTGTACCGGCGCTGCTTCCAGTTTGCTGCAAACCTCGGTCAGTATTGCTTCACGTATATCGCGCTCTGCCGAGACGCGAATCTTGATAAGTTCATGCAAATTGAGATTCAGTGCAATTTCTTTCAGGACTGACTCAGTCAAACCTGCATTGCCTATCAGTACGGTTGGTTTAAGTTGATGTGCGCGACCCTTTAAGGTAAGGCGCTCTGCTACGGTCAGTGATAACATAATTTTCTCAATATTTACTAAGGTAGCGATTCTAAACGATGAAGCCTTCCAAAACCAGCAAACAGTGGATGCGAGAGCATATTAGCGATCCTTTTGTGCAAATGGCGCAAAAAGAAGGCTACCGTTCCCGTGCGGCGTACAAATTACTGGAGATCAATGATAAGGATCATTTGATCAAACCGGGTATGGTACTGGTGGATCTGGGTGCAACGCCGGGTGGCTGGTGTCAGGTGGCAGGCAAGATTGTGGGTCATTCCGGCAAGGTCATCGCGCTGGATTTACTGCCGCTTGAACCGTTACGCGGTGTGGAATTCATTCTGGGTGATTTTCGCGATGAAGAAGTGTTGAAAAAACTGGAAGATAGTTTGCAGGGCAAGCCGGTAGCCCTTGTAATTTCGGATATGGCCCCCAACTTCAGCGGAGTCGGTGCGGTAGATCAGGACCGATCTATTTATCTGGCTGAGTTGGCGCTGGAATTTGCCTTTGAACATTTAACGCCGGAGGGCAGTTTTCTGGTTAAAGTTTTTCAGGGCTCAGGATTTGAAGCGTATACGAAGCTGATGAAAACGAAATTTGCCCGCGTCGCTACCCGTAAACCCCGTGCTTCCCGGGATCGCAGCAGCGAAGTTTACTTGCTGGGCACAGGAAAACTTGAGTAATCATCTGATACATAGTCTAATGACGTACTTCTGTAGCAACGCATCATTTAAGGGATTATTTTGAACAATTTTAAAAGTATTGCAATCTGGCTGGTTGTGGCGCTGGTATTAATGACGGTATTCAACCAGTTTAATTCCAGGCAGCAACAGACCTCTCAGGGGCATCTGGATTATTCGCAGTTTCTTGATGAAGTCAAGAAGGGCGCTATTACTAAGGTGGTGATAGAAGGGCGCACGCTGAATGCGACGACCAGCGATGGTAAGCGCCTGAGTACTTATGCGCCGAATGATTTGTGGATGGTCTCGGATTTGCTCAAAAATGGCGTGAATGTTGAAGCCAAGCCGGAAGAAGAACAGTCCTTCCTGATGAGTATTTTTGTCTCGTGGTTCCCGATGATTTTGCTGATCGGCGTTTGGGTGTTCTTCATGCGCCAGATGCAAGGCGGCGGTAAGGGAGGTGCTTTTTCCTTTGGTAAAAGCAAGGCCCGTTTGCTGGATGAAGCCAAGGAGCGTTTGACATTTGCCGATGTGGCAGGTTGCGATGAGGCCAAGGAAGAAGTGTCCGAACTGGTCGATTTTCTGCGTGATCCAACTAAATTCCAGAATCTGGGCGGTCGTATTCCGCGCGGCGTTTTGATGGTGGGTAGTCCGGGTACCGGTAAAACTTTGCTGGCTAAGGCGATTGCCGGTGAAGCAAAGGTTCCTTTTTTCTCGATTTCCGGTTCCGACTTTGTAGAAATGTTTGTCGGTGTGGGTGCAGCGCGTGTGCGCGACATGTTTGAACAAGCCAAGAAACAATCGCCTTGTATCATTTTTATTGATGAAATCGATGCCGTCGGTCGTCAGCGTGGTGCCGGGGTTGGCGGCGGCAATGATGAACGTGAACAAACACTCAATGCATTGCTAGTTGAGATGGACGGTTTTGAAGGCGCTTCCGGCGTGATTGTGATTGCTGCGACCAACCGGCCTGATGTGCTGGACGCGGCGCTGCTTCGTCCCGGGCGTTTCGATCGTCAGGTGGTAGTGCCCTTGCCGGATATTCGCGGTCGCGAACAGATATTGCTGGTGCATATGCGTAAAGTGCCTTGTGCGCCGGACGTTGACCCTAATGTGATTGCACGCGGCACGCCAGGTATGTCTGGTGCTGATCTGGCTAATCTGGTGAATGAAGCGGCCTTGTTTGCTGCGCGTCGCACCAAGCGTTTTGTTGAAATGGATGATTTTGAAGCGGCAAAAGATAAGATATTCATGGGAGCGGAACGTCGTTCCATGGTTATGCCCGAAGAAGAACGTCGCAACACGGCTTATCATGAATCCGGTCATGCTGTAGTGGCCAAGTTGATGCCTAAGACAGATCCTGTGCACAAGGTCACCATCATTCCGCGTGGTCGCGCGCTGGGCCTGACGATGCAATTGCCTTCTGAAGACCGTTACAGCATGGACAAGGAACGCATTTTATCGACTATCGCCGTGCTGTTTGGCGGGCGGATCGCCGAAGAAGTCTTCATGAAGCAGATGACCACCGGTGCTTCCAATGATTTCGAACGTGCGACCGATATGGCGCGCAAGATGGTCACGCAATGGGGTATGTCTGATGCGCTGGGCCCTATGGTATATGGCGAAAATGAAGGCGAGGTATTTCTGGGACGCTCGGTGACCACGCATAAGAATATTTCTGAAGCCACCATGCAAAAAGTGGACAATGAAATCCGCCGTATTATTGATCAGCAGTATGCCTTGGCGCGGAATCTGATTGAAAGCAACAGCGACAAGATTGAAACCATGACGCATGCGCTGCTGGAATGGGAAACCATAGACGCCGAGCAGATCAATGACATCATGGCCGGTAATCCGCCGCGTGCGCCCAAGCCTAACTTGTATCCCAAGACGCCCAAGCCGCCTGAAGATCAAGCACCCACAGCGCCTGCCGCAGCAGCCCCTACGCAACCTGCGCAGGAAATCTGAAAGGCAGTGAAGAGGGAAGGGTGAAGGGGAAAATCACCCCTTCTCCCTTCTCCCTTCTCCCTTCTCCCTTCCCATGTTTCTCCAGTGTAATCAATATCAATTTGAACTCTCCCGTCCACTGGTGATGGGGATAGTCAATGTCACGCCGGATTCTTTCTCCGATGGCGGTCTGTATGGACAGCGTGATGCCGCAGTCGTGCATGCGCTGCAACTGATAAAGGCTGGCGCGGATATCATTGATATCGGCGGCGAGTCTACCCGTCCGGGTGCTGTGCCTGTCAGTGTTCAGCAGGAGCTCGATAGGGTACTGCCCGTTATTGAGGCACTGTCCGGTGTGCCAATATCAATTGACACTTTTAAACCGCTTGTCATGCAAGCGGCGATTGCTGCGGGTGTTTGCATGGTCAACGACATCAATGCGCTGCAAGAAGAGGGCGCCCTTAAGCTGGTGGCAAACAGCAATGTTGCGGTGTGTCTGATGCATAAACAGGGCAGCATACAGTCCATGCAATTGCAACCCGAATATCGGGATGTAGTAGATGAAGTCGCGCAGTTTTTGCATTCTCGCATCGAGGCGGCAGAAGCTGCAGGGATAGTCAGACAGCGTATTGTCATTGATCCGGGTTTTGGTTTTGGCAAAACACTGGCGCATAATTTATCGCTGTTGCGTGAATTTGAAAAATTAACGCGATTGGGTGTGCCGGTTTTGGCCGGTTTGTCCAGAAAATCCATGCTGGGCGCGCTGACAGGGCAGTCGTCCGAGCAGCGCATGCCCGCCAGTGTCGCGGCGGCGCTGATTGCCGTTCAGCGCGGTGCTGCCATCTTGCGTGTGCATGATGTGATGGCGACAGTCGATGCCTTAAAAATTTGGAATGCAATAAACAGGGATATATAATGAGCAAAAAATATTTTGGTACTGACGGGATCCGCGGCCGGGTGGGCGATTTCCCAATTACACCGCAATTCGTAATGAATCTGGGCTATGCCGCAGGCCGTGTGCTGGCAGGTGCCGAACACACAAAAGGTGAACGATCAGCCGTCTTGATCGGCAAGGATACGCGTATCTCGGGCTATATGCTCGAATCCGCCTTGCAGGCAGGCCTGATAGCCGCCGGGGTGGATGTGTATCTGGCCGGGCCAATTCCGACACCTGCTGTGGCCTATCTGACCCGAACTTTGCGACTACAGGCTGGTATTGTAATTTCAGCCTCACACAACCCGTATGAAGATAACGGCATCAAGTTTTTTTCTGCTACAGGTTCCAAGTTGCCGGATGACGTCGAACATGCCATTGAAGCGGGCCTTGATGAACCGATTAGAATCGATGCACCCGGTAATCTGGGCAAAGCGAGGCGCCTTGATGATGCGGTAGGTCGCTATATTGAATTTTGCAAGAGCACGTTTCCTTCTGCGATGAATTTGCGCGGCCTGAAAATTGTGGTGGATTGTGCGCACGGTGCGACTTATCATATTGCTAAAAATGTGTTTCATGAGCTGGGTGCTGAAGTTGTCGCGATCGGTGTTAATCCGGACGGCAAAAACATCAATGACGGATATGGCGCGACTGCGCCTGCCAATTTGCAGAAAGCCGTTGTTGAGCATCAGGCTGACTTGGGTATTGCGCTCGATGGTGACGGTGACAGACTGGTGATGGTGGATAGTCATGGTGTGCTATACGATGGTGATCAGCTGATCTATGTGATCGCGCGACATCGCAAGGAGCAGGGGCGTCTGACTGGTGGCGTAGTTGGCACGCTGATGACCAATCTGGCTTTTGAACACGGGATGCAAAAAATGGATATTCCGTTCATGCGTGCAAAGGTAGGCGACCGCTACGTAATGGAATTATTGCAGCAGCAAGGCTGGCAGTTGGGCGGCGAGAATTCCGGTCATATTATCTGTCTCGATAAGCACAGCACTGGCGACGGCATTGTGTCTGCGCTGGAAGTGCTGCATGCGTTGCGCAGCAATCAGCAAAGCCTGAGTGACGCGGCAGCCGGCTTGCAACTTTATCCCCAGGTGCTGATCAACGTCCGGGTTGCCCGTGGCGTTGATTGTCTGGGGCATGCAGAGGTTAAGGCGGCAGTTGCTGAGGTGGAACAGGCGCTCGCAGGTGCCGGGCGCGTATTGCTGCGTCCTTCAGGCACAGAGCCGTTATTGAGAGTGATGGTTGAGGGTGAAGACAAACAACTTGTCGAACAATCCGCGCAGCGCATCGCAGCGGTGGTGCGCAAGCTGGCAGAGGAAGCTTGAAGCAACACTGGGTGCCTGCCGAATTTTTTTCGTAAGTGATGATGTGAGTGCAAGAAGCGCAGAAGCATCGTTTTATTTGCACTAACAAGTAAGCCGAGACATACATTTTTTCGTACGATTGACCTGTTTGGTTTTGTTGGCAGGGTGTTCGTGTAAATTTGTGTAAAACTGCTCAGGGAGCGCTGCGACAGGCTTCCCGTGTATTGTCCCCCAGCCTGTAAAATTAACTTTATTTATATCTATTATTTTGGTTTAATAGCACGCCTGATAAAAAGACGATACTTGTAACGATGCGCATTTGAATATAAATTGAACCCACCCAGGAGGATATATGTTTAAGCAGAGATTTGCAGTTGTGGTTCTAGCGGCGTTGTTTAGCTCGGGTGCTTATGCCGGGCATTGGACATATGAAGGTGAAGAGGGGCCTGAGCACTGGGGTGATATTTCCGCTGATTTTGCTATTTGTGCTAAGGGTAAAACTCAGACGCCTGTGGATATTCAGCATGAAGTCAAAGTCGCCAGGTTTGATGCCATCAAATTCAACTATGTTACAGCTGCCAGCGAAATTTTAAATAACGGACATACCGTTCAGGTCAATGTTCCTGCAGGCAGTTTTATCAACGTCGATGGCACTGACTTTCAGTTAAAACAGTTTCACTTCCATACACCTAGCGAAAATTCTGTACATGGAAAAGCTTACCCGATGGAAATGCATCTGGTTCACGCTGACAAGGATGGCAATTTGGCTGTGGTTGCTGTGATGTTTAAGGAAAGTTCTGAAAATAAAGTGCTGGCTCGACTGTGGAAACAGTTGCCCACCCATGCGGATGAAAAAAATATCCTCGCAGAGGCTGTGAATCCTGTCACCTTGCTGCCAAAAGCAAAACACTATTATCGTTTCGATGGTTCACTGACCACTCCGCCCTGCTCAGAAGGCGTCCGTTGGCTTGTTTTGAAAGATCCGATTGCGGTGTCACGGGAGCAGATTGACGCTTTTGCAGCGGTTGTTCATGAACACAATGCACGTCCTTTGCAACCTGTTGGTGCGCGGGTGATCATTTCTGAATAGTTCCGTGTTGCGGGGGATGTAACATGCAGCTATGATCAGTGGTGCCTTGCTCCACCTGCAAGGTGCTGTGTCCGATTGAAAAACGGGTTTGCAGACTGAGCATCATGTCATCCATGAACGCATCACCAGGATAGCCTTCCGGTATCACCAGATGTACCGTCAGGGCGCTCTCGGTGGTACTCATACCCCAGATGTGCAGATCGTGGATGTCGGCGACGCCAGCGCAGTTGCGCAAATAAGCTTCAACAGCGGTGGCGTCAATGTTTGGCGGTATCGCATTCAGCGCAAGACTGAGTGAATCACGCATCAGGCCCCATGTAGCACTTACGATCACGGCAACGATGATGAGACTGATAACAGGATCAAGCCAGTACATACCGGTGAGCATCATCAGAATGGCGGCAAACACCACCCCTGCCGAGACGATGGCATCAGACAACATGTGCAGATAGGCCCCGCGAATATTCAGGTCGTCATGACTGCCGCGCACGAACAGCCAGGCCGATATGCCGTTGATGGCGATACCCATGCCAGCGACCAGTATCACGGTTAATCCATCGACAGCCTCGGGGTGCGAGAAGCGGTGCAGGGCTTCCCATGCAATTGCACCGCATACCACCATCAGAAACATGGCGTTGCTTAAAGCGGCCAGTATCGAAGTGCTGCGCAGGCCGTAAGTAAAGCGTCCTTCAGGCGTTCTGCGTGATATGTAAGCCGCGCCCAGAAGGAGCAGCAAGCCTAGTACATCGGATAAGTTATGACCTGCATCGGCCATCAGGGCTGTCGAGTGCGCAAGCAAGCCATAGATGAATTCGATTACCACAAAAACTGTGTTCAGGGCTATGGCAATGAGAAACGCGCGACTATTCGGGTCGCCGAGATGGTGATGGTGATCTTGGCAGCTATGATCATGTGATAACATTTAATTATCTTTCATATTGGGCTTGATGTAGGCTCTAATTATCGCAGAAAACTTGCACGATAATCATGGCGGGTGACTGGATATGGTGGCGAATAAAATTGGTATAGCACTTTTGTTGCGGATCACGAGCAGTTTTTGTGTTTTAGTGGGCTGAGCTGGCGTATGGAAGGGGTCGTTCAAAGCGTGTGGCTGATGGTTTGATGGCGGGTAAATCTATGGATGATGCCGTGCAAAAGGTCACGCCTGGGCGATAAGGTTTAATTGCAGCCTGTAAATCCTACTGCATATATGCCAACAGGAGAGAGTCACAGGCTGGAACATGCAGCAAAGTTGCTGGTATTAATGATTGCCGGGAGCAAGCCCGGCAATATACATCAGGTTGAATACGAATTACTAGCGCTGCCTTCTGGAATCTCCCCAGCGTAATTCAGTGCCTTCATCGCCCAGATAGTAAGTCTCGCCATTTTTATGGTCGAAATAATATTGAGGAGAAACAATCGTTTCATCGAAGTTCATGCCGGCACTAATCCGGGTGTAGGGGAGTAAAACGCTTTGACTTACGGTGGCATTACGGCAAATATGCGATCCGAGTGACAGCCAGGAAGGGCCGATAATTTTAGCCCCTGCTCTGATGCAGACACCCGAGTCGATATACACAGGTCCTTCAATAGTAACGTTATCCCAGTCGATACGGGTATTGAGGCCAACCCATATTCCGGGTTTAATTTCAGTGCCCGGCATTTGTATATGACTGACTTCGCCTTTAAGCACGCGTTGCAACACGGCCCAGTAATCGGAAACATGGCCGATGTCGATCCAGTTGAAGAAGCGTTTTTGTGCATAAAACGGCATACCTTTTTCCACCAGTAGCGGAAATAACTGGCTGCCTATGTCGAATTCCTGGCCTTGCGGGATCAGATTGATTGCTTCAGGCTCAAAAATATAAATACCGGTGCTGGCGAAATTTGAGCGCGCCTCTTCGGGTGCCGGTTTTTCCTGAAAGGAGATGATACGACCATCCTCGTCAGTTTCGACAACGCCGTAGTTGCTCACTTCGCTGTTCGGTACTTCAAGGGTGATGACGCTGACCATGGCTTTTTTAGCCTTGTGCTCGAAAATTGCAGCGCCAATATCCAGATCAATTAGCGCATCCCCGCAAATCACCAGCGTGGTGGTATCAAAAAATCCACCGAAATCCTGAATCTTGCGCATCCCGCCGGCAGAGCCCAATGATTTAGGTATAATTTCGCCATGATCATAAATTCCCTCGTAAGAGTAGCCGATCTGTACGCCCCAGCGACTGCCGTTGTCAAAGTAGTTTTCGATCTTCCAGTGTTTGTAGGAAACATTTACCATGATCTCGTCAATGCCATACTTTGCCAGGTGCTCGATCAAATATTCCATTAAAGGTTTTCCGAGCACGGGTATCATCGGTTTTGGCAGATCCTGAGTGAGAGGCCTGACGCGTGTACCTTTTCCTGCGGCCAGTATCATTCCCTTAATCTTTTTCATATATCATTCTCTATATGTTAGTTATTGTGCTGAATTATGATGTTTGGTAATTTGTTTGTCAGCATAAAAATCCAACCTTAAATGCGACATTGACGAATGTTAACAAAGTTTCTGTAAATTGTATTGTTAAATATTTACGGGCAGTATGTCGAAATTTAAGCGGATTGGATGGTTAATGATCATCCCGTTTATGTCGGCTTTAGTCGTACAATTTCATGCATAAAGGGTGCTCAATGAGAGAACAGTTAAATTATAAAAACAGGCTTGCACAGTCTGGACGGGATGAGTGAGTGAGTCTGCTTAAGGTTGAAGAGCTAGTTACAGTAATCAGTAACGGTGCGGCCATTGTCGATGGTATTTCCTTTGAGATTATGCAAGGAGAGACTTTTGCACTGCTTGGTGAATCCGGTTGCGGCAAATCCATGACAGCGCTGTCGCTGATGCGCTTGTTGCCTGATGGAGTTTCAAACCAGGCGGGTGTCGCATCGCTTGCAGGCATATCATTGCTTGATTTGCCTGAGCGCGAAATGCGTGCTGTGCGCGGCGGCCGGATGGCGATGATCTTTCAGGAGCCGGGTTTAAGCCTGAATCCGGTGATGACGGCAGGAGAGCAAATCGCTGAAGTGCTGGCTTTACACAGCGTCGGAATAAATTCGCGTAAGGGGAATGCGATAAAACAGCGTTGCATCGCCTTGCTCGATGAGGTCGGCATTCCGGATGCGGCACGGCGTGTTGATGAATATCCGTTCCAGTTGTCCGGCGGCATGAAACAGCGCGTGATGATTGCGATGGCGCTGGCAGGCAATCCTGCGTTGTTGGTCGCCGATGAACCGACGACGGCACTGGATGTGACAATACAGGCGCAGGTGTTGCAATTGCTGCGTGATACGCAAGCAAAAACCGGCATGGCGATGTTGCTGATCACTCATGATCTGGCGGTAGTGGCGGAAACAGCGCACCGGGTGGCTGTGATGTATGCCGGGCAGATAGTCGAGCAGGCCAGTCGTGAACAATTGTTTGAAAAGCCGTTGCATCCTTATACCCGCTTGCTGTTCGCCGCATTACCTCAGGTGGATAAACGCAATCAGATGCTGGCCGCGATCCCTGGTAGTGTTCCTCCAGTGGGCAGCATTACGCAGGGTTGTCGTTTTGCGCCGCGCTGTGACAAAGTATGGGATTTATGCCGGGAGCAAATACCTGCCTGGACGACGCAGGCTACAGGGCAGGGGGTCAGATGTCACCTTTATGAGGGACAAGGCACAAGGTATAAGATGCAAGAAATTGAGCCTAATCCGGAGTACGGTCAAAATAATGCGGAACTCATTTCGTCGCTTGCACCTTGCACCTTGCACTTTGCACCTTGTCCCTTGCTGCTGGAAGTCTCCGACCTGCAAGTCCACTTCCCTATCAGGAAAGGCATACTCCAGCGCGTATCAGGACAGGTAAAAGCGGTAGATGGTGTATCGCTTTCTATTCCAAAAGGGCGCACGCTGGCGCTGGTGGGTGAGTCCGGTTGCGGAAAAACCACGCTGGGCAAGGCTTTACTGCAATTGATTCCTCCAACGGCAGGCAGCGTGCAATTCGACGGGCGGGAATTGATCGGCGTACCGCGCGGTAAGCGTGCCTCGATGCAGATGGTGTTTCAGGATCCTTATGCTTCGTTGAATCCGAAAATGCGTGTTGCAGAAATTCTCGAAGAAGGCATGAGCGCGATGCCCTCTCATGCTAACGGGCATCAGGGCAGTGCCGCCCGCCAGTTGCATATTGACGCGCTGCTGGATAAGGTAGGGCTTGCAAATTCAGTCAAGTGGCGTTATCCGCATGAGTTTTCAGGCGGGCAGCGGCAGCGCATCGCGATTGCGCGTGCACTCGCGGTCTCGCCAGCTTTGCTGATTTGCGACGAACCCACCAGTGCGCTGGATGTGTCGGTACAGGCACAGATACTTAACTTACTGAAATCATTGCAGCAGGAATTGCAGTTAAGCTACCTGTTTATCACGCATAATCTTGCTGTGGTCGATTATCTGGCGCACGAGGTTTGTGTGATGTATCTGGGGCGTGTCGTTGAGCGCGGCACCTCAGCAGAAGTGTTACGTTCCCCCGCTCATCCCTATACACAGGCTCTGCTCTCGGCTGTGCCGCACCTAGACGGACAACAGCGTGAATACATTCGCTTGAAGGGAGATATGCCGTCCCCCGCCTATCCACCACCAGGCTGTCATTTCGCACCGCGTTGTCCTCATGTACTTGCGATTTGCAGAAATGATTATCCGATGGAGAGGGATATATCGGCGACGCACCGTGTGTATTGTCATTTGTCAGGAATTAATGATTGACGCAAAGCCCGCTTTGGATTAAAAAGCTAACAGGATTCAATCTTTTAACTGAACTTCATAGGAGAACAACATGAATACCAATGGAACTGATGTGAGTAAGGAAAAATTGATGCAGGATTTGCAGGTCGTTGTGAGTGATGCGGAGGAGTTGCTCAAGGCAACCGCTGGTCAGGCGGGTGATAAGGTGAATGTGGCACGCGAGCGTATTCAGGGAAGTCTGATGGCCGCTAAAGAACGTCTTGCCGATGCTCAGGAAGCCATGCTGGAAAAAACACGCAAGGCTGCACGTGCAACGGATGATTATGTGAATGACAATCCCTGGCGTGCAGTTGGTATTGGCGCTACCTTGGGTTTGCTTGTGGGTATGCTGATTTCACGCGGACGGTAAGGCCGTGAAGGACGCAGGTTCAGGTCTGGCAGGCTCAATCAAGCGTCTGTTGTCCACGCTGACGCAGATAGCCTCCGTCAGGCTTGAATTACTGGCAAACGAGTTGCAAGAGGAGCGTTTACATCTGGAGCAGCGGCTGGTTTGTTTTTTTGCGGCACTTGTCTGCTTTGCCATGACGGCCCTGTTGTTGACGGTGTTTATCGTGGTGCTGTTCTGGGATAGTCATCGCCTGCTTGCAATAGGCGGTTTGAGTGCCGTTTTTTTCGTGACGGGCGTAATGCTGGTCATGCGCTTGCAACAGATGACGCAGAAAAAATCAAGGCTGTTTGCCGATAGCCTGGCGGAGTTTGCGAAGGACAGGGAGCAGTTGAATGAATAAGCGCAGTCTTGCTGTCATGGAACGTCGCCAGTTGTTGCTGGCGAAAATATCCGGACAACGCGTGCAACTATCCGATATGGCCCGTTCCTGGCGGCCTGTTCTGCATGTGGCCGATCAGGGGTTGCAGGCAGTGAGTTTTATGCGCCGTCATCCTGTGCTGCTGGCGGGCTTGGCGGGTCTGGCCTTCGTGCGCCGCAGTGGCGTGCAAGGACTGCTCAAAAATACCTGGCGTTTGTGGCGTGCCTGGCGCTATCTCAATACGCTTGCAAAAAAAATCTCATAGTTTTTAATTTGCCTTTTCGTTAAATCAAAAACAGACAACCAGGACTGCCGTGTGCATTCGTATAAATAAGGTCTTTTTCTCTGTAGTTGACAGCACATTGTAGCAAAAAACGCAAACAGGCAATTTCGCCTGAAGTTTTTCCTTTTGAGGTAGGCGATGACATAAAAAATCCCTTCTGTTGCCAGGAGGGATTAATTCAATTACGGCAGAATTAATTAGCGGATTATTCGATTTTATCGGCTGCACGCAGATCAATGATGATTTTATTAATTTTTGCCTGTTGTAATTCTTGTTCCAGTTTTGGTTTCAGTTCGCCAAATGCAGGTATCTTCAGAGGACGTACATCGTCCAGTTTGATGATGTGCCAGCTGTCTTGTAATTGTACGGGTACTTTGGTGTATTCGCCCTTTTGCAACTTCAGCAAGGCATTAGCGAAAGGTTCTGGGAACATTTTTGGCGCTCTCCAGCCTACCTGGCCGCCGTGTTCTGCAGATGCCGTATCAATCGATTTTTTGGCCAACTTTTCAAACTTGACCTTTTTATTCAATTCCGCGATGATTGCTTTTGCTTCAGCTTCGGTTTTGACCTGAATGTGGCTGACGTTGAATTCCTTATCGCCGTATTTGACTTTGATCGCATCATACTCTTGCTGAAGTTGCTCTTCCGTTACCGGAGATTTATTCAGTTGATCATGTATATAGGCCTTGATCAGTACGTCGTGCTGGGCGAATTCGATTTGTTGAGCTACATCCGCTTTTTTATCAATTCCGGATTTTTGAGCGGCTTGTAATAATACTTCACGGTTGACCAATTCGTCACGAATTGCTGCGCGTAGTTCAGGACTATCAGGGCGGCCCTGCGCTTCAGCTGCTTTTACATTCATTTCAACGAGATCTTGTGAAATTGCTACCCCGTTGACGGTGGCTGCAGACTTACTTTCGGCGAAAGCCGGATTGATCGATAGAGCGACAACGATAGCAAGTGCTACAAAATGATTTTTTTTCAACACGTTAGTCCTTTTGTAAAATTAGTAAGAATGTAAAATTAAAGTTCGTTCGGCGTATTCGCCTGTATGTTGAGTGCGTGTATTTCGCGTTTCATCAGCTCTCCAAGTGCTAAATATATCATACGATGACGCGCTAACGTAGCCTTGCCGGCGAATTCCTTGCTGATAATTTGTAACAAATAATGTCCTCCGCCATCACGACTACCGGCATGTCCTGCATGTTTATCGCTTTCATCAATGATCTCAACAAAGCTCGGATTGAGCGCGGCCAGCTGTTCGCGCATGCTTTGTATCCGGTTCATGAAGGGAATGCCTTTTTGAATGGACGAACGTCAACTTGGCTATATACACCGTTGATCAGGTAGGGATCGGCATCGGCCCAGCTTTCTGCTTCAGTCAGTGAGGTAAATTCGGCTACGATCAGACTGCCGGTAAATCCTGCTGCGCCCGGATCTTCTGCATCTACGGCAGGGAAGGGGCCCGCCAGCAGCAGTCGACCTTGTGCTTGTAATAATGTAAGGCGGGCGACATGAGCAGGTCTCGAGGCCATGCGTTTTTCAAGGCTGTCAGGGATGTCCTGACCAATGATAGTGTAGAGCATCAGTTGTTTTCCTTTTTTTCATCGATGTATTTTGCAAGCCAGCCGCTTTGCGCCAGGACGAATATCACCATCAGGCCGGTAAAGCCGAACAGTTTAAAGTTGACCCAAGTGTCGGTGGAGTAATTAAAGGCGACGTACAGATTGATAAAGCCCAGCACGGCAAAAAACAGGCTCCACATCAGGTTGAGACGACTCCAGACGCGAACCGGCAGCGCGATTTGTTCGTTTAACAGGGAGCGCATCAAATTCTTTTTGTAAAACAGGTTGGAACCCAGCAGTGACAGAGAAAATACCCAGTATAAAATGCTGGGTTTCCATTTGATGAAGTTCTCGTCATGTAGCAACAAGGTCGCCCCGCCGAATATTGTAACTATGGCAAAACTGACCCATAACATGGTATCTATTTTGCCATGTTTGTATTTAGTCCAGATCATTTGCACGATGGTGGCGGCGATAGCAATGGCTGTCGCAACATAGATACCTTTTATTTTGAAGGCGATAAAAAACAGCAGGATGGGAAAAAGATCTAGCAGCAGTTTCATGGTTTAACTTTTATCAAGAATCAGGGAAGCAGAGTTAATGCAAAAACGCAACTCGGTGGGTGGGGGACCATCAGGGAATACATGTCCCAGATGTGCACCGCAATGGCTGCAGTTTACCTCATCCCGGCGCATACCGTGCGTGGTATCGCTGCGTACGGTCAGACTGTCAGGCTGAACGGGTTGATAGAAGCTTGGCCAGCCACTGCCGGACTCGAATTTATGGTCGGCATCGAATAAAGGGTGGTTGCAGCAGGCACACTGATAAACTCCCTGATCGTGGCAGTCCCAGTATTGGCCTGTAAAAGGGGGTTCGGTGCCGCATTGCCGGCAAATTCGGTATTGCTCAGGGGTTAGTGCTTCGCGCCACTCGGCGTCGGATTTTGTAATGGGTGTGGTCATTATAAGTAATCGTTTAAAATTGCCACTAAGCGCTGCTCAGTGGCATTAATTAATATTAAAGAACCTCACCGGCATGATCTGCCAGACGGGAGCGTTCGCCGCGTAATAAAGTAATGTGACCGCCGTGCGCCCAGCCTTTGAACCTGTCCACGACATAGGTCAGTCCTGAACTGCCTTCGGACAGATAAGGCGTATCTATCTGTGCGATATTGCCCATGCAAACCACTTTGGTGCCGGGACCCGCGCGGGTAATCAGTGTTTTCATCTGCTTCGGCGTCAAATTCTGGGATTCATCAATGATGATGTATTTATTCAGGAAAGTGCGGCCCCGCATGAAATTCAGCGACTTTACCTTGATGCGTGAGCGGATAAGGTCACGTGTCGCGGCTTTGCCCCAATCGCCGGCTTCTTCATCTGTTTTAGTCAATACCTCCAGATTATCGTCCAGTGCACCCATCCACGGCGTCATTTTTTCTTCTTCAGTACCGGGCAGGAAACCAATATCCTCGCCTACCGGCACGGTTACCCGGGTGATAATGATTTCAGAATAGAGCTTGGTTTCCAGCGTCTGCACAAGTCCTGCCGCCAGTGTCAGCAAGGTCTTTCCGGTTCCCGCCTGACCCAGCAGCGTGACGAAATCAATTTCAGGATCAAGCAGCAAATTGAGCACAAAGTTTTGTTCGCGGTTGCGAGCGACGATACCCCAGACATTGTGTTTGTTGCTGGTATAGTCGATCAGCGTGCGCAGCAGCGCAGTCGTGTCAGATTGCTCCAGTACGATGGCATAAAAAGGTTTATCAACTTCCGTATAGACAAATTGATTGATAAAAAATGCAGGACACAGGGGACCTGTGATCTGATAATAAGTATGTCCGTCCTTAATCCACGACTTCATCTCCGGGCCATGAGTATCCCAAAAGTTAACCGGTAGTTCGAGTACGCCGCCATACAGCAGGTCAGTGTCTTCCAGCACTTTGTCATTGAAATAATCCTGCGCTTCCAGTCCCAGTGCGCGCGCCTTAATGCGCATATTGATGTCTTTGCTGACCAGAATAACGGCGCGTTCGGGTTGCAGTTGTTGCAGACCGATGACTACGCCCAGTATGGCATTATCGGCTTTACCCAACTCAAGATTCTGCGGTAACTCGTGTTTGACGAAGCTGGTTTGCAGATAAAGACGTCCGGTGCTGTTTTTATGCAAATCGGACTTCAGGGCGATGCCTTCTTCAATATTACGCGGTGCATCGTTGACGATTTCATCGAGATAACGGCTGACCTGACGTGCATTACGCGCCACTTCAGTCATGCCTTTTTTCTTGTTATCCAGTTCTTCGAGCACGAACATCGGCAGACAGATATCATGTTCTTCGAAGCGGTACAGGCTGGTCGGGTCATGCAGTAACACATTGGTGTCCAAAACAAACAGCTTGGTGTCGGGTACTTTGCGTTGGCGCATGAGTTTCCTTTAGTCTAGGGTTGTAATGAAATCAAATACTTGCCCGGCATGACCATCGGCCTTCAGGCCACGCCATTCATGACGTAACACACCGTTGCTGTCAAATATGAAGGTGCTGCGTTCTATGCCGCGCACCTGTTTACCATACATATTTTTTTGTTTCATTACGCCAAACAGTTCGCAGACGGTTTCATCAGGATCGGATAGCAAATCAAAGGGAAGGGCGAATTTTTCTTTGAATTTTTCATGGGAGCTTAAGCTGTCGCGCGAAATGCCGACAATTTCGCAATTGGCTTGCGCAAATTGGGGATAAAAATCACGGAATTGTTGAGATTCGGTGGTGCAACCCGGTGTGTTGTCTTTGGGATAAAAGAAAATCACCAGCTTTTTTCCCCGTGCGCAGGATAGTGTGAAGGTGTGTCCGCCGGTAGCGGGTAGCGTGAAATCATGGGTCATGGCTTAACTTTCAAAAGGGGTGGCCTGACAATGCGTCATTCTGTCAGAATTTTCGGTCAGGTTGCAATATATTTGCTAAATAGGGATGCTTACGTTTAAATGCCAGTATCTGTCTTAAGTGATTTTAATCCCGATTTAGCATTTTGTATCTGTGCTGGTCCTATCGTAAACGCGCCGGGACTATCATTCCGGCAATGAGTTGTCCGTTTTTTTTGCCAAGGGTTTTCCTATCGTCAGTGCATAGAAACGCTGCGCAAGCCGCGAAGGGTAAGCCATCACCAGCAGAGCGGTGAGAGTGATGCTGATCAACACGACCATGTAGCTGGTATCGCGGATGATTTCTCCTCCGGATACGCCGTATTGCAGTGGCAAGGCGGCCAGCACGGCGGCGGCCAGACCCTTGGGTATCATCATGGAGGTGATGGCGGTATCGCGCAGGCTGTAACCTGGATCGCGGAATACAATACGGGTTAATACCAGGCGCATGAGGTAGATCAGCAGCACAATGGCAGCTGCGGCTAGTGCCTGATGTACCGCACTGAAATGGATGGAGATACCCAGATAGACGAAAAAATAAGTTCTGAGCAGGAATACCGCTTCGCCATAGAATGCCATATCGATGTCGTTGAGCGGCACGATGTTGCGGTCTATACTTGGAATGCGGTGTAGCTTGAATTTCTCAAAATTAGTCAGCGTGAAACCCAGAGCCAGGGCTGCAATGGCACCTGAAAATCCCAGCCCTTCGGTCGCGCCATACACGATAAATACGTAAGCTAAGGTGGAGGAAATGGTGTTGGGAAAATCGCGCACTCTGCCTAACACCAGCAGCCAGCCGATGCCGCCCAGTACGCCGATCACAATTGCAAAAATCATCGCAGAGAGTACGCTGCCGACCAGCTTGCCGGGCTCAAGTCCGCCTTGTGTATAGATCTGCAACAAGGCGAAAACGCCGATGATGCTCAGCACGTCTGTCAGGGCTGATTCCAGTATCATTACCGTAGCAGGTTTTTCGGATACCTTGAGCGCCTTGACCAGCGGTATGATGACGGCAGGTGAAGTGCTGCCCAGAATCAGGCCCAGCATGGTGGCGGGCAACAGAGTCAGGCCCAGTGCGTAGACGCTTGCCAGTGTCACGATGATGGCGGTCAGCACAAAGCAGCCGAGTGCCAGTTTGCCGGTAGTTGCCAGTGATTTGCTCAGTACGTTGATGTCCAGCGTGGTGCCGCCCTCAAACAGAATCACGACCAGCGCAATGGTGGCAAATAATGATCCGACTTTGCCAAAATCGGCAGGCGAGACAAAACCCAGCAAGGGACCCAGCACGATACCGATAATGACCAGTACCAGTACGTCCGGAATGTTGGTGGTGCGAAATTGCAACGACAGAAAGTGTGCGAAAAATACCATTAGTCCGATGAACAGTATCGTGGTGGACATATGTTCCCTTTTATTTGGCCTGCGGCGGATTATACCCGATGCATATTTCAGAAAAACTATTGCAGGGAAGTATCTGTGGATTTATGGCCGGCGGGCTTTCGCATGTGCCGGACGAAAGGTCTTGCATTGCTCAGGGTCGGATTCAAGATATTCGCCTTCAATCAGATCAATGCAATAGGGAATGGCGGGGAAGACCGCGTTCAGACAATCGTCAATTGCCGAGGGTTTGCCGGGCAGGTTGACGATCAAACTTTTGCCGCGTATGCCGGCAGTTTGACGCGATAAAATGGCGGTGGGCACAAATTGGAGTGAGGCGGCTCGCATTAACTCACCGAATCCGGGCAGCATTTTCTCGCATACGGCCATCGTGGCCTCGGGCGTCACATCGCGCAGCGCGGGGCCGGTTCCACCTGTGGTGACCACCAGAGCGCAACCTTCCGCATCGCATAGTCCGATCAGTGCAGCTTCAATCAGATGTTGTTCATCGGGTACGATCCGCGCGACAGCTTGCCAGGGGCAGCTTAAAACGCGTTCAAACCAGGCGCGCATGGCAGGGCTGCCCAGATCTTCATATTCGCCGCGACTGGCTCTGTCCGAAATGGTTAAAATACCGATGCGTACCATAGTTTATTCCCTGAAATTGATATCATTTTGAAAGGCGGTGCCGTCCAGCAATTGTACCGTCACCTGAGAGCCTGCGGCTAATCCTGTGCAGTCCGCCGGCATTACCATCAAACCATCCGCGCGCGCCATGGATAAAAGCACACCGCTGCTTTGGGTGCCGGTGGAGCTGGCAATGAAACCTGTCTCATCCTGCGTCAGTTGCACGCGGATAAATTCGGTGCGGCCCGGTCGCATTTTGACAGCATGCGCCAGACGTGCGGTGACGGTGCGGCGAAACAGTCGCTGATGACCCATCATGCAGCGCAGGGCGGGGGCGACAAATTCTTCGAAGCAGACCATGCTGGAAACCGGATTGCCGGGCAGTCCGAAGACCAGCGCATCCGAGGCCGCATGCCTGACACCGAAGGCCAGCGGGTGGCCGGGTTTCATCGCCACGCGCCAGAATTTCATGCTGACACCGAGCTTTTCGATAGTGGGTCGTACATAGTCATGCACACCGACTGAAGTGCCGCCGGAGACCAGTAGCACGTCATATTCCAGCCCTGTTTTGAGGAAGGCTTCAAGCTCAGCCGGATCATCGCGCGCGATACCCAATAGCACCGGCTCAATGCCGAGTGCCTGTACCTGCGCCATCAGCGCATAGGTGTTTGAATCGGGAATTTTATCCGGATCAGGTGGTGCATTGATCGCTTCGAGTTCATTGCCGGTGGATAAAATCGCGACGCTGGGGCGGCGGTAGACCTGCATCTTTGCGGCTTTGACGGTTGCCAGTATGCCGATCACGCCCGGCGTGATCTCAGCGCCTGCCTTTAACACAACATCGCCATTGTGCATCTGCTCGCCTTTTGGGCGCACATCGTGTCCGGATTTTACACTGACAATCATTTGCACCGTGTCAGCCGATAATTCCAGCGTATCTTCCACGCGGATGACTGCGTCCGCACCCTGTGGCATCGGTGCGCCGGTCATGATGCGTGAACACTGCCCTGTCTTTAAGGGCAGTGTCGGCATGTCGCCGGCCTTGATATCTTCGATGATTTGCAGCGTAACGGGTAATGTTGCCAGATCGCGGCTATGCACGGCAAAACCATCCATTGCGGACACATCGTAAGGCGGCAAGTCGCGATTGGCATAAATATCCTCTGCCAGTACGCGCCAAAGCGACTGTTCCAGTGCAACCTGTTCTGTATCCAGTGTGCTTATTGCTTCGAAAATGATGCGCTGTGCGCTGCTGATCTTCAGGTGTTCCATGGTTATCCTTTAATATTGCCGCAGCTTTCTTAACCTGCGCTTTCTTGCGGGTCATTCAAGTCACCGGAACGGCATCGACAATATTAGCACACTGTCAAATTTTCTCTACTGCAAACCGGCTGTTCGTCAAAGCGTGGTTTGAGACTGAGCTGACCGTTGTGGTGTCGGAATGACTGCTGCACTTCTGACTGTCAATCCACCGGAAGTTTGAAATTTAAATCATCCGTGGTCACTTGCTCTCGCTGACGCCCGGCATTTCCACCCGGGGAGCGTCCCGTAACCCGCTTTGCAGATGGGGTTGTTCGGAGGCGACCGGGAAGGTGAAAACAAAATTCTCAGCCGGCGAGGGGCATGTTCCGGCGGCACGGCGCGGGTAATCTGTAGCGGGCAATTGTGGTCTGTCTTTTTCAATAATGCGTTGACGTGTCAGCATGGGCGAACTCCTTTACGGGTTCGTCATTTATATCAACTGTGCCATTTCTGCCAAATTTGGCACGATTTAATTGCTAGCTGATTACTAGGGATTGCCCTATAAAACCACTAAGAATTTTCCAATAGTAATGCCCGTTATTTGCTGATATAGTGGGTAAACAGAAATTGGATAGTCGTCACATGAAACAAGGTGCCAACGGAACTTCAGCTGATGCTAAAAATTTCAGATATGCCACCTACAGTTTTCAACACGTCACAAGTCTGAGTTAGCTGAATATGCAGGAGGGTTTGACGTATAAATCCCTCATGAGCAAGTAAAATGTCATAGTTACTGTAGTTCAAAACAGTTTATACAAATGCTCTCCTGCATACATTAGAAAATTTCTGTCTACTTAACGTTAGGCATCATGCTAAATCGAAGCGGAGCGAACGTAGCAATGAAAAAATTTGACCTAAACATCGACAGGATGCTTGAAAACTGGGATGCATTCCATGCTATTCGGGAAATCATTGCCAACGCGCTAGACGAGCAGATATTGACTGATACACGGGAAATTAATATCTCCCGCGACATCGATGGCCAGTGGAGCATCAGGGACTTCGGCCGCGGCCTCCGGCACGAGCACTTCACGATGAACGAGAATCAGGAAAAGCTCAACCATCCTGGTCTTATCGGAAAATTCGGCGTGGGCTTGAAGGACGCCCTAGCCACATTCGACCGCTTGGGCATAGAAGCCCGCATCCGCTCCAAGTTCTGCGATGTATCCTTCGACCGCTCCGAGAAGCACGACTTCTCCGATGTCATAACTTTGCATGCCTGCATCTCCGATCCGTCCGAACCGGCATTTGTCGGGACCGAATTCATCCTGAAAAGTTGCTCAGACGAAGATATCGAGAAAGCGAAAGGACTGTTCCTGCTGTTCTCCGGCGAGGAGATGTTTGAGAAGACCCAATACGGGGAAGTTCTGAAGAAAACGGGCAACGCCTCCTACATCTACATCAACGGCATCCGCGTCGCCGAAGAGGAGAATTTCCTGTTCTCCTACAACATCACTTCGCTAACGGCCGCTATCAAAAAAGCACTCAATCGTGAGAGGACTAATGTCGGTCGATCCGCCTATTCCGACCGCGTGAAGTCGATCCTGCTCGCCTCATCGTCGGAAGCCGTCGCCAGAGTTCTCGTCGACGACCTTGGTAACTTCGGGAGCGGTACGCTGCACGACGAAATGAAGTGGACGGACGTCTCCGTGCATGCCTCGAAGATCACCAACGCTTCGGGAAATGTTCTGTTCCTGACGGACGAGGAAATCATGAACGCTCCGCGTTTCGTCGAGGAGGCTCGGGCGACCGGTCGGCAGATTATAACTATCCCTAATACCGTCAAAGAGAAGTTGTCTGGACAGGTCGATTCGGAAGGCAATGCGATTCAGGATTTGAGTAATTTCGTTTCCGAGTGGAACGACTGCTTCGAGTTCAAATTTGTTCCACACGAAAAGCTTACGCAGGCAGAGCGGTCGATCTTCGACATGACAGGAAGGATTGCCGACCTCGTCGGCGGGCTCCCATCGAGGGTTCAGACGGTAAAAATTTCGGAGACAATGCGACCCGAGACGGGAAGCTTCTCCGAAGCTCGCGGGCTCTGGACCAGCTCGGAAATCATCGTTAAGCGCAGCGAACTTGCTTCCGTAGATAGATATGCCTCCACCCTGCTCCACGAGATCGGCCACGCTCGAAGCGGCGAAACCGACATTACCATCGGTTTCGAGCAAGAATTGACTTCGCTTCTCGGGATGGTCGCGTCTAAAGCAATGCTTAAAGCTTCCGCCGACACAGAATCGCAGCAAATAGCTAACCGAAACCCTGCTCCAGTGAAGAAAGCGGGGTTCTGGGTTAGGTTGTTCGGAAATCCTTCAAGGTGACGTTTAGCCTACGAATTTAACTGAGTAGTCAGGGTCAGGTCTAACATTCCAACATTCAATCAGGTTCAAGGTAAAAAGCAGGTGCAAGGAGCAAGGTTCAAGCGGGACATAGACCTCAGTGCCGGAATGGACCCCAGTGCCGGAATGTG
>Ga0316221_1000252_pt1 | contig 76282 bp, 104 predicted proteins | sample TBH18007metaG_FD_206003 | JGI IMG/M metagenome (GOLD analysis project Ga0316221, IMG submission 206003) | Freshwater microbial communities from Trout Bog Lake, Wisconsin, USA - TBH18007 | ecosystem: Environmental > Aquatic > Freshwater > Lake > Hypolimnion/Profundal zone | place: USA: Wisconsin... | reverse complement strand
CATATACCCAGTTTGCTTCACGTACATCAATAACTGTCTTTGGTAGAGTTAAAATTTGTTGGTCTGTTTGTGCACCAAATAGTTTATTTTCTAACAACCAAAGATTAACACCACGGTTGGATAGGTTCTGTAAGTTATAAAACAAAGCCTGTTTGGCTGCTCCAATAAGCTCAGGTGTTATTTCTTCTGCAGTTTTACCAGCATCACGAAACGCGTATGAGATTAACTGGTCAACATTGATTGTTGTCTGTCCAGTTGTATTACTATAGGCCATATTACCTTCCGCGGCCAGCGGCTCGCTTGGTTACTTTATTGGGTAGTTTGGATTGTTTTTTACCAGAAGCTATAAATTCTTTAGCTACTTTTTTCGGTATTCCAAGAGTACTTTTGCCTTCTGCAGCTGCATACATAGCGCCTTGTTGGGCTTTCGATTTTATCGGCATGTTAGCACTTGTCTTTTTTAGCTTTACCGCCTTTTTTCATTGGGGGTGCGCTACCTGGTACTGGAGCTGGCATTGGTGCAGGTGGAGTATTAGGAGCCATTGCTGGGGCAACAGGCAAACCAGTTTGTGCTGGAGTTTGTTGCATTTCTTGACCAGCAAATTGACCTTGTTGGCCTTTACCTAAATATTTTTTAGCATTAGCTAAACGAGCGATTTCTTTAGCTTGCATTAGGTCTTGTAGCGCAGATCCGCCAACAGCCATCTTTTTAATGCCGCCACCACATTTATACTTACTTACTGTACCAACAGCTTTTTTAGCTCGGCCGCCTTTTTTAAGGGTAAGTTCTGTTGCTGGTTCGCCTTTGTGCAGAAAACTCTCATGCTGGCTAACACCTTTTTTGACCATCTGCTTATCAGCAGATATGTCTTTAGATTCTTCTTGTTTGAGCTCTTTGCGAGTTACATATGCAGCTGGCTTAACAGCGCCGCCAATTTTCATCTTTACAATCTTTTTAAATCCGTCCATGGTATTTCCTCGAGGTTTAGTTAAACGGGTGATCGGCCCTTATATCTACTAATGCAAAAAACGGACGATTTACGCCCTAAACTGGTGTTAAAAACAGCTTTTTTTCTTTTTCCCGTCTTGGAGTCAATACAGTAGGGGTAACCCAATTCATAAAGGCATTTGCTGCTTTTATAAGGTCATTATCATTAAGATGACGCACAACTTCAGAGTTTTTAAAATGTTCTTCCCCAATATTAAAGCATAGCGAGTACAGGGCGTCTGATTGGTTCTGGTTGAGGGATACCCTAACAGAACTTGCTACGGCATCGTCACACCACCTTAAATCGTCTTTAAATAGGTCTTCTACTTGTTGGTCTGTTAAAACCTTGTGTAAAAGATATTGTTCGTCGGCTTTTATTAAGTGGCCTACTCCAGTTGTCCAAAGACCTTTAGAATCTTTATATGCGGTATGGCGTTTTCCTTCAAATCCAGTTATAAAATTAAATGTTGATTTTGTAATTGCCATGGTTTTGTTTTCTACTGTTTGAATTAGGGGTATGTTTTGTACTACTAAAATTAACGTGCATAACCATGCTACTAAAAATAGCCTTTTGCCCATGTTAACTCCTATTACTTAATATTTTCGAACGCTTGAAGTTGTGTTAACTGGTCTGCTAGTCTGTTGTATTTTTCGTTGTTTTCGATGCTGATGGAGAGGAGGGTAGTAATGTCAAGGTTGCTGGGGGCGCCATCAGTGCTGCTGGGGCTTGAGGCCTGATTACTTGCACTGGCGTTGTACAACCGGACAAAACCACTACTAATATTACACTGACCATTAGCAACAGCCATATTAACTTGCCTTTGTAAAGTGGCTCCGTTAGCTGATAGTTTATCAATTTGCTGTATGTAATTTGCAACCAAGAAGTCGCCTTTTGCTTGAATGTCATCTTTTTCCTTTAGTGCTTGAATGTTAGCTTTCTCTATTTTAGCAACATAATAGTCCGAAGTCCAGCTGTATGCTCCATAGCCACAAGCAATTCCGGAAGCTGCAGCTACAATAATATAAATATAGATTCCGCTAGTAAAACTTGTAACACTACTTAATATCGTTTTCCACATCTTTAATCTCCTTTGGCTCTGTATCTTTTTTGAGCATAACTGCTGCACCGTGAGCCCCAGCAATAATCCCAATGGCTTCGGCAAAGTCTTTTAATGACGGAATATCATTATGAAACATTTCGTACCCTGCTCCAATAATAACAGCTACAAACGACAGCATCCAAGACCAACGAGCAATGTCGTGGGTCTTGTTATCTGCGCCGGTTAAAAGATCATTAAGGATCTTTTTCATCATTTTCTTAACGAATCTAATTTGTCTTCAATGCGGTGAACTGCTTTAAGAACTTCGTCCCAGCGAGCTGAAAAGTCGTCTTTGTGCATATAGTTTTCAGCTAAGTGTGCCCGAAGGTCATGCACCTCATCTTTAAGAACTTGGACCGCAGTCCAAAGCTCTTTACAAAACCAACCGATGGCGACACAGATAAGTGGTAAAACTGTGTTTATAAGTGTCTGTAAGTCCATTTTATTTTACCGCCTCTAGTACTGAACGAGCAGCAGCTTGATCTAAAGCAAGTTGTGTAATCGCGTTAATATCTGTTGATGGGGCTTTATATACTTGCGGTTCTAATATTACGGGGATAACAACCGATGGCGCTATAGAAGCAGCTGGAGTTGGTTCTAATATTACAGGGGTAACAACCGCTGGAGCTACAGAAGCAGCCGGAGTTGCTTCTTTTAGGGCCTCTAATTCTGCTTGGATTGATGATACTATTGCGTCAATTAATGCCATGGTAATTCCTTAGTTGTGTTAAAAAATTTATTAAATTGCTGCTAAAATAAGTGCAAATAATTCGTCGTATCGTACACCTAAACGAACAGTTCCGTCGGTTAGTACATCAGAACAAAACACGCCGTAGCTATTAGGATCTAGTCCTTGAGCTACAAAAGCTGCTTGGACATCTTGAGCAATAATACCAAAGTGAATACGGGCATCAGCGCCCTTTTTTTGAACTGCATCATTGTATTTAAAACTTTTTAGTATGGGTTTTAATGCCTTACCCACAGCAATTTCAGCAACGGTTAAATTCTGAATCTGTTGCTTTTCATTTCCATCAGAAGTATTAATTGTTCCTGTTGTGGCATATACGGTAGTCCATCTGTTACTTGCACCACCCAAGGAAACCGTATTGTCGTTATTTGGAAAGAAAGTATTAAAGCTATTATTCATAGCAATAAATGGGCTGCCACCAATTTGAAGGTTAAGTGTAGTGCCAGATGAATTTATTGTGCCGGTTGTTACCGTACCAACAGTAATATTAGGCGTTCCGGTTAATCCTCCAGCAGTAGAAGCTGAGGTAGCAGATCCAGCAGATGTTGCATAAGAAGTAGAGCCCGAAGATGTTGCGTAAGAAGAACTTGAAGCAAATCCTACAGACAAGCTAGAAGCGGTACCAGTTAATCCAGAACCGGAGCCATAAAAAGTGCTACCTTGAACTGTTCCATTAACTAATAAGTTATTAGCCCCGGGATCTGATAGTGTTCCAACAGATACGCCCCCAGATGCAGCTATGCGCATGCGCTCTGTTGCTGCTGTTCTTAAAACCATTGGGTAGCTTACATCTGTTCCCAAAGCAAATAACAAATTAGTTTGATCCCAGTATGCTTGAGCTTTTTCGATACCGTTATTATAAATCGCAAATGTTGTAAATTGCTGCCCTCCGTTGTCAATTAGTAAGGTATTTCCATTACCACCTTTAACATATAAGGTACCTGGTGTACTGGTTGAACCAACAGATACTGTTGTGGCAAATGTATTTGTATTTGTAAAGGCGTTAGCCGTGGTTAATATAGAACCACTACCCGCACCAGAATATCCACTAAGTCCTGAGTATCCAGATATGCCTAATCCTGAATAGCCACTATAGCCGCTTAATCCAGATGATCCTGATCCACCACTTCCGGTAGCACCACTAAAACCACTGTACCCAGAAAAACCGGATCCGCCAGAAGAACCCGATCCCCCAGCTAGTAGCTTAACTACTCCGGATGTGTTTTTATAAAACAGTGTGCCATCTGCTGTATTTATAGCGAGCTCTCCACCAGCCAAGTTCCCTGCCGCCGGCTGGTTTCCTGATACAGTAGTGTAATATGTTTGTAAGGCTGTGTAGCCAGATTGTGCCATTTTTTATTCCTTTAAATGTGCTAATATTTCTTGTGGATTTACGAATCTTTCATTTTGGTGTTCAGTAGCTTCCCACCATATAAATTGATTTTGTACTAAATACGATCTATCTTTTAGTAAGTTAATATTTTCTGGGTGCCCAAAAATTAACGGATCGGAAGGCCCCCATAACACAATTCCTTTTTTGCCTTCATCCCAACCTAAGTGTTGTAAAAAGCTATCACAAGAAATCCAAATTCTGCAGTCTTTAATTAAAGCGCGCAATTCTTTAATTGGTAAGTTTTTTTTAAAGTCCGGAACCAATTCCTCTTCGCCCTCTATACCAACTTGTATAATTGGCTCATCAATTAATTCAATTAGCTCTTTCCAATACGGATAATTTTTTGGGTTTAACTTACCGTTTCTTAGTTTTTGAGCATATGGGGAAATAACTATCATAGATACAGCTTTCTATACGCATTTTCTAAACTATCTTTCCATTTCCATTGGTCCATTTTTTTATATATATTATGGTCTTCTAAACTTCCAAATAGATACCGGGCCTCTTCTATCGAACGTCCGGGAATGATTTCAGGATAACAAGTAAACACTTCAGCATTAGGTATTGAAGGAAGAACCCTATTGAATACAATATGGTCACCAAGACCGCTATTAAGAACCACAATGGTTTTATTACGATATTCAAGAACATTTCTAAATATAAATTCATCATGGTCATACATTTCTTTCTTTGTCTCACTACGAATCCCGCCTTCTGGGTTTTTCATGTGCCAAGTTACTGCGTTTGGTACAGCAAATAGTTTGTATCCTTTTTGATACATACCATAGGTAAATAAAGTTTCTTCTCGGTGAGCTACTCTGGATAGCCCTAAGTTGTAATCGTGTACGCCCGCCCTATACAAAAAAGAGCAATGCAAGTGCATTACTTCTTTAGCTCTTTCAATGTAATTCCATTGAATATTTGGCTCTAAATCAATTCTATCTATATCACCTGTTGATATAGAAGTGTCAGGTAAGTTTGGAGGAGTAAGAATAGCACCGCCAATTGCGCCTACTTTTATCTGAACATTAGTTAGTTCAATGGCGTATCCCACCAGTCTTTCAAGCACATTAGGCTCTGGTATAGCATCATCATCACAACGCCAAACCCAATCATATCCCATTTCATTTGCATTTTGATGAATGTAATGCTGACCTTTTTTATCCGCGTATAGCCACTCCCAAGCAATACCTTTTGCATCTAACATCTGGAAAAAATACTGGTAAATCATTTCTTTCCGCATGTCTTGCGGTTCGTCGTTGTCATCAAAGACAACCAGCTTATCAACCGGTTTAGACTGGTTTATGATGGCATTCAACACCAGTGGAAGCGTTGTATGGTACCGACCACGTGTTGCTACACTGCACAATACTTTACTCATTGTCCCACCGGCAAATCATAAGATTACTAAGATTACTACTATCTACTACCTGTAATAGACTGGATACGTCTCCAGCATGATTAATGTACTCAAACTCAAAACCAGGGAAGTTGCTTTCATTTAAACCATGCAATTTATGATGTTCGCCCCAAAAGCCTTTAGGCTCATTGTGTGGCACAGTAATTAATAATCGCTTGCAATGCTGCTTGAGCTTTTCAACAATTTCTAATCCGTTATCTAGATGCTCTATTACCTCAAAAGCAATAATCGTATCATATTGATTAAAAGCATAAGAGTTAATATCAGCCCAGTCAAAATAAGCGCTAGATTTCCAATTTTGTTCTTTAGCGACTCCCACGATAACTTGGTCATAGTCTATTCCTAAGTAATTAATTTCTGAAAAAAACTGGCAGCCATAACCTGTAGAACACCCAATTTCTAATACTGAATTACCATAAATATTTTTAGCAGCCCACTCATAGCGCTGGGTTTCCCTTGGGAATACTAAGTCTCCTTTAAGAAATACGGCTCTTTCAAAGTTATTGGATAATAAAAATTTATAATACTCAATATTATATTTTTTTGCTAGTTTTAATTCGTTAACATAAAACTTTTGTTTCCAATCTTGAACTAGCTCTGGGTCGTGCATTGTGCCTTCAGCCGCGTGATATATGGGGTAAGTCCCCTTGTTATCGCATTCGGATAACTTAAATCCAGCTTTCTCAGCCTCAAAGCAAAACTCAATGTCCTCGCACCCACCGGTAGTGTAATCTTCATTTAGCAAGCCAAGGGTGTCAAAGACTTTCTTTTGAATCATGGCAATAAAAAAGATGCCAAATCGCCGCTGAGTAATTGGGGAATTCTGCCCTAAGACATAGCTAACATCGCCTTGGTCAAGCCATTCTAACCAACGGTTTTTAGGTTGCTCTAACAATACCGTGTCATTGTTTAACAGCACAATCTTATCGCATAGGGCAGCTTCAATCCCTGCGTTAGTCGCTTTGGCAAACCCTAAAGGATGGGCGTTCCAAACCACAGTAATGTTAGGGAGCGATGATTGCAAATACGCTAGGTACGGATAGGTATTATCAGTGCAACCATTAGCAGAAATGACCAACTCTATGTCGGTCATTTCGGTGTATTTAACAATTGAATCTATACAGGGTTTTAAGTATTTATCGCAATTGCTATAAGTCGGTATTACAACGCTATATTTCATTGATGGTCGCTGTAGAAGTGTCTTTGTCGATAGTCATAATACCATAGCAAACTACATTCCAATCTTCCGAATTGGCTTCTTTTTCGCTGGTAGATGGCACATTAAGCTGAAAGTGTTTAAAGAGGTATTCTTTATCGCCTTCAAATACTCTCCAAACGTGATCTTTAGATCCTCTGCCTTCAAGACCTCTTGATTTGTTAAACCGGATTCGGTATTTATTCATACAACCTCCGCAGGGGCAGCGCAAGCTGGGGCTTGCTGAACTTGCTCTGCGTACAGGTTAAAGTGAATAAAGCGAATTGGCTTTTCAGAAGCATGGCGCGTAAACGAATGCGCCAACCAAGCATTAGCAAACATCAGCATACCGGGTTTTGGTTCAAAGTTAATCATATTGCTTGCTGGGGTTGCTTGGGTCATATCCGTTTCAGGCAAATTGATTTGCACTTTGGCTGATCTTGGATCATGAAATACTGCTCTGGAACAATTTTCAGGAGTATCTACAAAATAGAAGCCAACAATTTGCGAACCGTAACCATGAACGTGTTGATCCATTGCGGAATGCTTATGGTGTTCTTGACACCAAAACTCGGAAAACTTTGTGCTAAAGCCTTCCATTGCGTAGCCTTGTTCTTTAAGAATATTCCAAGCAGTTTGACCGATATAGTCAGATAATTCACTCATGCCTTTGTAGTCAAACAAATTCTCTGTCATGTAAACAGGGTAAATTTCATCTAACTTGCGTTCTTTCTTTTGCTTGGCTACTGCTTTTTTACAAGCATCCCTAGCATCTTTTAAGAACTCAGGCTTTTCTATAACATAGACACCCGATGGAAAATAATAGAAAGCGTTTAACTGCTCTTGGGTTGTGGCATCACTCACAAGGATTCCTTAAAAATTAAATAGAACTTCTATTATATATTACTTTTATGGTGTTCCAACATTGGTTGAAGGGAAATAGTCATAAATTATCCTACTTGAGTTGGCGGGGTAAACTCTACCCAAGAATTAGTTGCTCCATCCCAACGATAGGCGTTGCCATCAGTTGGTCATGGAATTGGTGGTTCATACTGACAAGTTACTTCATTAAAAGTCCATGCACTAAAGTTAGCAAGGTTTGGTCTTTGCGCCCACAGGTCTTTAGCTGCTTGCTGTTTAGCTGCTTTTTCATCGGCAGTCATATCACGCAATGCCCAGACATCAGTCCAAACACCATTCGCTTTTTGATATGTTGGCTCTTGACTATCTAACACTTGATAAATAGTAGGTATAGGTCTTTCAACTCTAATAAAGGTTTCCCAATGTGCAGGAATAGAACCAAATGCCGCTATAAGGTTATCCTCAAAAGCTGGGTGATTAATTGCATTTCCGTTTTCAGTTTGAATATATAAGTTCATTTTGTTTTTCTAAATTAAGGTGAGCCTACGCAAGTAGATGGGAATTGACGGGTTAATCCAGGGTAGACGATGCGGACAGCGCCAACAGAACCAGACTGTATTTGGCTTTGAGCGAGAGTTCTAGAAATAGCTCCTCTACCACCGCCATAAGCACCACCAGCACCACCAGCAGCATTACAAGAAGCTACGCCAGTGCCTCCATTTGTGCCAGAAGAACCACCACCACCACCAGTTGCTAGAGCATTAGTACCAGATTTTGAAACAGTCCCTGCAGCTCCATTAGAACCTTGTCCAAAAATACCTACACCACCACCGCCACCTCCAGAACCAAACCAAAATTGACCACAGACACAACAACCACAATAAGTAATTTTACTAATAAACGCACCACCACCACCACCACCGCCACCACCAGAACCAGCTATAGCTGGTGTACCTGCCACAGGAGTACCTCCAATACAATTAGTTCCAGTAGAGCCACCGCAACCACCATTACCAGAGTATCCACCAGCACCACCACCACCGACACCTGGGGTAGTACTGCCTCCAGAAATGTTACCAGTACCCCCATTACCTCCACCAGTACCTACATAAGTGCCTCCAGCTCCACCACCTCTACCACTACCACAATTAGACCCATTTTGACCTCCACCACCTTTTACAACAGTAGTAGAGCAAAAGTATGAATTATTAGCTTGACCAACTACTACTGTGTAAGAAGAACCAGGTGTTATTGTAATGTTATTTTTGTAGCCCAATCCTCCACCACCACCACCTGAGGTAGTCCTACACGCACAACTTCCTGTTGTTGTGCCACCTCCACCACCTACAGCAACTACAGAAACCGAAGTGACTCCAGCGGGGGCAACCCAAGAGTAAGTACCAGCAGTTGTATAAGATTGTGAACCAGTAACTATACCCGCTTTAGCACCAAAGCCAAAGCCTTTAGCAGAAGCTACACCTCTAGTATTAAGTAGTGGCATATTATTTAAACTGAGTTTGGGTTGCGAATACTGTAAAAGTAGCAGAGCCTGTTTTTACAATCGAATAGGTATAAACATCAACACTAGAAGCATTACCAGCAGTAGGTGCGGCACTTCCTTGCCACTTTGTAGTAACACCTGAAGTTGTGCCGTCTACTTGCACCACATTGTTATAGTAAGCCGTTGCTCCTTGAGTTACCAAGAAAGCTACAGTTAAAGATTGCCCTGTAGTCATTGCCGTATTTAAAGTCGTACCAGCGGAGAAAGTAAAGTTGGTAGTCCAATTTGCAGAAGCGTTACTTGTGTAATAAAGAACAGATTGTGTTGATGGGTAAAATGCAATAGTGCCTGTTGCGGCAGTAGCAGAAATTGTTGTTGTTTCAGCAGCATTAAGCAATACTTCAGCCAATATGCTTGAAGTGCCATTAAAGGTTTGAGTGCCTGTCCAAGTGTTGTTTGCGCTTGTTGTAACAGACAATCCCGAATAACCGCTATATCCAGATATACCAGAAAATCCGCTATAGCCAGAAATACCTGAACCAGAATAGCCTGAATAACCGCTTATTCCACTACCGCTATATCCGCTGTATCCACTAATTCCAGAGCCACTATAGCCTGAGTAACCTGAATAACCGCTAGTGCCATTTGTACCATTGATTCCTGAGTATCCTGAATAACCGCTAACTCCCGAACCATTATATCCAGAATAGCCTGATATACCGGATCCAGAATAGCCTGAGATGCCGCTAAAACCGCTGTAGCCGCTTGCACCGGAACCCGAGTACCCCGAGGTACCAGAATACCCAGAAACGCCTGAGAGACCGCTATATCCTGAAATACCCGAGTATCCACTGTAGCCTGAAATACCTACTTGACCGCTATACCCTGAGAAGCCACTATAACCAGAGATGCCGCTTGCTCCAGATACACCAGGTATACCGGAGAAGCCTGAGAAGCCACTATATCCTGAAATACCTGAATATCCACTAAAACCAGAAATGCCAGAGAATCCCGAGATACCTGAGAAGCCGCTGTATCCGGAAATGCCTGATAAGCCGCTATATCCGGAATACCCGCTTACACCCTGTGGTCCTTGAACTGGACCAATATTAACCCATACAGTACCATTCCAAACGTACAGATCATTATTAGAGGATACAATATACGCATCGCCTGTTGTATTACCTATAGGGGGTAAGTCTGCTGGAGTTGCTACAGTACCTTTAACATTAATACCTGCTCCGGGAGAGCCTGAATATCCACTGTATCCCGATATACCAGAACCGGAATATCCTGAGATACCACTGTATCCTGAGATACCACTGTATCCTGAGATACCACTGTATCCTGAGATGCCTGAGTAGCCCGAGATACCAGAAAAGCCACTATATCCACTATAACCAGAAACACCAGAACCAGAGAATCCAGAAATGCCAGAAAATCCAGACAAGCCAGACATACCACTGTAACCAGATTGGCCACTATAGCCTGAGATACCACTGTATCCAGAGATTCCTACTTGCCCTGAGAAACCACTATAGCCACTGTAGCCGCTTATTCCTGATCCGGAATACCCAGATATGCCTGAGAAGCCTGAAATACCAGACCAGCCTGAAAAACCTGAAAAGCCACTAAAACCTGAATAGCCGCTAAAACCAGAGAATCCTGATATGCCGCTGTATCCAGAAATGGGCCCTAAAACAACATGTGTGCCATCACTGTAATAAACTGTTAAGTCTCCAGTTGATGGATCGTAAATTATATTGCTTATTAATTTACCTGGAGAAGCGGCATTAGCAATCTGCGCAATGGAGACTTGCTTTGTAATACCATTTTGAACGACAACAGTCAGCTCATTACCAGTTAAGGTTAGCGCGACGGGTAATTGGGATATCGACTGATCGGCCATATTTTATGTATAAGTAAATGCACCATGCAATGTAGCAATACCGAATGTTGAATAGACGCTTAAATCTACAATACCGGTAATGGCGTAAGCTGGTGACGTTAATGTAATTTCCGTTGGGCTTACAACGGTAAAGGCAGTGTTTATGCCACCTAGTTTGACGTTGGTTACACCAACGAAATTGTTACCTAATGCTGTTATGAATGTACCACCGGCTATGCTGCCAGTATTTGGTGAAGAAGATTCAACGATAGGCACAATTGAATTTGAAAACGGTGAAAGGCCGCCAGCGATTGTTAAATCACCTGGCTTTCCAGCGGTAGTTGCAACTTGTCTTGTTTGTGTTACAAATACAGAATTACGATTTGGATTATCAGATGGTTCAGTAATTAATTGTTGGCCACCAATTGGGCCAGTCCCAACATATTGGTCTGGTCGTGGAAATCGTAATGAAATATTTTCTGTTTGACGAGCAGGCAAACGCCAAGGGTCAAAGTTATCTAAGTCATCTTTACAGACACGCATTCCCGGAAAGTTTGGGTCTGGCATGAGATCCACATAGGCAAACTTTCTGTTGCAGCGGTCACAGACCGCCACAGACAGAACAGAATTACCTCGGGTATCAATATATACCGGCATTACTACAGAATGTTATTTTTTATTAATACTCCGGATACATAGATATTAGCCACATACGGACTACCTGTATTAGCTACTACTTGCCATTGAATATCAGTTCCGCCAGCATAAGCTACTGGATAGTCAGTTGGAATACTAAGTGCTTGTGAGTATACCGCTTGAAATAAAGTAGTTCCTAGCCCCGTAGCAGGTGCGGTATACGTTCTTACTTTGTTGTACCCACCGCTAGTTAAGGAAGTGTTTGCATCCGCCTGATAAAACAGTTGATAGAAAGTATACCCATTAGGGACAGAGTATAAAGACATTTGAGTATTACCTGTACCAGCATTGATCTGCGCATAGAAAATTGCAGCAGAGGTTGTGCCTTTAAGAGTAATATTACCCGCAGCATTTCCAGAAGTAGAAACCATTGAGTTAATACGGAAGTAGTTATTAACTGTAGAACCACCAACTTGAATAAAAGTAATTGGTCCAACTGTTTGGCTTACTGATACTGTCCAAGACAAGCCAGAACCTGCAGTAATATAAGTACCTGCGGTAACGCCTGTACCTGTGATGTACTGACCAATGGTAATAGTGCCACTTGTAACACTAGATACGGTTAAAGTCGTTGTTGTAATACTGCCCACAAAAACAGCAGAGTTAGTAAGAGCCAGTGTTTCTGAAATTGGATTGTAGTTAACATCTAAACCGTTAATTTGCACTGTAAAACCAATATCTCCAACTGCAGAGCTAGAAATAATCATTGGTAGTGCTGTAGATGGATATGGGTATGCGCCACCGGATGGTGTTGTACCTTCCCATACTGGCCCATAAGCTGTAGAACCTAATAGCGAGGTAAACCCAGTGATGTAAATAGGCTGGTGCCCAACAATTTGACCCCGGGATACTTGCAAGGGAAATGGTTCATAGCGACCAAGTTGCGTAATAGAGGGGGCGTAAGTTGGAACTTGTTGTAAACTTGTTACTAATGACATAATTAATTTCCTTAAAAGTTAACACGGGGGCACGAAGCCCCCGAGGCAATTAATTACGAGTTAGTGAATCCAGAACCAATAGGAGTAATTGTTCCGTCAGTATTACGTGGTGTGTAAGTTACGCTAAACGTACCAACTGCAGAAGCACCGGCTGTGTAGCTGATAGTTACATCGCTAGTACCTACGTTTGCTAATAGGCCAACAGCTGTTGCACCAGAAGCAAAAGTAATAGCATTAACACCTGCAGCATCAGTTAATGTGCCTACAACTGTTCCTGCTACGGTAATATTTGTTGCTGCAGGTGTACCAGCTGCGGTAGTAATATAATCACGGACGTTTGCAATAATAGAGCCAGCAGGGATTACAACAGTAGTTGCTGTTCCGCCAACGATTGCGTTTTGAACGGTACATTCAGCTGCACCGGTGTTTGAAGGGGCGATTACGCCGTTGTTTGTTGGGTTGTTACGCTTATTGATGCGTAATGGGCCTGTGAATGTTGTTGACATTTTAATTCCTTATCTCAGTGGAACCCCAAACTGTCTCTGAGTCGTCGTACCGGGAAGTATCGGTATTCAGAATGGGATATATCTTCCTATAACTACTAATGCAAAAAATAAGGACATTCCGCCCTAAACAGGGTATTTGTTTGATTTTTGGCAGTTTTCTGCTCCGGGGATTACTCTGAGGTTTGAAAAGACATGCAAGCCGGATACTTTACGGCCTTGAAGTGGGATAATGTGGTCTACGTGGTATGGCTCGCCAGATGCTATAGAGAGCATATTGGCTAGTTGATATTTTGCTATAATGAGGGGTGCATGTGGATCCCAAGCTGGGGTGTGTTGAAGGATTGCTGATTTGCGTTTAGCTTGTAATGCTGCTTTGATGGGTTTGTTACTTTCATCCCATTTACGATTTGTGGCGTTGTGCTGTTCTCTATTTTCTTCTCGCCATTTTGTGTTTATTTCACGTTTTCTTTCAATATTGTCTTTTTGCCACTTAATTGCGCGTTCAATAGTAAGCGTTTTATTACGCTCATACCATTCTTTTTTAAGTTTTTTTGCGTTTTCTAAATCTCTTGCCATAATGTTATTATACATGAAAAAGGCCCACCTTTTGAGTGGGCCTTTTTACTATTACAGCTTGTTGCTAAAATACAACGTTACAGACCAGCTGTACCGAAAATGTTACGGCCATCGTGCCAACCGGTTGCGTAACGCTCAGTAGCCTTGTAACGCATGGAGTCAGTCTCAAAGTCACCCTCCATGGATTTTTCCATTGGACGACGCATTACGAGCATGAGACCATTTTCTGCATCAGTCTGAACCCACCAAGCTTTGCTAGAGGACAAACGTGTAACCACGTGTGTACCTTTAGGCAACATGCCTGTTGATTTGATAGGGTTCAAATCGTTATCAGCAGTACCAGAACGGAGAACCGATTTCAGAATTACTTCTGATTGGAACTCGAGTGCTGGTGGAACTACTAATTGCTCTGCCTTGAGGCGAATACGCTTACCGTTGTTGTCTACAGCGGAGCGGATTTGAATCAACATCTGTTCAACAGAAGTTTGGCTCAAAGAAGCAGCTGTGGATAACTGGTTAGAGTATGAACCACCATTGGCGATTGGGTGGGCTGTGTTAATCAAAGTTACGCCATCACCACCAGTGTAACCAGCTGTAAACGCGAAGTTCAACAAGTTAGCGCACAAAGTTTCTTTGGTTTCAATCATGGATTGAGCCAAATGCTTAGCGAAGGTTGAGCCGATACGGATGTGATCGCCGTCTTCCATCAAAACTTTGGTCAAAGCATAAGCCAAGCCATAGATTTGGTAGATGAAGCGGGTGATGTACAATGTACCACCTTGATCGTAGGTAACTGGAGTGCCATCAGGCATTGCAGGAGCTGCGTTCATACCATAAAGCATTACTTCTTCGTGGTAGTTACGTGGAATACCTTGGACTTGTTCAACAAATCCTTTCCACTCGTCGGAACGTTGTTCGTAAACACCGTCAAAGACTTCGTTGATAATCGGTTCGACTACCGCACGAAAGTCCGTACTACGCATTGGAGTTGCCATTGCTTATTACCTTTCGTTTTTAATTAAACCGAGATCGACGGAGCGACCAATTGGCTGTTAGCGACTTGAACTTGAACGATTGTGAATGTATCACCCCAAGCATTGGTTTGACCCGCTGGGAATGCTGCTTCACGTCCTAATCCAACAACTTTAACCTGACCTTGTGCGCCTAAAGCTACTGAAGTAGCAGCTAGAGCTGTTAAGCTAAAGCCAGCACCACCGTTACCGATAGCATAGCCAACGGTTGGGTTGTTTGTTGCGTCAAAATTGTACTCTTGTGCGATTGCTGTAGGTAATACAGAACCGTTTACTTGTGCTTCGTAAACCAATGCTGGATCACTAAAAATCCAGAATACGATTTGTGTAGAAGCATCTAAAGCGAGCTTAGAAGCCCATTTAGCTACAGAACGACGACCTTGTGAGTCTGTGAATTCAACACCGTCGAATACACCGTAGAAGCGGCTTGTGCCAGCTGCAGTAGCAGCAGGAACTAATTGACCAGAGGAATTAATTCCGACTGGTTGATATTGGTAAAAAGCCTGACCAGTTGTGAGACCATAAGGCGCGTTGTATGAATTGTCAGTAGCAGCTTGGAAGCTGTTTGTGCCAACGAATGCAGTTGCGCGATCTAGACCACTTGGATGGTAAGCGGGCTTCAGACCAAAGGGTTGGTATGTCGTAGACATTAATATTTCCTTTGTTTTTGAAGAATGTTATGAAAAACGAACATTACTATTCGCCTTTTCGGTTTCCTTTTCCATTTCCAGAATTCCTCTTTCAAGAATTGAGCGACCACCTTTGCCTTCTTGGGCAGAGCCCCGAACAGCAGCAGTGATATTACGTTGGTGCTCAAGGGGATCCTCAAGGTGCAACATACGCATTACTTCTTGGTAGATTTCTTCTGGTAACTTAAAGAGAACCATTTCGTTACAGCTAACACAGCCTTCAAACTTGCCCGCGTTCATTTTACCTAAGTTTTCAAAGCCTTTTCCTAAATCTGAGGCTTTAACTGGTTCATAACCTAATGCTAATCGTTTGTCGATACTGTCATAATTATTTGTAGTGGATAACCAGCACAAATGGAATCCGGGAATAATCCCGTTTGGCAAATCCGGTAATGCACTGTTCTGCCATTTATCACGGAACGCAGCTACACGTTCCTTCTTGGATGCTGCGGATAGATCGTCATTAGCGATCCGTTCTTTCGTTTCTTCGACTCTATCTAAAAGACGGTCTTCTAAGTCACGTTTGATTCTTGGGTTCGTTGCCATTTTAATTAACCTTTATTTTCACGATCATAACGAGCATATGCTCGGATCATTTTGTTTCGTTTTTCTACATCATCCCATGATCCTGCATCCCTGATTGCATCAACTCGAGCTTTGCTCAAGGTAATAGTTCCAGGTTTTTGTGATGAGGAATTTGCTGAACGGCTAGAGGCTGTTGGGCCTGCTGAACGTTTAGTTTCTTTTCCACCCTTAGATGTGTATCTATGGGGTAAACGGGATTGCAAACGATTATCTAACTCTTCCCAATACTCAGGATCACTTGGATCCCAACCATCAGTAACGAGTTCTTGGTCAATTACTTTAGCAATTTTACTATCTATATCTCTAGCTTGTGGATCATACCAAGAGTTCTTTTTAAGCCACTGTGTTGCGTTGGCTTGAACCTCAGTAGTAATTGGATTTGGCACGTTTTGTTTTGGTGCTTGTGCTTGATCCACTTGTTGTTTTTTGTAATGCTGAGCTTGGTTCAAACGCTGTTTAGCATCTGTTAGTTGCTCTAAAAATTCCATCTGACCTACAACATCACCGGACTGAGCAGCTTGTACCATTTTCATTTTAGCGTATTCAACACGGGTAGCTTCGTCTTCAATGGACTTGTCTAACTGTGCAAATTGGTAAGATGAGGCTGTGTTCTCAACTTTAGCTAAACGCTCTGCAAGTTCCGCGTTACGGCGCTCAAGTGCGTTAATTTTATTCTTTGCGGAAAGATCGCGTTGCTTTTTTAAATCTTTTTTAAGTCTACGCTCTTCACGACGGGCTTCTCGAATTGCTTCACGCTCTTCGGTAGTTTCTGCAGCTTCGTCATCATCCAAGTCTTCCTCGGCATGCTCTTCTGCATCTTCATCGTGCTCTTCTTCGTCTTTTTTCTTTGGTTTTTTTTCTTCGTGGTCCTCAATTTCTTCAGGAAACTCCACTTTGGCTAATACCGAGCCGTCTTCACGTTCCTTAATAGGAACGTCTTTTTCATTTTCTGCCATATCTTCTTTTCTACAAAAGTTTGTTAATCTACAAACGCTTTCATTTTTTGTGCTGCTTCAAATGATTTGATCTTACAGATCACTTCGCGCGCTTGAAGTGTAATAAATACCACGGGTGCGCCATCATCGTTTGCATTCACAACAAAACGGTCTCCGCCGTACTTGATAGTGCGAACTAAATCGCCAACGTTACACCAATTGCCTTCAGGCCAGGGTGTTAGGTCATCAGGACTCTTGTATGCCAAGGGTCCTACATCACGTACTTTAGCTACTGTCTCGTTAAACTTCAACGTTTGTCTGGTTTCTTCCACAAGGAAAATACCACCTTTACTTGTGAGCTTTTCTCGGCGTAACTGCACCAATACTCTGTCTCCAAGAATTTCTACACCAGGATCTACATCAGGAAAACACTCAATCTCTGAGCGTGTATCTGGTTCGTCCTTCACATTAAAATCAATTGCCATCCGGCAATCCTTTCTGAATCTTACGATTCGTCGTCTTCTGTTAAAAGTTCATCAATAATATCTAATACTACTTGGAACGCTTCGTGACGGCCAACTAAACGCTGGTAATCACTAAAGTCGTGTACGTTGTATCCTGCAGCAACAGTTTCTGCAGTTTTACGTTTTTCATCTCTCGTACGAGAGATAATTGTGGACAAAAAGTCTTTCATACTCTTACTAATGCAACAATATGAAAGATTCCGCCCTAATTAATAGAAATTACCAGTTTTAACTTCTTTTAAGTTTTTATCTGGTCCAACTTTGCTTGACTTAACTTTATTTCCGTTAAGTACAGCATTGTTAGCGCGCTTGGAGCCAGAACTACCTGCATCAATAGTTTTTTCACCAGGGCCGCCTGCATTACCAGGTGTTCCTGTCATTTTGTATGTTTTACGGAAGCCTAATTCACCACCGTCTTGTTTTTTAGTTGCCATTATTGTCCTTCAGTAGGGGTTGTTGGTTGTGCTTGCTCTGGTTGTGCAGCTTGTTGCTGCGCTGCTTGTACCATTGCTTGTTGGTGCTGTTGATCGGCTTGTTGTAAGCCTTGTTGGTGCTGTTGATCGTTTTGTTGCAGCTCTTGTGCGTGTTGTTGCTGAGCATTTTGCATTGCGATTTGATTTTTAACTTGTTCAGCTTGTTGTTGGAAAGTTTGTTGCTGTACAGCTAAGCCATGTTGCCTAATATCTGAATTAGATGCGTTGATAGCCTCCATTGCAGATTGATTTTGCTCAGAATCAAGCGCAATTTGTTGTTGGCTCATCTGTGTTTGTGCGCCAATCATAGCAACACGCTCTTTTGCAGCATTATTGATGTTAGCCATGGCAATATCTGTTGCATTACGTTGGTTATCAATACTTGTTTGCGTCTGATACTTAGCTTGAAGCTCTTGAACTTTTTGTTGAAGCTCTGCAACTTTAACTTGGTAGTCTTGTTCCATCTTTTTACTATCAAGTTGCATGTTAGCTTGAGCTTCTTCTGACTTGCGTTTGGTTTCAGCCATCTGGGTTTGCATAATAACCGCAGCTGTTGGGTCTGACATCATGGAAGCTTGTTGTTGGGACTGTTGTGCTTGTGCAACTTTCTGTGCTAGTGCTTGAACTTGCTGCATGTACGGTGCTAAATTGGTTTTAGCGTCGTTATCTACCATACGTGAAGCAACAGCTAATGCTTTTTGTGCATCACCATCAAGAGCTTTTTCTTTATGCAGGTCAAATTTGTCTTTTCCACCACTTGCTTTAGCAACATAGCCACGCATTTCTTGCAAATAGTGTAAAGTTAAATGCTGTTTGATATGTTCTAAGGCATGTGGTGCAAAAGCAGGCCCAATTACAGGGTTTCCGCCATATGCTGGATTGTTTGCATATTCTAAATGAACCTGAATGTGCGCAATATGGTCCTGATCGGGGAAAGCAGCAGCTGGTTGCCCCATTGTCATAGAGACGTTTTCTAATGCGGGGTTAGATTCTACTACTCCAACGGGATTAGGTAACACTTCGCCAATTGCAGGGATCTTTAACTGAGCCAAAATCCGTTGATACACTGCACGAAGGTTAAACATACCTGGAGGTGCAGAGGTAGCCATTTGTAAAAGGGCTTGGTTCTGGGCAAGACGCTGAGTTTCAGAGAAAATGTTAGGATCTGAAACTGGACGTACATCGTTGTTGTAAGCAAAGTCGCGTACTTCAATCTCTTCACCGGACTGATTATCCATTTCATCCAAGTACCAATGATTGATACGTGAGATGATTGCTAAAGATTTAGCTTGTGAGCGGTGTAAACGGGAGTGAATTGAGGAGAATACCTTAGCACCTTGCTCAATAAGAGCTTGGGTTGTGCCAACAGGCATGTTGTTGTTTGCTTCGCCAATCTTTTCTTCAGAAGTGGTGACTACACCTTTAGCCGCATCTGTTAACCAACCAAGTAAACTAAACAGTACTGATGAAGGTGGGTTAAATGGCATTGGCATTGCGATCTTACGAACGTCATCAACACCGGGAGCTCCTTCAATTTCTACTACTTGAGTCGGTTCGATTCGATCAGATTGACCTCCAATTCGTCCGCCTTTGAGCTTAAGCATCGTCTGGCTGTTGTTGATATGAGCAGCGTCAAGCAAAGCACGAAGAGAACCAGTAAGAGCAGCGGCGAGGCCACCAATAAGATGAGGCAATCCGATGGCGTAAGCACCACGCCAAGGAATGAATTTAAACTCCACGAACCAATCAAGCTTCTCAAGTTTTTCATCGCCGGATTCCCAGTTACGGTATAACGAAATAACTTCAGAGCTAGTTTCGTCAATAGTTAAAATATATGGGGCGCGACGACCTTCAGTTTCAGGATCATCATCTAACCGCATAAAGCAAGTAATTTCGTAAACACGACGCAAACCGTCGATGTTTTTAGACGGGTTTTGTTTACCTTCGATTTTATCGTTAGCTTCTTGGCTGCGAGTTTGATCGTTTAATGGTGCATCGGAAGAATACTCTGAATCAATATCGCGGTAGATACCGGATTCAACTCGTAATAGGAAAGTATCTTCTGTAATGTCTTGTACTTCGGTTACACGTTGGGCTGTGTAAAAGTTTGATGCTGCATATGGCAGCAAAATTGCGTCGATTGGTACCCATTCGCAGGTTGGACGCTTTTGCTCTTCGTCAAAGCGCCATTTAAGGAATTGGGAACCGCCGAGTGGGAGCTGGGTCAGCAGCTGTTCCATCTCGTCTCGGTATTCTGGAATTTGCTCAGTGAGCTGCCAGTTCATAAAGGTTACTTTACGATCGGCGGTATCTTCTTTCTTTCGATCGGAGTTTCCTTTGATGTTGGACTTAACCAACCCATCTGGTGGGAGCAACTCTTTGGATGAGGAAGCGGCGAAGTCAACGCAAGCTTCGGCCATGACGGGATGAACAACTTTAGAAGCACCGTCGAAAGTAGCACCACCAGGGGCGTCCTTACCAAGGCCTGTGCGACGAAGCCCTTCTTCATACTGCTTATCTCTTTGTTCGCGCGCTTCTTTGTCGACATCTATCAGATCCAAATACTCAATAGCCAAAGATTGAAGTGTCTGTTCATCAAACACTTCGGCTAAGTTCTCATAGAAACTTGGATTCTTTTTTGGGCCTTGTTTTTCTTGAAAGTTGATTACCACGGAACCGTCCGAAAGTTCTATAACCTCCTGTTCAACTTCATCGTCGTCTAAATCAAATTCTTCCGCGTAGTCCTCCATCGCGTCATCTTGAGACTCCTTTTCATGGATATCTTCAAGGCTGTCGAGGTTAGGCAAAGTATTGCCATTTTGGATCGGTAGTTGTGGTTGTGCCATAAGCTCTATAAATTTGTTGGATAGACTTCCCTATATACACTAATGCAATAAAGTACGGGAATCCGCCCTTTATTGTGCATAAGGATTTGCAATTCGTCGTTTTGGGTCCTCATCTGCATAGTTATAATCTCGGGCGGGTAGGGGATCTAACCGAATCCAGCCTGAATCCCTTAATATTCTTAATGCTTGGGATAAACTATCAACATAATCATCATGCCCCCCTGCTTCTGGAAATGAACAGACTTGGCGCAAGAAACGTTTTGACCATTCTGCGTATTCACCTTTAAGTTTGGCGTCCTCGGGTATGTAGATTTTTCCTTTGGCAACCAGGGGCGCCACAATGTTTAAACGCTGTACTTTATCACTGCGGCCGGGATTGTAGGCTCGTACAGGGGCCCCAGAGCCTTGAAGCTCTTGGATAAGGGAGATACCTGCAGATTTGTCCTCCATCAGTATAAGGTCTGCTTTACGGCCTTTGGCAAAGGTATTGTCTGCACCGTATACAACTTCCTTAAAATCATCAATAACTTTACGGCGCAGCTCTGGGTAGTTAAGATGCTGGTCCCATGCGTCAAGAAGAATAGCGCAAGTCCCAATGTCTTCGTTTTCAAAGATTCCCCAGACTGTGCAGGCTGTTGGGTCGTTGTGTGTCTTTTCGCTGGTAGCAGGATCGTATGAAGCAATTACATATTCAAGATTAGGTGTTGGCTTTTTGGCTGGCCACATTTTAAACATTTTGCGTTTGATAATACCGGCCTGTTCTGGATCCAGGATTTCTCCGTAGATCTCTTGCCTTCCAATGTCGGTACCGTCGTAAGTCTCTAGCTGTTTAAAAAATGTCTCGGAGAGGTTCGCCCTATTGTCATATGAACTGGCGTTCGCAACGTAGACGTCGCCACCGACTTTACCCTCGTTAAGGTCAACGATAAGTTCTTTAGGTTTTGGTGTGGTTGTGATGATCTGTTGAACTCTAGGAATTCTTGGATCTTTAAGTCGTAGGGTGAACTGTACGCCATCGTATGCGTCATCAAGATAGTCGAAGGCGCAGAGCTCATCAAACCAAGCACCATGGTATTGTTTACCGCGATATCGTTCTGGTTCGGAGCCCGGTATTCCTTGAATGATGGATCCGTTGGTAAGGGTAATTTCAAAGAGGGACTTGTTGTAATCTCGTATAAGGCTCGCGGGTATGATATTGATAAGACCGGAGTCTCCCTCGAAACAAGTTGCACGGATATCATTAGAGGTTGGGGCGGTAACAAGCCAGCGAGTGTTATCGTACTTCCATGCACGAATACCAATCCAATGAGACGCCGTGTGAGTTTTACCTGACCCCCGGCCAGCCAGCATAAGAAACGTATCATACTCACCATCGTCTGGCTCCTTTTGATGTGGTAATGCTTGTAGGGACCATTTGATTTGCCACACTGCTGCATCTAGCTGTGGCTTGGGCCAATGTTGCCTATCCATTATAAACTTCTTTAGAATGGCTTCTTGTTTTGTAGTTAGCATACTGCTATAAATCCTTCTCCGACCAGGTAACTATTATCAGCTCCTTCGGTTTCAATATGAACGCACAGTTGTGGTGCGAGCTTGGAAATCTTCTTAATGTATCTACGTGATTGGTGAACCACGGCTCTTGTATAGGGAATTTGATGGGGTAATAATTGTAACTTAGAAGTAAAAACTACTATATAGGAATTACGCTGTTCCTTAATTTCGAATGATGTCTTATGCCCCAGTGATTCAACTAATGCCTGAAGCTGTCTAGCAACAGCCATGTGCATTACACTTATTCTAAAGCGTCCCTTTTTTTTAGAATAAGATTTAGGCCGGGCGTATAAGATACCCTTTAGTAATTCCAATCGTTGCTCTGCTGATGCCATGAGATAATTGTTTGGAATTCTGTGGGGTAAGTCGAATCCTAGATGGGACTCAATTGAGGGGAATACCGAAAAGTAGCGTTCCTTAATCGTCTGGTGCATGCCGCGCTCCAAGATGGAATACCCGGCGTCTTTAAACTTTTCTGTTAGGAAGTCTTTGTTGCCCTTGGAGAAGTACATCCTTTTGTTTCGGGTTTCGTGGTTAAAAAACCAATACCCAAAAATAAATGGAGGAACTGGTAAGGCTTGATGTGGGAACTGAAGTGGCTTGGTGGTGGGAATGGAGAACGCATGGCCTCCATTGTTTTGCCGTAGGTTATCGGCAGGTAGGTCGGAAACCTTTTTAAACTTAAGGGGGCGTTTGAATTTAAACTTGCCCTTATACTGGATTGTTCTGTCACGATAGAGCTTGTCCTCGATTTGAAATCCAAGGTGTTGGTCTCCCTCCACTATGAGGTGGTCATCGAATAAAACGCGGTAACAGTTGTCTGAGCGGTATTCTTGAACTAGGGTTACCTTTTTGAGTTGGCCCTCTTTGTCAAATACATAATCCCCAACCTGAAGGTTGTGGGCTAACTTCCAATAATCAAGCGTTAGTATCTTTTGATTCGCTAATATCGCCAAAGTTTTTCAATACCCATCTATCTAACCAGCGCCCTAACGGCACTCTAATGCTATTCTCCACTGTGGGAGGTAGCTTCCTAATATCAAACTTATCGGTGACTTTTAATCGAAACTGAATGTAAGCTGATGTTTCTTTGTGGAAAACTTCGGCAGGCACATCGGTAATTTCAAAAAAGTCTTTGTTACATACCAATAATCGAAAGCCAAGGAATCTTCCTTCTGCATTTTCCAATGCGCCTTGAATTCGATAAAAATACTTAGTCATACATCAACTAATGCAAAAATAGTGCTCAATCCGCCCCAAACACTAGATGTAGTGTTTTTTCCAAGTAAATCACTAGAAATAGACAGAGAAGCGGGGGTCTATCTCACTTTATTCTTTTTAAAAAAAAAAAAAAAAAAAAAAAAATAATAAGAAATAGTGAGATAGACCCCCGCTACCCCCGCGCAAGGGGGTTAAGTCTTTGATTTATAACGATATTTTTTATCTCGTACCCCCGCGCTACCCCCGCGCTACCCCCGCGCAAAACTGGCAAAACCGCTGTAAGTCTTTGATTTATATAAAAAAAATATTAAAACGTACCCCCGCGCAAATTATAAAAACTGAAGGTTTGTGGGGCCCCCGGACCAGCGCCATGGGGGTCTGTTTAAACGGGGTATCGAAAGTTAGTAAGCCCCCACTTCGCTAAAAAGGAGGGCCATTCCGCATTATGGGATAGCATACCACTATGTGGAAGCACCATGTTGGTGCATTGGATAAGTGAGTGCTTACTTACTTGCTATGTTAGTGAGTGCTTACTATCAATGCACCAATGTGGTGCGCTATGTTAGTGAGTGCTTACTTACTTAGGCAATGCACCAATGTGGTGCATCCGCATTGTGGTATGTCATCTCATAATGTGGAATGTTAGTAGGCACTAACCGCCAGGCACCAATGTGGTGCACGATGGTGCGGTGCAATATGGCGGGATGTTTAAACGGCACGCAGGTGCGAGGGCTGTGCTGGAAGTGTTGCGTAAATACGACAGTCCATGTAAATAACTGCCCGCTAAAATGCCAATTCAATCCAAAGCGTTTTAAGCCCTGTTTAAGCCGTTTTGATGCTACTTGATACCCTAGCAAGGGAGGGGATGAGATCGCAGTTTTCTAAGGGTAAACCCTAGGTATATAGAACCCATCCTTTATATACTTTAGTTATATTAGGGTTTCCCCTAGGTATGATACATGGCACAAGCCCGCCAATCGGTTAAATTAGAGGTAAGGCGAATTCCGCCCCGATTACTACCCTATAAGGAATAGAACAATGAACCATTCACCAGCACAAGCCAACCGAGAAACATGGCTAAACGAGATCACTACCCGCTTTATAGCCCCCCATTTTCAGGCACAAGGCTACACTCTCCCCGCCAATATCCGAATGGCTTGCTCTCTTACAAGCACCAAAAAAGCCATTGGGCAATGCTGGAGTAGTATCGCCAGCGCAGATAATCATTTTGAAATCTTTATTGCCCCCTCTATTGCAGAGAGCACAAGGGTAACCGATATTCTGATCCACGAATTAGCCCATGCCGTTGTAGGTATCGCAGAGGGGCATAACAAGGTATTTGCCAAATGCGCCAAGTCCGTAGGGCTAGAGGGCAAAATGACGGCAACGACGGCAACCCCCGAATTATTAGCCACAATTAACCAATGGGTAGAGCAGATAGGCGAATATCCCCATGCACCATTAACCCAGTCCAACACCAAAAAACAATCAACCCGAATGATTAAGTGCATTTGCCTTGCTTGTGGCTATCAGGTGTACACATCTAAAAAGTGGATCGAATTAGCCAACCCAATTTGCCCTGATCGTGACTGTGATGATTACAGCGAATGGCTATCAGTAAACTTACCCGATGACGAAGGTGATGATTAAACCAACCAACCAAAGGCGGGGGGCAAACCCCCGCCATGTTTAAACACTATTAAGAGAGATAACATTATGACCGTATTAGATAAAGCCTTGTCACACCTTAATGATTTAATTGGGTTAGGTGTAGAGTATCCTCAAGCCCATTGGAGGGCTTGCACATGGTACACGCTATCCACTAAACAGGGTAACACCTTACAAAAAATGTACGATAACCAATAAGAAAGATAACACCATGCGCCAAGACATTATCAGAATTCAAGCCAAGCAATTACAGGCTGGCATGACAATAGCCTTTCACAATAGCCTAATGGATTACAGGCTAGGCTATGTTGATAGAACCCAAAACGGTATAAAGCTGGAGAATGAAGATCGCACCAGCACCCAATTTTTGAACCCCTCCGATTATGTATTTATTAAGAAAGGTATTTAATATGACAATGCTAACCAGCCCTACGCAAATCCATCATTTTAGGTATTGCACAATCCTAAGAGGCTTAGGGCTTGAAATTAAGGGGCTTAAATGCTCCAAAGGAATGACCATGTATTCCCTAGCTAAAAAGGAGTTAGGGCTTAAAGGAAATAAGATTTCAGTTTACAACGATCTAGCCCAAATGCTAGGCAAACCAACTATATAACACCAAGGGCGGGGGGCAAACCCCCGCCATGTTTAAACACTATTAAGAGAGATAACACCATGCAACGAGTAACCGATAAACACCTAGAATCATTGGTAGATAGTATTAACGCAATCACCAATAGCCCATCAACACCATATACAAGGGAGAATGATAGAAGCCATGCCAATATCGGAAATTATCACCTGTCTTGGGCTTATGGGGGAGTGAAACTGCACCGAATGGTAAATGAAGGGGGAGGTATCAGGGAGGCATTATCCACGGGGTACACCACTAAACGGGACTTATATGATCAACTTCAAGCCTTTATTAAGGGCATAGAATTCGCAAAGGATAGGGCATAACATGACTACTATTAAACCCATTGGGAGTAATCAGACTCTATTAGTAACCCCTAACCAGCTTATTCTATTCAGTTATGCCACACCCGTTGCAATATATGATAAGCACACCTACCGCTATTTTAGAACGGCTAAGAAATGGAGCAAGACTACAAGCAGACACATAAACCATTGGCTGGATGGAGTGCAAGCCGTGGAAATGCCCCAAGAGTTTTTTGATAATCGAATTAACATGATAGAGGGTGTTTAAACATGAGCACTTATTTAATTGAAAGCACCACAGGCGCACAGGAGGAGTTGCAAGCCAATACCTTTCCCGAAGTGTTGCGCCTTTTATATAACATGGACAAGCCTTATGCCCCCGCCAAAATATTTATTAAGGTTACACAATATGAATTACTTTATGATCGGAGTGTTTAAACATGACCGATTTTATTAAGGGTTTATCCCTAGCGATTTTTCTTGTCATTCTGTTATTGTTAGGCACAACACTATGACAAAAGAGGATTATTTTATTGCCTTATTATTAGTTTTATTATTTGCATTATTTTGTATTGCACCTGAATTGTATCAACCCACAACCAATTAAATAAAGGAATTAACCATTATGTCAAATCTATATAAATCAATCTCTCTCCAAGAGTGTGCCAATTTAATTAGTAGCGTAGGCGATAGCGTCACAGTCCTAGCACAAGGGGAAATGGGTATTGGTAAATCCTCCATGCTCAAAATGCTACAAGCCAAGCACCCTAACCATTTTGTATGTTACGGGGACATGACCACCAAGGATGTAGGGGATTTTTTAGTCCCAAAGATTCGCACCATTGACGGGGTAGAGGTATGCTCTTTTATTCCGAATGAGGAATTCGGCTTTCACTTTGATAAGCCTATTATTTTAATGCTGGATGAAATTGGCAAGGCTTCAAAGGCAGTAATGAATGCTTGCCTACGCCTAATGCTAGAACGCAGATTGGGGACATATGCCTTACCAGAGGGCTCTATTGTATTCGCCACTACTAACCTTGCCAGCGAAGCCATTGGGGACAATCTACAACCCCATGCCCGTAACCGTATTTGCGTGGTCAAGGTACGAAAGCCAAGTGCCGAAGAGTGGGTGGAGTGGGCTTTAGAAAACAACATTGCCCCCGAAGTCCTATTAACCGTAAAGCAGTTCCCCCAAATGCTTGCATCGTTTGAAGATTTTGATAAAGCCTCCGATAATGAATACATTTATGACCCAAGATCGCCCCGCCCATCATTTTGCACCCCTCGCAGTATGGAGAAAGCCAGCGACATTATTAAGAAGTCCAAAGGGCTTGGTTTAAACATCATGGCTCATGCACTAAAAGGCACTATTGGAAACAGAGCAACCTACGATATGTTGTCCATAATCCAGCTTAATGATGAATTACCTGATTGGGATAATATCTTGGCAAACCCTGATAAATGCCCTGTTCCAAAATCTTCTAGTGCCGTCTGTATGCTTATCTATTCAGCAATACAACGGCTAGAGAAGGAGGATGTTAGTAAGTGGATGAAGTATTTAGAAAGATTGTCCAAGGAGGCTCAAGGCTTATTTGCTACATCGGTTATGCGAACCAGTAAGAAAACCACAGTAGGCACAAATCAGGGGTTTGTCAAATGGGCTACCGCCAATAACTATCTGTTTGCTCAAGAGGTGAAGTAATGGAAACAAGTCAGATTTTTTTATTAGTATGGGCGATAGTTGCAACGGTATTGGCAGTAGTGTTTAAACACTTGCTATCAACATCCATGCAAAAGTTATTTATGTTTCACCTAGCCCTTGAACTACTAGCCGAAGGTAAGGCGGAAGTGGTCAAGGAAAACGACAAAATACAAGTGAGGGCATTGTAATGGCACTAACCGCAGAGCAACGAATTGAAAGAGCGCATATTGATCTTATGAAGTCCCCGCAGTTTGTTGCATATTCGGGGGTATTGATGGTCGGAGAATGTAAAGTCAAAGAGGATTTGCCAACGGCTTGTACTAATGGTCGGGATGTATATTACGGGCGCAAATTTGTGGAGAGTTTAAACGATACCGATTTGCGTGGTGTAATTATTCACGAAGCAAAGCATAAAATGTACCGCCATTTATTAACATGGAAGCATCTATCCAAAATCAACCACGACAAGGCTAATAAGGCTTGTGACTATGTTATTAACATAGAAGTAGTGGATGAAGGCGAATTTTCAAACGGCTTTATCACACTACCAAAGGGGGGTTTGTATGATATTAAATACAAGGGGTTAAACTCTGCCGATGTATTCAACCTATTACCCGATGAAGGCGGGGAAGGTGGCGGGGGAGGGGGAGGGGATGGGTTTGATGAGCATGATTGGGAAGGCGCAGAGGAGATGAGTGACGAGGAGAAGGAAGAACTTGGTAAGGAAATAGACCAGGCCATTCGTCAAGGCGCAATCTTAGCGGGTAAGGTAGGGGGCAGTTTAAACAGATCATTTGATGAGTTGATGAGTGCCAAAGTAAATTGGAAAGAGGCACTACGAGAATTTGTTTCAGCAGTATGTAAAGGCAAAGATGATTCAACATGGGCTAGACCCAACAGAAGGTGGTTACAACATGACATTTATATGCCATCACAATTTAGTGAAACGATGGGTCGTGTTGTTTTGGCTATTGATGCATCAGGCAGTATTCAAGGCGCAATATTAAACCGATTTTTGTCAGAAGTTAGTAGCATTATGGAAAATGTAAATCCCGAACAGGTAGATTTATTGTATTGGGATAGCGCAGTAGCGGGGCATGAAGTATATGGTTTAAACGAAGCCGATAAAATGCGATCATCTACCAAGCCGAAGGGTGGCGGAGGTACAAGCCCATCCTGTATTACAAAATACATGGACAAGCACAAGATAGAGCCAGTATGTGCCATTGTTTTAACCGATGGGTATGTAGGCAATGATTGGGGAGGGAGTTGGAATTGCCCCGTATTGTGGGTAATACAAGACAACAAGCAAACAACCGCACCTATTGGTGCAACAATTCATATTGAGGAGAATTAAAATGGGTTTTGGACGGAATACTCGCACACCTTATGATGTGCAAAGAGATAACGGTGGTAGATTTGATTTTCTAAGAGTAGCAAACCGATACGAGGAAGTAAAACCGATTACTGGAAAGAAAAGGGGTCATCTTGATATTCGCCCCTTGGGTGAGAGGAATAGGTCACAAGAACGAATTGTAAAGGTGAGTGACAATGAATATTATGTTACTTATGACGCGTACCGTTGGTCGGAGATAAATAAGTCAAGGCTTCATAGCAGAGCCATAACATACTGTTTAAACGATGGCATGGAAACATTGACAGTCCACACACCTAGAACTATATGGTCACAATCTGATCCACACGGTCTATATCCGAGGGGTTTCAGTTGTAATTCTGTTTTTTACTTTTATGACTTCAATTTGCCGTACGGTTTTGAAATGGTAAACCATAGCACTTGTAAGTATGTGAGTTTAAACGGTCAGTATTACACCATAGAAAAAGGGGATATCTCTTTCACACGCAAACAGGGCACGAAGGATTGGATGCCATTGGTAGTGCGTAGAGAAGTAATCCACACCTTAGATAGAGAATTAACTAAAGAATGGAGGGCTAAGACTAAACCCTTTTTAGATTACCTTAAAGTTATGGTGGATATGGTAGAGCCAAAATATTGTGGTGCATGGGAAAGCCCCCTTAAATTAGTATCAAAAGATAAAGGTATTAAAGTAGCCGATGTGTTTAAACAAGTCGATGACAATACTCCTGAGCATTGGTTTACTCTTGCCGAAAACTATAAATTTAAAATAAAAGTATCAACATACGACCATTTTATGAAAGAAACAGGTGGGGGTTACGATACAAAATACACCCATGTATTCCATAAAGAGAGGCTTAGTAGATATGTGCATGGAGATTTATATAAGATCGTTAAGCCATTAAAGGCAGTTGAAGTGCCTCTAGGTCAGTTGTGCAAAGACCGTTATAAATCTTGGTTTGCTTAATTAAGGAGTATTAAAATGAAAGAAGAAGCAATTTATATACCGTTTCAAGATATCCCCCATGTGGATTCTTTACTTGTAGAACTGGCAAACAATATACAAAAAGCCATTCCGAATGTAGTGTTTAACCAGGGTGAAGTAGAACGATACAATATTCCAATTGAATGTGAATGGGTAGGGGTTACTACTTCATTGGATGTTTACTTTGATGATAGCCTTAATAAGCGTGTTTCAGTAATTGGCAGACAAAAATTTGATGGCAAATTTTGGATTGTTAATAGGAATGTGGAATCAAGCCGAAGATATTATGGGCGAGGAGAGGGTCAGCTTAAATCCTCCATTCATGCCAAAAACATTCTAGCAACGGCAAAGAAAACCATACACCCATTAACCATATTTCAAGTCATTGATGAAGTGAAAAGTAATTTTGAAGGCGCAGTTGCCAATATAAGAAATAAATGGAGTTGGCAAGTAAATAGGCAAACAGATTCAGCTTTTGATTTAGCCTATGAGGATATGATTCACTTGCATAGCATTGGTTATGCACCTAAGACCCAAAAATTTGCTAGTGCCATGAACTACTTAGCCGAAAATAAAGCCGAGATTGACAAGTATTCCCGCTATGACCCTGATTATTCTTTTGTATGGGTCAAACCGAATTCAGTAGAGTATATCAAAAAAGGTAGCAAAGAGCCGCAAATATTAGCAAGTTTAAACGAGCTTCCTGAAGATATTAGAGGTAAAATGTTTGTATTAGATATCTCAAACGAAAAGGAATTTGTAGAGGACATTGGCTTGAGGCAAGATTCAGTTTCATATTGGGTGATAGCATGAACCCTAGAGATTGGGTTATGTATAGCACAGGTGTTGGTCAAATTAGACAGTACGGGGGAATGTATTGTCAGATATGGGTGTTAAATGCCGAGGATAAAGAATACGCAATAATTGAACCTACCAATGAGATATTCCCCATAACCAAAGAAGTAGCAGACATTATGAGGAGTGTTTAAACATGATTCGTGGGCAATTTGTATTTGCGGAAGGGTTTGATGGTAAGACCCATATAGGCAAGGTTACTTGGGATACAGGAGGTGGGGCAATATGGGTGAAGCATTGTAAAGAAGATTACAGCCCCGTTAATTATGGAGAGAGTGTATATAACCAAGATCAAGTAACCCCCATAACCAAAGAAGTAGCAGACATTATGAGGAGTGTTTAAACATGAAGTACGGTGATTTTGTGGAGTATAAGGGATACCCTTGTATGGTTTCTAGGCAAATAGCGAACTTGATATATCTATATGTGCCGACTGAATACTATAAGGACAACCCGCACCTTGATTTTCAAACTAGAAGTGAAAGAATTGCCCTGTATGAAGATTGTCATTTTATAACCAAAGAAGTAGCCGATATTATGAGGAGAAGCAGATGATTAACAGAGATTATTTTACTGATGATAACCACGATAACTTTGATGAGGACTACGAAACACAGAAATGCTTTATGCAGAAGTTAAAGACATTGGAGGAGTTGGGCGAAGATGGAAGTTTAGAATACTTTTATGAACCCGAAGATTAAGTATGATGATTTTGGTGAGGTGGTATGGAAGCCAGCACCAAAACCAAAGAGGGTACGAAGCCTCACCTTTTCGGAAGTGTTTAAACAACTAGGAAAGGCATTGTTTTAATGGAATACATAGTGGCATTATTTTATCTAGTAACAATATCAGTATTAGGTTTAATCAAGGGTTTGTGGTGGGTAGTAGTTAATTCATGGTGGGCTTTACTGGCTACCTATTTAGTTATGTGTTACAAGCACCATTATGGTGCAAAAAGAAAGGGTATGTGATATAATAGGCACTCATACAAAATGTGAGTGCCTATGATTGACAACGACATACTAAGTGACTACCTACAATCATTGTACGGTATTGAGCCACTAACAACCGAGCAAGAGCATGAACTAGCTTACAAAATAGCACAGGGGGATAACGAGGCATTAGACCGCCTTATTACCCACAATCTGCGTTTTGTCGTTTATGTAGTGCGTAAAATGAGTTATTGGAAGCATGGCAAAATGCCTGTTGAAGATATCATTGGCATTGGTAATGAGCAATTACTAATAGCAGGGCGCAAATGGAAACCAAAAAACAATGCTAAGTTTGCGACCTACGCAAAGTCCTTTATTGAGAAGGGTGTAAGGCGAGAACTTGACAACCTTTCCAGCATCATTCGATTGCCTATGAATGTAGTAGAGGCATTAAAGAAGATGAACTACAACGAAAGAGCCTTATCTCAAATCCTAGGCAGAAGTCCTAAACCCGAAGAACTGGCAAAAATAATGGGGATTACAACACGCAAATTGGCGCAGTTGCAGTCCTTTATGGTTAGAGAGCCTATCTCCATAGACCACTTAAATACAGAAAGATTAACTGATGAGCAAGATGATTGAACTAAACCCCGAACAGACCAGAGCCTATAACCGTTTTATTATAGCTAGGGACAGGCTGTTTAAACGCAATAAGACTTGGGTAAGGTCTTGCACCATTTCCCATACAGTTGATGTTGCGGGGCTAAACCACCCGCTATATGTAATTAACGACGAGTATGTGGAGTATGCAGAGGCTTTTGCTATGTGGTTAGGTGTAGAACCTAGGTATCGTGAGGAGGAACGCATGAGGTCATCACGGGGGGATTACGGCACACCAGATAACTGGGAAGAAAAACCAAGCAAAGTTAAGGAAATATAATGACCAAGGTTATTCCAACGGATGTTTACGATAAAGACGGAAACCTATTAAGGTTAGAATTTCACAATCTTGAAGGTGAATTTGAAATCCAATCTGAATGGGATTCAAATGATGAACAAACCAGCGAAAACAGAGAATCTTTCCGAAAATGGTCTTATAAGATGGTTAAAAGACTAGGTTTTGAAATAGACCTATGAAGTCCGGGGATTGGGTTATGTGGGGTGAAATGTTAGGGGAGGTAGTAACAGTCTATAACGATGGGCTAAACCTTGTAATAAGAACAACCACCCTTAAAGACCCAGTAAAAACAAAAAACATTGAGTCTTTTAATAAATACGAGGTGTTTACCGTGGAATCTAATAGTTGCACCCCTTTAACCAAGGAAGTAGCAGATATTATTCTAGGTAACTACTAATGCAAAATTTTATCGCAAAACGCCCAAGAATGGTGCAATAAAAGTTATCCACAGGTTATCCACAGGTTATCCACAGGTTATCCACAAAAATAGACAGGGTAGTCGTGAAATACAGGGTATATTTACCTTTTCTTATTATATTTTTTTTTTTTTTTTTTTTTTAAAAAAGAATAAAGTGAGATAGACCCCCGCTACCCTGTCAATCCATAACTTTTTGGTATCATAAGGAATTTCAATATAACTAAAAGTTATTTAGTATTTCCGGCTGTTTCGCTATACAATAGCGGAAATAAGAAAGGAATCTTAATGAGCAATAAACCAGAAGCACTGCCCGTAATCTTTGAGAACATACCCATGGAGATTAAAAGAATCCCTAGATGGGTTCTATGGCGTCATACAGAAGTGGGCGAAGAAGGTAATAGACGCTGGTCAAAACTACCAATTCAAGCATCAGGGCAATCTGCATCATCCACTAACCCAACAACATGGGCAGACTTCCTAACAGTCCAAGCCGCCTATCAAAACAACCCTGACCGATTTAGTGGTGTTGGATTTGTCTTCTCCGAAGATGATAACCTAGTGGGCATTGATTTGGATGACTGCTATGATGCCGAATTGTCGAGTTTCACAAATGCTGCAATGCAGCATATTGCAGAATCCGTCAACGGCTACATGGAAATCAGCCCATCGGGAACAGGTGTAAAGATATTTACCCGTGGAAGCCTTAAAACAGCCCATGTAGACCATTCGATTGGATTTGAGGCATACCCCCATGGAAGATACTTCACGGTAACAGGACACCTTATAAGCGGTTCTGTCCCCGCACAGGAACAAGACTTATCCTCCGTTATTCCTGATAGGGTGGTTCATGTTACTGGGGATGACTTTGCAGACTACAAACCCCCTGTCCCTGAGTACGACCTAGCCCGTGTTGAAACAGACATCCTAGCGCATTTAAACCCTGATTGTGGCTACGCAGACTGGATGAGTGTAGGGTATGCTCTCCATCACCAGTTTAGAGGTGACCCGGAAGCCTGTGAACTCTGGAATACATGGTCTTACAATGATGGAGCAACACCAGCCTACCAAGCCACGGGCGATAACTCATGCCATGCAAAGTGGAAGACGTTTAAACGGGAGAGTGGTTCTACATCCACGTTGCGCTCGCTTATCTTCAAAGTAAACATCCAAACCAGACAAGCGGCGTTAAAGCGGGGCGATATTATTCTTGATGCAGGAACAATGAATCATGCCCGTACGTTTTTAGACAATCTGTTCTCAAGCGAAGAAGGACATACATTAGTTCACTACGCGCAGGACTTCTTTATTTATGTAGGTACTCATTATGAAATTATCGAAGAAGCAACAATCAGAGCTAAACTTTACGCTTTTTTGGATAAATGCAAGAAGACGGGAAGAAAGGGGGCACTTGAAATGTTTAACCCTTCTCCAGCATCCGTATCTGCGGCACTCGATGCAGTTAAGTCCATCTGCCATTTGCCAAACCATCCTAATACGAAACCGCCAATCTGGTTGGAACAATATGCTTCAAACCAGCCCGACGCTTCTGACCTTATCTCCCTTAAAAACGGAATCTTCCATCTAAAAGATTATGTAATGATCCCGCACTCATTGGGATTCTTTACTCCAAACTCATTGCCGTTTACATATAACCCAACTGCACAATGCCCATCATGGATGGGGTTTTTAGAATCAGTATGGGGGGATGACCCTGAATCAGTCCAAGCATTGCAAGAAATGTTTGGATATGTGTTGTCGGGTGAAACAAAGCAACAAAAATTCTTTAATATTATCGGACCTCGCCGATCAGGTAAGGGGACTATTAACAAGGTGCTGGTATCGTTACTAGGACAACATAATACCGTTGCACCACAACTAGAGGAACTTTGTGATACTTTTGGCTTACAGCCTTGGCTGGGTAAATTATTGGCTTCTTTCACAGATGCAAGAGCTCCCGAACGTAATAGGAGTGCTGTCGTATCTCAGCTTTTGCGGATTGTGGGTGGCGATACCGTCACAGTCAATCGAAAGAACAAAGAGGCTTGGAGCGGCTATCTTCCTACCCGTATTGTGGTTTATAGTAACGAGGTACTTCAATTAACTGAGAACTCTAACGCATTGACGGGCCGTATGGTAGTGTTTAAAATGACCCGTTCATTTTATAACAATGAAGATACAGACTTGTCCGTTAAATTAGATAAGGAGTTAGCTGGTATTTTTAACTGGGCTATGGATGGACTTAAACGCCGACTAGCCCGTGGTGGGCACTTTATCCAACCAGAATCGGGTAAGCAGTTATTAGAGTTAATGTCCGAACTGGGCAATCCAATAGGTTCATTTGTTGAAGACGCTCTTGTGTTTGACCCTACAGGTAAGGTATCTAAAGACGATGTGTTCACTTGCTACAAAAAATGGGCTATACATAAGTCTTTACCCCCAGGTACAGAACTAGCGTTTAAACGCCGTTTCTTAGCCGCTACACAGGAGCATAGAATTTTAACTGGCGAAGATAGGGCAAACGGTGGTAGAATACAGGTTTACCATGGTGTAAAATTAACTGACAAAGCTCAAAAGTATGTTGAGAGCGTGGAATCATTTAATGAAGAAGTGTTTTAACTTTAGAAAGACAATAATGCGTAACGACTTCACCACCATTTTTGGTGGTGTTGGTCGGCGCAGAGGTGTGCGTAGTTACATACCTAAGTTTAAGAAAAAACGCTTTAAGCTACAACGAACAAGACGCGCGCACCAAGGCTGGCGAAATATTACCTTTGGCAGAATTACAGCCATAAAGGTTCGTCGGTTGTACGGCAGACGCGCACCAGCCACACCATTTAGGAGATAAGTATGGAGTGTATTATTTGGTTATTTTTACTGGCATTTAGCCCAATCACCGCCTTTGCGCAAACTCAAACTTGCACCAAGGAAATTATTTGTCAAAACAATATTTGCACCGTCATATACAACTGTGAGAAAACAAAATGACCGAACCAAAACTATTAGCCAACCGCATCATCACACCAGACGGTACATTGATGCAGTCTTTTCACCGGCACGATTATAAGACGTACGTTGACGCTAATGGTAAGGAGTACATGATTGATGGTGGCCTTGATTACCAACGTTGCAACATACACGATGACGCGCCGTACACACAGGCCAGTGTGTATGACATAGACCCGCATGAGGTAATTAGAAAAGCATTTTGGTGGGGCTGTCGTGGCAAGGACGGCAGATCACCACTGGAATACCGCCCAGTGTGCTCGCTGTCTAACATGCACATCCACAACATCCGCATGACGCAGACCCACGTACCCGAGCACATAGCCAAGGTGTTTGCTGATGAGGAAATTTACCGCCGTGATAACGGCATTGTGATAGAGGACGCAGAATGAGCAAAGAACAATTTGGCATAGACGCAGCTAAAAGACCTAACAACGTGGTAGGTGTGCCGTGTGATGAGCTAAAGAAGATGCAGGACCGACTTACCCACCTAGAGAAGATGATTGTTTGGTACCAAGACATCACCATGACAGGCATCAACTCTGAGGAGTACGAGAACGGCTTTTGGGATGCAGTAGATTTTGTTAAATGGCACCAAGTAAAGGACAAAAACTAATGAATTATAAAATTACTTGTATTTATGATGATATGACTGTTGTTATTGAAAATGGCGTAGAAGTTTCAAGGGTATATAAAGATAACAGAATTAAATTCAATCCTTTTGAATTGTTAGGAGTTAAACAAAATGAACAATGAACCAGTAGCGTGGACTGCGTGTTTAGATTGTGGCAAAAGAGTTACAGGCGATTCCATTCACACTTGTTCGCCACAATTAAAGACACTAACAGATGAGGAAATAGCAGACTTTGAATGGGCTATAAAAAATGTGTTTAACTTTTCTCAAAGTGAAAAAGTTGTTGGTTTGGATAATGTAATTAGAGCAATACTAAGAAAGGCACAGGAGAAATGAACACATGCAAACACGAATCATGGAAAAAAAGGTCAGATAGGATGACTGTGCAATGTCAAAAATGCGGATTAGAAGCAGATGAATTAAGTCGTACATACAAAGTTTATATAGACTTAACCGATGAAGAAATAGACAGTCTTGCAGATGAGTTTGGCGCTGGGATGGAACAGTTTGGAGGATGCTTTAGGCATTTAGATTTTGCTAGAGCAATACTAAGAAAGGCACAAAAGAAATGAACGCAAATGAACTAGCTGATTACTTACATGACTTTATGTACAACGAAGTTGATTACGATGAAGATAAACATAATCAATCTCAACTCATGCTACGCCAGCAACAAGCTGAAATAGAAGCGTTGAAAAGCAACCCAGCGTTTTATGAAATTGTTATTGACAATTACTGGGTAATGCGTTTGTGGTCAGATAAGTTGGTTAACGGACATACTTGGCTATTGACTAAAGAAGAATTTTTAGAATTTGCGGAGAATATAAAATGAATGATTTTGTAGATTACTGTTTTGGAATAGGTGTAATTTGTTTGGGCGTTAGCTTTTTGGTCATATCTGTTGGACTAATAACAGGGTTAATTAGATGAACAATGAACCAGTAGCGTGGATGGTAGATGGTGAGGTTTACTTGCTAAACGAAATAGATGGGGAAGAACTAAACGCTATTCCACTCTACGACCATCCAGCAGACCTAACAGATGAAGAAATAATGGCTGAATGGGAAGAAAGCAAAGATGAAGTTGATTTTGCTAGAGCAATACTAAGAAAGGCACAAGAGAAATGATTAAGTATCTACTACCACTATTTATTTTTCTGGTTGCTTGCACTACAAGCCCATACACCCGCAGAGTAATTTGCGACCAAACTGAGTGCGTGACTTTATATGAATACAAAGGCGAGAAATGAACACAAATGAACTAGCTGACTTACTTTAAAGCATGGGTACAAGAATTGCAAGCTGAATTATTAAACAGAAGATCAGCAGTGATGATGCTATGAGCTTCTCCATCTACCAAGCAGACGGCTTACGGGCGCAGCAATGGTTTTGGAATGCAGACGAGCTAATTGCCAGTATGCTGGCCAACCCTAACAACGCATACCACAGGAACAACTAATGGATATCACAGCGATATTCGGATTCGCCATTGAAATCGGTTTTATTTTAATCATATTACACTCAATGCTATAAGGAATAACATGAACAAATTAAGAGTAGTTAAACCTGTTATTGTAGAAAAATCAGGTAAGGTAGTTAAAGCTACATCCATTAAACAAAGCCATGATGATATTATCAAAAAGGCGGGTAAAGAAGCTAAGGGAGCAAAGCATGAATTTGTACTTTCCGACGGAGAAATTGCAAATCGTAAAAAAGCTGCTAAAATAGCAAAAGCAGCCGGTGAAGTTAAAAACCCCGGCAATAAATTACATAGTCACGAATTGCGTAAAGGGTTAAAGAAATGACAGTACATGACGGCGGTAAGGGAGACACATTAATACAGCCCTTAGATAAAGAACAGTTTGATAAAAACTGGGACACTATCTTTAATAAAAAACCAGAAAGCGGTATAACTTTTGAAATAGAGGCTGATAATGACCACGCAGAAATCCTTGCCACCATCCCCTTTAACCAGTAAACCATATTATGTCGCTGATACAGGGCACTTTGGGATTAAAGTTAAAATATGTTTTTCTGATTCAGCATTTCAACATGCAGTAAAAGACTCTGGTATCACAACTAAACATAACGCGTTAGATCTTGGTTTAGCGGAGTCTCATATTATTCAGCAAGAAGGTACGCATCATGCTATGCTTGCTATTGTTTTTAATTACGAAGAAATGGCTAAGTTAGACGCGTTGGAACGAATGGGTGTTATATACCATGAAGTCTCGCATACAACTACTCACATTTTTGAATATATTGGTGAAACAAATATTGGCGATGAGTCTCGTTCCTATTTAGGGGAGCATGTGTTTAAACAAGTATTTGCAGCTTATGCAACAGAGGACGAAACCCGTGAGCGTACTAGAAAAAGAGATAGAAAAACACCTGAACAAGTTAATAAAGCAATCCTTGGGGTTATCCTTCAAATGGCAGAGCTCAATAACGGGAGTGCCGGATCGGATAGTGTTCCTGAACCAAAAAGTGTACCTCGTAGAACTAAAAACAGCAACCGGAGTATTGAGCCCAAGACAAGTGCTCGTATTCGACGATTTGGGTGAACAAGGATTTCCTGTTCATGTATTGAGGTCTAAAGAAGACGTGGAGGAATTTATAAATGCAACTATGCAAAAAATGTAATATTAATAAAAAAAATTCTGAATTTTACAAAGATGCCAAACGTAAAGATAAGCTAACATCTCACTGTAAGTTTTGCATGGCGGCTCATAAAATTCAATATCGAGCAACCAAACACGGGTTTTTAACTCAAGCATTACAGTCCGCAAAAATAAGATCACGAAATAAAAAGTTGGAGTTTGATTTAGACTATGATTATCTTGTATCAATAGCAACGGAAAATTGCCCTGTATTTAAAGTCCCTTTATTATACGTAGGTACTACAAAGGGTTCTGGAAATGCCGAAAAAAATACAGCATCATTAGACAGAGTTATTCCTGAATTAGGCTATATTAAAGAAAATGTGGTGTTTATTTCCCATTGGGCAAATACAATTAAAAATAATGCTACGGAAAAAGAGTTATACTTAGTAGCAGATTGGCTACATGATAAACGGAAAGAAGTATTAAATGCTAAACCGAACACAGCTTCACCAATACCAAAACGAACTAATATTAAAGGCGCAGTCGGTGCTGAACTTGGGTCTGTTTCTACCCCCTGGACTTGGGAAGACGATAACGACACTCACCATCATTGCGGAGCAGATGCAAGGGAAGACACTAATCATCGCGCCCAAGAGGGTAGCGGAGACAGTGTGGGAGCAGGAGACCAAGAAGTGGGAACATCTGAACTCCTTAAAAATCTCGAAAATTTTGGGATCGCCATCTCAGCGGCTGCAAGCCCTGAACCAATCCGCGGACATTTACTTAGTGAACTTAGAAAACGTGGTGTGGTTAACGGAACAGCCTCAGATGAGCCAGTTCAGCAACCTAGTGATTGATGAGTCATCCCGTTTTAAGGATCCATCAACCAAACGATTTAAGGCACTTAAAAAGCATTTAAAGGGCTTCTCGCGGCGTATTATTTTAACAGGCACACCTACCCCTCAAGGAGTATCTGATCTATGGTCTCAGGTCGGTATATTAGATTTGGGAACACGTTTAGAAACAAGCCTAACAAAGTTCAGGGACAAATATTTACAACCCGATCAATTTAATAGACAAACAAGACAAGTTTATACATGGAAACCAAAAAGTGGTGCATCTAAAGTTATTCAAGATAAAATTTCAGATATTTGTTATTCTCTTAAAGCTGAGGATTACCTACAACTTCCCCCGCTTACTTTGCTTTATCACAAAATCGAAATAGATAAAAACGTAAGGACCCAGTATGAGCAACTCAAAAAAGATATGGTCGTTAGTATCAAGAAAGAAAGGATCACAGCTCCAACAGCAGCGGCGTTGGCTAACAAACTCCTCCAGTTCACATCAGGCGCGGTGTATGACGAACAAGGCGAAACACACGAGGTACACCGTTCTAAGCTGGAATATCTTGAGTCGATCATGGAAGAGTCCTCCTCCCCAACGCTTGTCTTCTACCACTTCAAGCACAGCTTGCAAAGGCTTCGCCTCACTTTCCCGTACGCCGTGGTCTTGGACGATGACAACATTGAGGCGTGGCGTCGTGGTGAGATTCGTATGCTACTCGCACACCCGCAATCAGGGGGCATCGGGCTTAATCTCCAGTGCAACGTTGGAGACACAGCACAAACCGTGTGGTTTGACTTACCGTGGAGCTCAGAGAACTACATCCAAGCCAACGCCCGCATTTATCGCCAAGGGCAAGAAAAGCCGGTCATTATACACCACCTAGTTGTATCCAATAGTGTAGATGAAAGAGTAGTAGCAGTATTAGAAGGAAAAATAACTTTACAGGATGCAATCCTAGAATCATTAGAACTATGACATCAAAAATTCAAGCAGTAGCTCCCCGCCTATCAGACGAGGAAATGGACGTAATCGAGCAAGATGAATCAGAAGGTATTTCATCAAGCATGTTAGAGGGAGGTGGTTGGCTACCGTGGGATGTAGAAGACGTGGCGGATATACGCCGTTTAATTTGCACAAAAATGCCAGAAAAATCAAAAAAAGTTTTAGATGCTTTTTTACAAGGTTTAAGTTATAATGATATCGGTTTAACAGAAAAGCATTGGCGGTATCATTTTGCTGCCGGTGTTGCGTTTATTAAAAAGGAACTCAAGCTATGACTACATTTATTGTTGAGCATTTAGTAAAAGGTTACCCGCTATTTGATACTATACAAGGTGTGGAAGATATTGATCTTTCCATGTTTAAAGACGTTCAAACATTGTGGGTGTGCGATACACCGGAAGAAATTTTAGCAGTTGAAACTGAACTAAGAGGCAAACATGCACGATCAAGTAAATAACCCTATACACTACACCAGCCATCCAAGTGGTGTTGAGTGCTTAGAGATTACTAGGCACATGGGATTTAACCTTGGTAATGTTATGAAATACATTTGGCGAGCAGATTTAAAAGGTAAAAATATTGAAGACCTTAAAAAAGCAGCATTTTATTTACAAGACGAAATTGCTTTAAGAGAAAAAAATGAAACTGTTAGCAGTTTTGTTAACTCTACAGACACAGTTAATTTGCCGTGTAATGGCGGCGCTGGCACAAATTATAATTGGAACGATGCTACAATTAACCACACCGAGGAGTGCGGAAAATGAATATTGAAATTGATGATGACATTATGGACGAGTTGGTTGGTAAAAGTATTATTGACAGTTACGTAAATGTTTCTAAAAGTGTTAAGGAAATAGATAAATGGCATGAAGATGACATTGAAGCATGGAAAGAATTACTTCCTGCATTAGCTATTGTAGGTAAATGGTATTGTTTTGATTTTGAAGGGAAAGTAAAAAATGAATCCAAAGATTGACTTAGAAAGCGCCATCATGGTGGTGTGGCAGATAGTTGAAGATATTGATTTGCTATTTCGACATTACAGTGACGCACCAAGACCTATGACCGAGGATGAAGTTATGAATGTGTTACTGGGTATTAAAACACTTCATGATATGCGATGTGAGAATTTAATGGATGTATATTGCCAAAAAATGGAGCTAAACCAGTATTGTGTTGATCCAGAAGAATTAGCAGCAAGAGATCAATTTAATTTCCCAGTTAAAAAGAAAGGTAAGAAAAAATGAGTCCGGAAGATAAACTAAAAAAAGAGATTTTAAACTTCTCTTTTACCGTTGAATTTATTAACGCAATTTTACAAGAATTAGGCGAGCGTCCTTATAAAAGTTCAGCTGGTTTAATTGCATTAATTCGCCAACAAGGAGAGCCACAATTTAAAGCTATGCTAGAAAAGGAAACAGCTAAGAATGGATGATAACTTTATCCGTCAGTTTTTAAAACATCGTAAATTTGGTACCAAAATTGCGGACAACGTCGATGAAAAAACTAAAAAGACAACAGCAGAACAGGAAATGGAGCACCGCCTTTTAGCAGAAGCTATGACTAAAGGCATTGTTAATGAAATGATGCCAACTTTTAGAAAAATGATTGAGGACGAACAAAAAGCTAAAGAAAAGCCTGTACGCAATATTATCATTCCGGATTAAGGGCGGTTTTGGTTGGTTTTTTGCATTAGTAGATATAGGACTCCTTGTGAAAGGCTCCGTATAATGGCTTAAAACGCCATTACCAGTAAGCGAGAGGTGACTGGACTCCTGGCAGCCGGAAAGACGGCCCCCATCAATAAAGGAATTATATGGCAACCAAAAAATCAACTCAAAAATACGTATTTAAGCCGGAAATGTGCGATCGTATGATTGAACTAGGGCGTCAAGGTGCGTCTCAAAAAATGATTTGGTCCGATCTAGGTATTTCAAAATCCGCAGCAGATACATTCAAAAAGAACCATCCAGAGTTTGCCGATTCACTGGATATGGCATTGGTTCACTCACAGGCACACTGGGAGCGTGAGCTTCTAGCAAACATCGAAAACAAAGGCTACAACAGCCGCCTCGCTGAAATAGCACTCAGAGGTCAATTTCAACAAGATTACCGCGAAACCCGCGATACTAAAATTGATGCTAAAGTAGAAATAAAAGTAGATTTCAATAAAGAGATTGCAGATTTGCTTGCCGCCCTAAAATAAATATTTTTTTAAATTCGTTAAAAAGGGGCTTGACTAGCCCCTTTTTTTGCATTAGTATGTATACTTCTTAAAACGAATTGAAAGAATAAATTGACAGCCCACGCCATGTTAAGTGCATCGGGAGCCAAAAGATGGCTATCTTGCACACCAAGTGCTCGTTTAGAATCCACCCTTCCAGAACAAAAAAGAAATACCAAAGGGATTGATTTCTCTGCGGAAGGCACTCTTGCCCATTCGCTAGGTGAAGTACGCTTGCGTTTGCAGTTTAATCAAATAGGACACGATGAATATGACCGAGAATATGAAATCATTAAAACGCACCCGATCTATCAAAACTATGAAGAAGCTGAAAGAGAGGACTTTGAAGCCCACGTTGACAACTACGTTCTTTACGTCCGCTCTCAAATTGGTGAAGGAGACACACCGCTTTTTGAACAGCGTGTGGACTTCTCTGAATGGGTTCCTGATGGCTTTGGTACGGCCGATGTGGTTATTCTTTCTGAACACTCCATTCGCGTTATCGACCTTAAATTTGGAAAAGGAATTCCAGTTTACGCAGAAGACAATCCTCAACTCAGACTTTACGCACTCGGGGCATACGCCAAGTTCAAAGAAGAGTTCCCAAACATTAAAGAAGTTAGCTATACCATTCACCAACCTAGACTCGACTCAATCAGTACCGACGGAACAAGCATACATAAACTTGTCGACTGGGCGAACTATTTTGTCAAACCCAAAGCCAAGAAAGCGTGGTCCGGCTCGGGTGACTTCCTCCCCGGAGAGTGGTGCCAGTTCTGCCGTGCCAAAGCGACGTGCCGCTCCCGCAGCGACTTCAACACAGAGCTTGCCAAGCAAGACTTCCAAGAGCCAGCCCTCCTCAGCCAAGACGAAATTATTGAAGTCCTTGCCAAAGCCCAAGATTTAAGAACATGGGCAAATGATGTAGAAGAGTACGCACTAGAACAGGCCATAACCTGTAATGTTATTCCTACAGGCTTTAAGCTGTCAGTTACAAAGACTCACCGCAAGATATCAGATAACCAATTAGCGGCAACAGTGCTTATTGAAAAGGGTATGCCAGCGGAACAGATTTGGAATCAGCCAACACTTAAATCTATCGCATCATTGGAAAAGATTAACAAGCAAGCAGCGGCATGGTTGGGTGATTTAGTTTTACGTCCAGACGGAGCACCAAAACTGGTACGTGTTAAACAAGCTGCTAAGGAGGACTTTGCATGAACGCATTAACGCATGAACGCATGAACGCATGAACGCCTGGTTAATTGGTTTGATTGGTGTGGTGTATACTATTGTGGCAATTCAATTTATTATGAAAGGTCAAGTCGGTATGGGTATTTCGTTTTTAGGATATGCTTTAGGTAATGTGGGCCTAGTTATGGTAACATTACAACTATGAATATTGAATACTCTGGATATAAAATAGAAGTTCCCGATTATTTAATAGAAAAGTATACAAAAGATTTTGATGGTTTACCCGGTAGCGGAAATAGAGAAGCTGTGTTACAATTAAGATATGATATGTATGAAGTACTCGATTACATAGCAGAAGATCCAGAAGCATTAGACGAGTATGAGTACAAAGCAGATTTTATTAACGCAATGGCAGTACAAAAAGCATTAGAGTTTCACGGAATATTGCACGATTCGTAAAAGTGTGTATAATAGCGTTAAGGGTAGACGAACTGGCCCCTATTGAAGTCCAGTTCTAATGTAAATAGGAAATAAAATGCAATCCAACAAAGTTAAAATCGTAACAGGTAAAGTTCGTTTTTCATACGCTAATGTATTTCAGCCAAAAGCTGGTATGAATGGTGGCGAACCAAAGTATTCAGTTTCTATTCTTATCCCTAAGTCCGATGTTGAAGGTGTTGCAAAGATTAAAAAAGCCTTTGAAGATGCTAAGACAACTAACGCAGCGTTCTTTGGCGGCTCAGTACCAAAAGGTTTAAAAGGCGGTTTGCGTGATGGTGATGAAGAGCGTGATGATGCAGCTTATGCAGGTCATTATTTTATCAACGCCAACAGCGCACAAAAGCCTCAAGTTGTAGATGCAAATCGTGAAGAGTTGTTTGACCAAAACGAGTTCTATAGTGGTTGTTATGGTCGTGCATCTGTAACATTTTACCCATACAATGCCGCCGGTTCTAAAGGTATTGCGTGTGGTTTAAACAACCTACAAAAGTTAGCTGATGCTGATAAATTAGGTGGTGGTTCTTCAGCAGCTGATGATTTCGCAGTATAAGTAGTAAATTGCCCTAGAGGCCTTTGTAGTAAGTAGTGCAGGGAGTGTCCATAGAAACTATGGCCTCCCTTTTTTCCCACCATATAATATAGAGAACAATAAGGAAAACAATTTTGGATCAGTACATGGAATATATCGCGGCAAGCAGATACGCCCGTTACCAAGACGATAAAGGTCGTCGTGAGACCTGGCCTGAAACAGTGACAAGATTTACAGATTATATTTTTACCAGAACACCTGCAATTACCGAAAATACAGAATTAAAAGCTGAGTTATACAACTCTATTGTTAACCTAGAATTAATGCCTTCCATGCGAGCCATGATGACGGCTGGAAAGAGTGCCGATCGTGATAATACTTGCGTTTATAATTGTGCTTATATGCCTGTGGATGATCCTAAGAGCTTTGACGAGGCAATGTTCATTCTCTTGTGTGGCACTGGCGTCGGATTCTCAGTGGAGTCCAAAAATATTAATAAGCTGCCCGAAGTGCCAGAGCGCTTATTTGATTCAGAACATCGAATCACCGTACATGATTCAAAAGAAGGTTGGTCTAAGTCACTGCGACTTTTGCTTGCCACTTTATGGGCTGGTGAAATCCCTAAATGGGACGTGTCAGCCGTTAGACCTTCCGGAGCACGACTCAAAACATTTGGCGGACGAGCTTCCGGGCCGCAACCACTGATTGATTTGTTTGAGTTTACTGTAGCAACATTTAAAAACGCTAAAGGCCGTCGCTTAAATTCATTAGAGTGCCATGACCTGATGTGTAAAATTGGTGAGGTGGTAGTGGTTGGTGGTGTGCGCCGATCAGCTATGATTTCACTTTCCGACTTAGACGATGAAAGGATTCGATATGCTAAAGCTGGCCCATGGTGGGATACTGCCCCGCACCGCGCTCTTGCAAACAACTCTGCGGTTTACAATGAAACTCCAACCGTTGGCAAATTCATGGAAGAGTGGCTTTCGCTATACAACTCCCACTCAGGGGAACGCGGTATATTTAACCGCGAAGCTGCAAAGAAAACTGTTGAGAAATATGGTAACAGGGACCCTAACTACGAATTTGGAACGAATCCGTGTTCGGAAATTATTTTACGTCCTTACCAATTCTGCAACCTCTCTGAGTGCGTAGTACGACATGACGATACTAAAGAGACCTTGTTGCGTAAAGTGCGGCTTGCCACCATCCTTGGTACAATCCAGTCCACCTTCACAAAGTTCCCCTACTTGCGCAAAGTGTGGCAACGTAATACTGAAGAAGAGCGCCTACTTGGTGTCTCCCTCACTGGAATCTACGATAATCCCCTTCTCACAACCCAAGGACCTAAATTAAATGCCTTACTTACAGAACTTAGAGAGTGCGCTAGAAGTACAAATGAAGAATGGGCAGCTGCTCTCGGAATCCCTGTCAGCGCTGCTATCACATGCGTCAAGCCAAGTGGAACAGTATCCCAGCTTACTAATTCGGCGAGCGGCATCCACCCTCGCCATGCTAAATTCTATATCCGAAGAGTGCGAGGAGATAAAAAAGATCCTCTCTCCCAATTCCTTATTGGACAAGGAATTCCAGCAGAAGACTGTGTTTACAAACCCACCCAAACTACCGTCTTCAGTTTTCCACAGAAAGCCCCCGATGGACTTACCAGAGACGACGTTACCCCAATCGCCCACCTTGAGCTCTGGCTTACCTATCAGCGATATTGGTGCGAGCACAAACCCTCTGTTACGATCTCGGTTGCGGAAGGAGACTGGCCTAGTGTTGGAGCCTGGACATGGAACAACTTTGACGAAATCAGCGGAGTTAGCTACCTCCCCTACGACGGAGGAACTTACCGTCAAGCACCGTATACTGAATGTACTGAGCAGGAATACGAAGAACTAAAAGCAGCTATACCTGTTATTGATTGGAGCCAACTTAAAGAGGAAACCGACAATGTAGAAGGCGTCCAAATGCTTGCTTGCAGCGCTGGCGTTTGTGAGATATAATTAAGTTTTACATGGTGGTTGGTTTGGGGGCGCAGTCCTGGCCCCCTTTTTTCCCGATACGTCGGTTACCCTAGGAGTGAGTGTGAAAACATGTCAATCGTGTAGTGCAAACTACATATCAAAAGTGGTTTGGCAAAAATATTGTTCAGCAAAATGCCGAAATCACAACCCGAATAAATCCAGAACAACAAAAAAGTTTCAACAGGGTCGTAGAGAGGCGATTAATAGCATTAAATTAAGCCGAGGCTGTGCGCAATGCGGATATAATAAACACCCTGCAGCACTACAATTTAATCATATTAAAGGGGAAAAACTATTCAATATATCGCAAGACCCCAAAAGAAAATGGGAAACCATTTTTGCAGAAATCGCCAAATGCGAAGTATTGTGTGCTAACTGCCATGCTATTCATTCGGTAGAAAACAAACATGGTTGGACAAAACGAAAGGTAAAAAATGTTGATTAATTTAGACTTTGAAGTGCGAAGTAACATTGATTTGCCAACTCATGGATTAGACATATACGCAAGCGACCCAAGCACCGAAGTGATTTGTATGGCGTATTCTATTGATGGGGGTCCTGTAAAACTTTGGACCCCAGATATGCCTTTGCCAATGTTTATGTACGAAAGAAACAATTGGTTTCAAGGGTGGAATGTTATGTTTGAATGGCACATTATGAAATACGTGCTTAAATTGGACATTCTGCTTGAAAGATGCATTGATACTATGGCTATAGCAGCAGCCAATAACGTGCCACAGAGTTTGGAAGATGCTGCTATATTTTTAGGTACTGTGGAGCAAAAAGACCCCATTGGTAAGCGACTCATTCAAAAGCTATGTAAACCAAAGAAAGACGGTACATTCGACAAAGACCCGGTTTTGCTAAAACAGATGTATGATTATTGTATGGGTGACGTACGCACAGAGATGGCCATAGGAAGCGTTTTAAGGCCCCTTACAGCCGCCGAACAAGAAGTATATACTCTGACACAGCAAATTAATGATCGAGGCGTACCAGTTGATCCTATAGAGCTCCAGAATGCCTGTAAAGCTGTATTGGGGGCACAGGCACAGTTGGACCAAGAACTCATCGCTATGACAGGTTTTAAGCCCTCAGAAAGGGCTAAATTGCTCGGTTGGTTGAATGAAAAGGGTGGAGATATGGCTGATATGACCGCTAAGACCGTTTCAGCTAAGTTAGTAGACACTAACTTACATAAAGACGTACGTAGGGCATTAGAATTACGCCAAGAAGGGAGCCAAACTAGCGTGGCTAAGTACGCTAAGATGCAGGAGATACAACGTGAAGGACGGATTAGGAATACATTGGTATATCATGGCGCTAGTACTGGCCGCTGGGCGAGCCGTGGTGGCCTCAATTTACAGAATATTGCTCGTCCCACACTCGAAGATGCTGAGATTGAACGCGCGATACCACAGGTATTTGGAGGGGCAAGTGGCACAATGGCAGAACTTTCAAGCCTCGTTAGATCTGCGATCAAAGCACCTTCGGGCAAAACCTTCGTTGACGTGGATTTTAGCTCAATTGAAAACCGAGTTGGCGTCTACCTGGCTGGGCAAAAAGACAAGGTCGAGCTCTTTAGAAAGGGATTAGATGAGTACAAGGTCTTCGCTTCGGAACGCTTGTACCATATACCATACGATGAGGTCACAAAGGAACAACGCCAGGTTAGTAAGTCCGCGGTATTGGGCGCGATGTTTGGCCAAGGAGCTAAGGGACTTGTTAAGTATGCTGAAGGGATGGGGGTTAAGCTGAGTGAGGTTCAAGCCAAGAGCGCAGTAGATGGTTACCGCAGTTCGTATTCGAAAGTGAAGGAGCTGTGGTCATTGTGCGAAAATGCTGCGATTGAAGCAGTAAGCAATCCCGGCAATCCATTTCGGGCGGGACAGCATATTGTGCTGAAAGTTGTGAAAGAAACACTATGGATGAAATTGCCAAGCGGTAGGTTGATTTGCTGGCAGAGGCCACAACTCGATTTGGTCACAACTCCTTGGGGGACTACTAAGTATGGGGTCACTGTTCACAGTTTGAATACCTACACCCGGGCTTGGACTAGGAACCAACTCATTGGTAGCTCTATCTTTCAATCCGCAGTTCAGGGAACCGCCAGAGATTTTTTGGCAAATGCGATGCTCAATTTGGAGAAGAAGGGCTATGAGATAATCAATTCTATCCATGATGAGGTATTAATCCTAGTTGATGAAGAAAATGCAAAGTTAGTATTGGATGGTGAGGTTATGCAAATTATGACAACCCCACCAACATGGGCCCCAACATTTCCTCTAGCAGCAGAGGGCTGGGTCAATAAGCGTTACAGGAAGTAATTACTTAGGTGGTGTATTGGATTGGTTGGCTGAATAAGCCGCCAATCCACCAATTAAAGGAGCTTTTTCTTTTAACTTTTGCCCTGCAACTCTAGCAATGTCCGGCCTAGAAAGCGCTGCAGCTTTTAGCGCTGCTTGAACTGGAGGAGCGGCATAAATGTGGGAACCAGTTAATGCAGCTCCCGCAATCCCTAATTTTGTTGTAGCGTCCAATGGTAGTGCCTGACCTATAGCTCCCGTTCCCCCTAGTCCCAACATACCATACATAATCCTATGTTTTGCATAAGCGTCGTTTGCTGTGTTAGAGACGTCCTCTAAAGTTTTGTCTAAAGCTTCTTTTTTGGTATCAACTTGAGTTTTTAATACTTCTTTTTCAGCTTCTTTTTGTGTTTTTAAATATGCTTTTTGATTAGCAATATTTTTGTTTTGCAAAGTTAAATTCGCACCCATTTCAGCGGCTTTTTCTTTTTTCTTAGCAGTTAACTGAGTTTTGAAAGTATCGTGACTAGCTTTTAAAGCTAACTTTTCATCTGCCATTTTTTGATACGCAGCAAGTGCTTCTTCTTGAAGTCTTGAATCACCAGCAGCAAAACGTTTATTTGATGATTCAGATTTTAATGCTCGTAAGAAATCTTTAGGGTCAAACTTACCGCCCTTTTCCATATATGTATTTAAATACCCAGCTGCTGTTTGTGGTACTTGTAAAGCTGAGTGAACCGCATTAGCTTTTTTAATTATATCCGAGCCTTCAGTGCCCTCAATAATATCCATCCATTTATTTTTAAGGTTAGTTACCGCACTACCGTATTCGCGGTCTGTACCAGAAGAAAGGGGGCCTTTGTAGTTTTGAGCCTCTGCACCTAAATCTTTAAATATATTATGCCATTGTCCAGCAGATATTAACTTAGAATCCCCAGCAGTATCTTTTATTTCATCTACTCTACTAGCTAATTTATTATATAAATCAGAACCTTCTCCACCAAGACGGTGTTTACTTGCATCTAATACGGATTTAAGTGAATTTAGCTCATTGTCTCCAATTCTGATATCTCCAACTTTTTCAATACCACTATCGTATAGTTGCTTTTCAACACCTTGCGCAAACTTAATAGCTTCGGTACCTTGGTGCTCATCCGGAAGCGTTACCCCAACAGGGTCTAATGCTTTTTGTATAATAGGCCGACTAAATTCATTAGCATGACGTTCGTTCATGTTATCTGTTGTAGTTTTTACAAAATCATCATAACGGTTTTGTAAATCTAATTTATCAGAATCTAATTTTGCTTTAGCTGCAGGAACAACTACACCTTTTTGGGTATTTGTTAAGCCTACATTGGCATTTGCCAATTGAGTATCAAGCTGTGCTGCTTTTTCTTTTGCAGTTTTTGTTATGGAGCCTTCAATGTTTTTGGCTGCATCTGTAAAGCTTTTTTGGCCTTTTGATACCAAAGAGCTTATTCCACCAAAAGGTATATATGCACCAATGTCTTCGGCTTTTTGTGCTAAACCACCAACAACCTGCCCAAAGCTACCTTTCATAATTTGCTCTTTGGTGAAACCTTGAGCTAACAAGTCTTTAAAACGCTTCATAGCTGGATCAAGAGCAGTGCCAACCATAGAAGCACCCTTAGTAAATACTGGGCCTAAAGCAGCACCTGTGCCAGCCTCTGCAGTATGTTGCTCCGCAAATCCTGGCTCTGTTATATCTTTTCCTGTAGGGGCTAAAAAAGAAGAAGTTCCACCTAAACCTGCAGCTTGTGCGTATTTACTGCCTAGTGTTTTTTCTAACCAAGCTGGGCCAGTTTCTAATAATTTAGCTGCACCCGGAATACGTTCCATTAACTCAGTAGCTTTTGGAAGCATAGAAGTTGCTTCTGCAACTTTACCTGCAGCGCCACCAGGGATCATAAGTCCTGCAACATCGCCACCAAGACTAGATAGGGATGCACCTAAACCACTATGTTGTTTAAGATACTCGTCCCGGGCCATTAGTGCTTTCGCTGGCGCACCCCAACCAGCATATTCTGCTAATGCTGCTGGTGGTTTAGCTATAGCATTTAGCATACGCTCAGCGGAAACCCCTGCGTCACTTAAATTACCTAATTTAAAACCACTACTTTCTTCAACAGGAGCGGTTTTAGCTTTTTGAGCAACATACTCATCAGGGTTAAATCCGGATACAGTTACATTTGGTCCGGGCTGTTCTAATGGCGCGCTTTTTTGGGCTACATAGGCATCTGGATCAAAAGCCATTATTTAACCTCTCCTAAATGTTTTCTAACTTCAGCAGCTTTTGGATGGTTTGGATTTTCAGCAAGCCATTTACGTGCACCGTCATCTGTGTGCATATTTTTAAAAGCCTCAACAGTATTTGTAAGAATATTTGTGGATGTTTGCTGACCAATACCACCTTCACGATTCCAATTTGCATTAGCTGTTTGTGGATCATCTTGGTGTCTATTTAAGTATTCTAAATGCGCATTGTCAATCATAGCTTTTGCTTTTTGCATTTGATATATAGACTTAATATACACGTTTTTATCGCTAATACCAGCTAAAGTTTTAGCAAAGTTATCGGACTCTTTACCCGTGTATTGCGCACCCATTGCTGCTTTAGCGCCTAAAGCAACTTGACTTTGTTTTACATTTTCTAAATTTTGACCAGCTAAATAAAATGCTTCTTCTTGAGGAGTAACTAATTTAGGTCCGCCTGCCATTTCGGCCAGCATTTTTAATTTAATAACTTCCATTTTTGGTGCTCCACCTGGGCCAAAATCAGCTTTAGTTATTGCATCAAGCGCTTTATCAGCATTGGTAACATCGTTTCTTTGAACGTCTACTCTAGACGTTAAGTCTTTTTGTGGTCCTTCAATAAACGCTTTATTACCTGCTGCTAAGTTAGCATATTTAGTAGCTACACCCGGTACAGAGGTATCACCAGCCAAGGGAGATGGTATATCTCCGGTTGTTGGTTGTGCCCCAGGTTGTAGAGCGGCTTTCATTGCAGGTAAAGTAGTTGCTGGTGCACCTGCTACTGGAATTTTTTGCCAATGAACGCTGTCTTTTCCGTATGGTTGGTAGTAGCCTTTTTGAGCCAACTCAGTACGCCCAGCAGTTGTAAGTTTATCTGTTTCAATATCTAAAACATCTCCAGCGGGCAAAGTTTCATGCGGGCTTGTACCAGGTTTAGCAACAGGTATGCCATTGGGTTGAATGCCTGGAGTTCCAGCAGCAACGCTAGTTTGATACAGAGCTTGACCTTGTTGAGGGGTACGTTGTGCACTAGTAATACGAATACTTGGGTCACTAAACACACCAGCACCTGTAGAGGGCGCAGCCTGTGTTGGCACATTAGCTTGTTTAAACAAAGCCCCAATATCTGGCATAGTTTTAGTTTCACGACCTTGTGCATCATAAGTAGTTGCTGGCTCAAATGATTTAGGAAATGTTTGGCGCAATAGTTCGCGGTTTTGTGGGGTATCTTGCATACCCTTAACAGCATCCATAATTTTAAGTGCATCTGGCTGTTTAACATTATAGCTAGTTAATAGCTTTTGAAATTCAGGTTGATTTGTAGCACTTAAATACTTAGCCCATTGTTGCTGGTTTGCTGGAATTCCAGGAATATCCGCTCCCCCGGAGCCCCCAGTACCGCTTGCACCACCAGCGCCCCCGGATTGGTTCATAAACTGGTTTAAGGTTTTAGTTTGATTTTGTGCGGCTTGCAAAGAAGCCATATTTTGCGCAATATTATATTTGTTAGAGCGATCTTGCTCTTCTTGACGTTGGATTTGTTCAAACCCAGGGGTTTTATCATACTTAGTCCAAGCACTAGCTTTTTGCAAACTATCTTGAAACTTTTTATATGGGTCATTGTATTCATCTAACATTTTTTGCATGTTACCAAGAATAGCTTTACTAGACTGTTCGTCCATAGATACCCCAGCTGTTGGGGAAATAGTAGACATTGCGCCTTTTCCGCCGCCGGTTACTTTTACTGGTGTTCCGAGCGTACTTAAACCCGCTGTAGGCGTTCCAGAAGTATCTACATCTGCTGATAAAGGTGCTGTTGGGGTATCTGCCATAATTGTTCCTTGTTATACTGGAGTTGTTGTGTCAACTGGAGGAGTGACAAAACTACTACCATCAGTAGGAGTAAAAGTTCCTCCAGTTGTAGCGCCAGATTGTATGCTAGTTGTGTCAACTGGTGTAGAAGAACCTAACCCAAGACTACTTAAAATACTGTTACCTAAGCCTCCAAAACTACTTCCTGTAATTCCTAAACTTCCTAATAGTCCACTTGCTGCCGAGGGTACACTAGATAGAGAACCTAACATAGACAACGGAGACATTTGATTTTGTTGGGATACAGTTGTTGGGGCGTTTACTGAATTTACTAAATTTGCGTAGTTTAATGCACCTTGGTACGGAGCATTCATTTGAGCAGCGCCAGTTGTTAGGCCTGCTGTAATTCCTTGATTAGCAACACTGCCTTGTGTACCAGCGGCGGTAGCTCCTGTAGCTTGGTTCTGCAATGCAGATTGCATTTGCTGTGCAGCCAGTGTATCAAACGCATTAGTTTTAGCAGTATCTACTGCTGTTTGGCCACGTAAACTACCAAAGTTTCCTGAACCAATTGCTCCAGCCTCTGTACCAGCCGTCATGGTTGGCATAAGTTGGTTTAACTGTTGGTTTTGTGCAGCAAACAAACCGCCCATAGCAGTTTGTGTGTTGGGGGTCACTGCCCCAGTTGTTGGATCAGTAATCCAAGGGTTAGCAGCACCAGAAGCAATAGTATTTAAACTTGTATTCGCTTGTGTGAAAGGGTTATCAGCACCAGGTTGTAAAGTATTAACCGCGCCTTGAGCAGTTGTTTGACCAAACGATGGGGCAGCACTAGAAGCGGTACCGGCTTGGTTAATAACATTTTGCTGCGCCGTATCCATCCAGGTTGGCAGCGTTGTTTGTACCTGATTTGTATCAGTTAAAAGATTGTTTAACCCAGAGGAGGTAGTAGTACCAGCCATTATTTGCTCACTTTTTGTTGTGCTTGTAATAAATAACCCAACGCACCCTTACTATCTGGAGGAAGGTGCTTAGCGTCGTGCTTTTGTTTATGTTCTCTAACTGTTTTTAAAAACGCATCTAATACATGCGCACCGCTATCGTTACTACCGTTACCCAATGCTGCCACCACATCAGCGGGGATTACAAACTCGCCATTGGCTAACATAGCTGGTACAGAATCAGATGTTCCATCACCAGCACCTCTAACAAAAGAGTGCTGTAACGAATGCAAGCCACCTTCACTAAAGAATTGTGGGTTATGACTTTGAGGAAGTGTTCTTTCTTCCATATTGGTTGGCCCACCAGCTTGCATGTGTGGCATGTTAGTTAAAGGAGAACCTTTTTCCCCAAATAAATCCGCATGAGTAGTTTGATGTCCGCGTATTAACTGTGGGGACATTGGTAAACTTCCACCATCTGCTTTATGAATTATACCACCATTTTTGGCTTGTTGAATCTCTTGCAAAGATAGGGGGTTAATTGCTGCTGGGGCATAGCTAACAGTAGGATCAGGAGTATTACCAAATAATGAGGAAATTTGAGTTCCTTTTAACAGCGTTGCTTTTGGTGCAGCTGGCATAGCATTTGTTCCCATTGTCGTTGATGTACCTGTACCTGTACCTGTACCTGTACCTGTACCTGTACCTGTACCTGTACCTGTACCTGTACCTGTACCTGTACCTGTACCTGTACCTGTACCTGCTGTTCCTGTTCCTGTACCTGTACCGGCAGCAATAGCTGCTAAAGCTGCAGCAGCGCCGGCACCAATTGCCGTACCTGTACCGGTACCTGTTGCTGTTGTCCCTGTACCCGTACCGGTACCTGCAGTAGCTCCAGTGTTTGTTACTATCCCTGTGCCGGTTCCTGCAGTTGCTCCAGCTACAGTGGTTCCTGTTGCAGCAGTTCCTGTTGTTGGTGTAGTACCTGTTCCGCTAACAGGGGTTGTGGCTATTGGCGTTGTTGTAGTACCTGTTGTTCCGGTTCCAGTACCTGCTGTTCCTGCACCAGTGCCCGCACCACTTGTTCTGGTACCACCAGAACCAGTTTGGGCTCCAGTAATATCATCCAATATTCCTGAAGCTGTTTGGTCCGTTGGATTTTCAATTGCAGCTATTTGTGTATCATGTTGAGCTTGTGTAATAGTACCGTTTTGCAATTGGGTATCTAACGAATCCATTGCAGCTATTTGATCCGAAGTCAATGCAGAAGCGTTTGGAGTTCCTTGAGTAGGACCGCCACTAACAGGATCCCCCGTTGGCTGTACAGGGAACACATCTGGAATTGGGGTCCCGCCAGCGGTTATATTAGTGCTAGTATTTGGTAAGCCCATCACACCAACACCCGGACCAGCTACCTGGCCTGATTGGCCTGTAAAGGTGGCCCCCGTTGTCCCTGTTGCCGCAGTGTTTATAGATCCGTCTGAATTGTATACTGTGTTTGTAGCAGGATTAAAATATCCAGTTGATCCATCTGGATTTTTAACTTGAACGGTATTTGCTAAATCAACGGGGGATCCAGCTGAAGTATTAACTGGGGGGCCAGAAGTTGTTCCCGTAGCATCAATAGGGCTTTTAGCATTTATATCTATGGTAGTTGTTGATGGTAATCCAGACCCAAATGTATCCGCATATTTTGAAGACTGTGTAGAAGCCCCGATAATCTGACCAAGGTTATTGGTTAATGCTGTAGCAAGGTTTTGATTATTGAGTATTGCACTAGCGCCAACTTTGGCTACGGCCCCAATTGCGTTTGTGACACCGCTTAACGTTTCCGGAGCAATACCAGCTGTTAAGTTCCCAGCGTAATCCCCAATTGCTGTGGCAGCTAAATTGTTTGTAATAGCACTAAGTAATTTTGCTGGATCCCCGCCTGTAGCTACTGAACCTAAAGCAGTAGCAGTTGCGCTAGTTAATAATCCAACTACTTGGCTTTTTGTTAGATTAAGTGCGCTTGCTACATCTTGAATATTAGCATCACCAAATAAGGATGTTACTGCGCTAGGTAGTCCCGCAGACACGCCTCCGCCTATTGCACCCTTTAATGCTGCAGTTTTAACATCCCCACCAGTGGTTGCAGCAACTAATGCAGAAGTACCCGCACCTAATACTGCAGCACCTAAAGTTGCAGCTCCTGCAGCTCCAGCACCTAATACAGCCTCACCAATAGCTAAAGAAGCCCCTGCGGTAAATGGGGCTGCTGCCATCATTGCCATGACAGGTAACACAGTTCCAAAATTAACATTACCAGCACCAGCAGCGTTGTTGGCTGCTATTGTGTTATACGAGCTTTGGTATTGCTGATTTACTATGCTATTAATTTGTGCAGGAGCTATTCCTGCTTGTTGTGCTGCACCTGATATGTCTTGAATTTTTTGCTGCAACGCCGGAATATTTTTTCCACCGCTATAAGTCTTATCCATTGCCATACTACCGGCATAGTTTTGTAGCAAATTATTATAGTATAGTCCCGGGTTAGTGGACTTATAATTATACAAGGTCTGAGCTGCTTCAGGAGTCAAACCTAATCCTGCTATATCTGGATTATTAATAGCCGCGTTAGTGGCGGTTGGTATAAATTGACTAGCTGACGTTGCTCCACTATCTGACCCCTGTCCGGGAACAAACTTGTAATTCATTGCCGATGGATCTGTAGGGGCGTTTGTTGGAGTCCAAGTTAATATGGGCCCAGATTCATTTGGGTTAGGATTGGCACTACTAACTTGTGTCCATCCTGGAGGAGGGTTGGCTTCACTATAGCTACCTACGTTGGTAGGAGTTTGAGCTGCTTGGTATTCTGGTGTACTTTGAATGGCCGCATTAATTGAACTTAACGGAGCACCAGCAGCCATTTGCTGCTCCCAATAGGCTAATCCACCAGCATCAGGAGCACGATTTAAATTCTGCTGATAAAGCTGAGAGATCTGCGAAGCGTATTGTGCTGGATCCGATGAGGCCATGTTTTACCGTTTAGTTTATTCTATATACACTAATGCAAAAAATAAGGCAAAAACGCCCTAGTTTAGTGGGATTTACCGTTAATACTTAACGACACTTCATTGGCCCAATCTTGCCAGTTTTCAAAAGTATCCGGGTCAGGAATTGGAAAAGCAGAAAACGTAAAAGTACTGGCAATTAAAGATGCTGCATCTTTCCAATTTTCTTCAGAAGTATGTGGGATGTTTAGTTGACCATAATAAATAATGAAATTACCGTTCCAGTCTTCCCAGCTTGATAGCTCTGGAACAAAAGGAAAAAACTGCTGATTGTGTTTATTGACATAAGTTGTCAAGGTCTTTCGTCCCCAAATTCAGCAGTAATCATTAAACGTCCCATTTCAAAATTACCATCAATGGTATTAGATTCAAACTTAATGCGAACTAAACGATGTTCTACACGAAGGTCAATTTTGTCTGTACCTGGTTCGAAATAGAAAGGTCCAGAATCCTCTTCAATAGTACTATTTGCAAACTTACGCCCTAAAATCGACATAGACATGGTGCCTGTTTGCAAAAAGTTAGGCTCAATACGGCGTAAGTGCATCCGTCGATTGACACCAACTAAACTATCTTGACTTGGATTGCCTGTTAGCCAACTGATATCGCTAGTAGTAATGCTTGAATAGACTGCGCTTTCAGTGTTTAAATTAACTTGGTTTTGACCAAACTCATGCTGCCAAATAGTAAACCCGCCACTTTGAATAAATACAGAAGAACCAACCGCTGGAGTAAAAGGAGATTCTTCAGTGAAGGTAATTAAAGTAACACCTGGAGTGCCTATTGTAGTGTTGTAAATAAGTGTTGCAGCAGATACTTGATAGGTTGTATTAAAATCTCCAGTTGTGGTAAACGTGAAGATTGTTCCTGGAGCCAGCTGAGGTGTAACATCACCAGATATATACATTTGATCTAAGCCAGGTGCTGCTAGACTAGCTGGGTGCTGTATTACTGTAAGCGGGGCACTAAAGGAGGGATTATAATTCCAACTTGCCCAAATAGGTGTTGGAAAAATCTCTGTTGTATATCCACAAGAGCGCTGAGCTCCAGTTGCTTGTCCAGCATCATACCAAATCTTATCTTTAGTATTATAAATAATAGCATCTGTACACTCTGTTGCTGTACCTCTAGGATAAAAGAACCAGATCTCGTTGTATCGTGGAACTTTAGTAGCCCACACTTTTTGACGTTGTGTATAGTTAATGTTATCAAAAAGATAATTTACGTTTTTATCATTAGGAACTACTACTACACTACCGTTATAAGCATAGAATCGGTCAACACCCATCCACCAATAGACGCCATCCATCTCCACAATTGCATTGGAAGACATGATTGAAATTTGACTGGAAATAATATCATAGGTCCAGTATTGGCTAGTAGGTGTTGTACTAGAAGCTGAAGAGTTAAAAGAAACGCGAATAAGGGAATCGGTAGCCCAAAATAAACCTGCGGGAGAGTTAGTACCCCCTCGCATTGGCATACCTTTAACTATCTTAGAAGACGACACGTTAGTTTGGTTTGCTAAAGGCCCATTCCAATCATAGAAGTTTTGACTTGCGTAAGTGCTACTAACGTTATTATTAGCAATATAGCCATGTGAGCCATAAACAAAAATAAACGGATATAGTACTGTAACCCCACCATCAACACTAATTGGTTGGTATGTTGGATTTTGCCCGCCGCTATCGGAAAGGCCAGTAAAGTTCCAAGTGTTTGCTGAAGTAGGAGCGATATTTCCAACTAAAACTTGTGATGGAACCCCGTTATCAATATCAATTAAGTTATATCCTGGATGCGCAAAAATAGATAGCTGACCACCCTGTGGGCTAAATTGAGCATCAAATTGCCAAGTAACACGGTACGGACCATCTTGAGGGTCTTCAATAAAGGTAAGAACATTATTAAGCCAAACTGTTGTTGGGCTTCCTGACAACGTTCCTGTAAAGTTTACAGTTGTATTGGGGGCTGTATAAGAAGATGTTGTTGTAACATAGTTTACCGGGGTAATCTGGTTAAAGATTACATTAGTTCCGGTTGGAAACTGTGAAGTAACATTACCAGCAATTACAAAACTAGATGTGGTGTGAGATACTAATGTAAACGGAACAGTTCCTGGAAGCGTATTTGCAGTAAAAGGCCCGCTACCGGTACCAAAGTTAATCCCACAAGTAAACACATCAAGCTCTTGATAGTTACCAGCAAAAATGTAGTTGACTCCATTGTATGGTTGCACAACCATGCCACGATATATACCAACGTTACTAGTAAAAAGTGTGCGATAGCCACCCATTTTTTTAGGATCGCCACGCTGGAACCTACACCACACGCCATCTGTATACTGGTCATTTTGAAACTGAGTACCATCGCGCTTAATCCCAGCTGGAATAGCTAAGCTGTAAATTGATGTGTACTGAGAAGGGCCTTGTTGTGGGCTATTCTGTTGTTGCTGATTATCAGCTGCCATTTAAAACTGTCCACCGCTAATTGAGCTTGCAGTAAGCCTTGCATTTATAGTGACTAAAGGGGCAGATAAGTTTGTATTATCTACGTTAATTATTTCTACAGCGTTTGCCGATAACCCCAAAACGCCAGTACCTTGTAGGTATACACCTGTAGTATTATCATTTAAAAACGAGTAAGAGGGCGCCCCAGCATTTCCGTTAACTGCCTTAAACAAAGATGAGGATGAAGAGTTTAAAATATATAAAAACTCACCATCACTTAATAATGTATAAATGTTGCCAGTTGTTAGCGATATTGGCGCTTGGCTGCTACCTTGGTTTTGAAATGTAATATTGTACCCAGATTGGTTAGTATTATTAACCAAAATATACAACTGAGTAATTGCCGGAAACGTTACTGCTAAAGTCTGAGTACGAGTACCAGATTGCGCAATATATGTTTGAATAATTGGAGCATTTGAAACCAGGTTTAATGTATTGGCCGAAATTGCGTCTACATCATATGTTGCAGCTGTGAATACTAAATTGTTTGGGGTTGTCCACCCAACAGTAATATATCCACCGGAACTTGTATTATAAAAAATGTATCCTGAATCACCAGGATTAGTAGCAATTGATGTGCTGCCGTTAATTAGCTGTGGTGATGTTGGTGTAAACGTCAAGGTACCAGAGCCATTATTTCTAAATGCTATAAACCAACCTGTAGTTAAAGACGCAACGGAAGGCAATACAATGTTACCCACTCCCCCCAACCAATTATAAGTTGAAGCCCTACTTACGTTATTGATAGTTGGGGCAGCGGAAATGTTTACAATGTTTTGAGTTACTGCTAATTGCCCGCTTACTGTTGTTAGTCCTGCACCAGCTAATGAAGCTGCATCTGCGGAGGAAGTTCCCGTTCCAAATGTTACATTACTCCAAATACCGGCTGTAGTTGTGTTATTGGTTAAATAAAAGTATTTAGAAACCCCTGGGTTAATTGTTACACTATTTCCGTTAAGAAAGTCTGTAATAACAAAAGAGTTAGTTCCTAAATTCCTAAAAAGAATATCAGCGCCTAGTGTTCCTTGATCTCCTTCAGGCAAACTAATAGTAAGGCCAGATGTGGAAGGAGTACAATCAATAATGCGAGCAGCGGGTGTTTGGCTACCATTAACTGTACTGGGCCAAAAAAGTGATACATTAGCGCTGAAAGGAAGTGCAAGATAAGATACATCTGTTGGGGTAACAACAGTGCCTGTAAAAGGGGATGTGTAAACTGGAGTAGTCATCTATTAAGGTTCCTGAACCGTTGTATTTCGATCCACTCGACGTGAATTGTCTTCTTTTTTAATTGCTGCAAGTGCATCTGTATAATAGCCTTTCCAAACTGGTAGTTTGTCTAAAGCTTTTAAATACCCTTGTGCTTGTAGTAATGCTCCGTACAACATAGCTTGTGGGGCGATAGTTGTCCATAAGTTTTGTTGATTTGCAGTATCTAAAGGCTGAATTTCAGCGTAATAAATAATTTCTACAGGATAACTTTGATCTGGAATAGGAGCAAAGTTCCAGTTATTGTAGTCATAGTCCGCGTAGTATTTAGGAACGCCTTCATCAGATTCTGAAATATACTGAGCTACATAGTCTTGACTACGTAACAAAATAGGCTGTCCATTAACCTTCATAGAAACTGTTTTGCGCCATCTAGCAGGCTTATTGAGAACTGTTTGCTCATCAGCTAATGAGGTTTCTACAACAATAAGTTGCATGAACGTTTTTAATTCAGCTGCAATAGATGATTCTGCTAAAGCTATTAAGTTAGGAATTTGAGCAATAAAATCTGCATCATTACGTTCCATGTATTGCTGGATGTTTAACACCAGCGAATCGTAGGTCATTATTACGCTCATTTTAAAACCTTATATCCATACTTAGCTGCATTTCTGTAAACCCTATTAGTTAATGTAGAATATTTAATTCCAAGGTGGCTGGCTAAATCTTCAAAGCTGTTGTAAATAATACTTTCATATTTGACTTTAACTTTTTTAACATCGGATAATTTTTTACGTTCTTCGGCTGTTTTAATTCTTCCTACAGCCCAAGGAGTTGGTCGGGACATGCCTTTTAAAGGGCTTACGTAATTGTCTCCACGATACTGGGATGCCGGAGGTTTTGCGCCGCCTTCAGCAATATTCCAGCCAATTTGCTTAGTTGGCCTAATCTTTGCTTCTAAATTGTAACAGTATGTTTCTTGACCAATTAAAACAACTTCTTTAATTAAATTGTCCCAGCCATATTTTTTAATAGCTGCTTTAAGGTGTTGATTATCTGAATATCTGCTATGCCTAAACCAGCGAACTTGTGTATTTTTAGAGACACCAACATACCCCTGACTAAACATGTCAGTATGGTCTTTATGACGAATCCAATACAAAGAAGTACTCATCTCGTATAGTAAGAAATATTGGGTTGCAGATAGATTGGAGATTTATCACGGTCTTCTTCACTAGCTTGAAGGAATGCTTTTTCAGCTTGTACTTCAAGATATTGTACTCTAGTCATATCAACACCTGGAATCTGCATTGATAAAGAATGTGATAATTGTTTTTGAACACAGTTTAACCAACGATCGGGAACATAAATTTGATTTGTTAACGATCCAACATCTTGCATTTGAACTTCAACAAGCAATTGAAACATTTGAAAATCATTGTTGGGAACAGGCCACAGGTACATTGAAGGCTCAATAGTACGGTCAAACCAATACTGCAATGAACGAACTGAAGGGAACTGTTTGTTTGGTAAATTCCAGTAATCATCACGATTAAGACGTGCTAGTGGAATAACTTGTTGGCTTGTTGAAAATACAATTTGACGTAATGAAAACGTATTCAGTGTATCGGTATTACGTAAGCGATAGTACGGATATGGTTGGGTAATGTTTATGTTAAAGTAAGCCCACTCACGGTCCCCCAAAGTTGTTTCAGGTAGCGTTTGGGTATTTACCCAAGTGATACCATCGTAACTGGTTTCGTATACTAGATTATATGTATCGGTTGTATTTGGGCAATAAGCATTGAAGCCAACATAGAACACACGTTGTTCCGGATTAAACGCGCCTCCAAACCAGTTTTCAACTAGGGTGGAAGTTGCAAAAACACCTGGAGATAATTGTTGGCTAAATAATACTGAAGCATTTGGATTGTCTAAAGGCAGCGCAGCAGTAGGTTGAAAATTTTGAACATATACCCAGTTTGCTTCACGTACATCAATAACTGTCTTTGGTAGAGTTAAAATTTGTTGGTCTGTTTGTGCACCAAATAGTTTATTTTCTAACAACCAAAGATTAACACCACGGTTGGATAGGTTTTGTAAATTATAAAACAAAGCCTGTTTGGCTGCTCCAATAAGTTCAGGTGTTATTTCTTCTGCAGTTTTACCAGCATCACGAAACGCGTATGAGATTAACTGGTCTACATTAACTGTAGTTTGGCCAGTTGTATTACTATAGGCCATGTATTACTTCTTTCTTTTAGAAATATCGCCACGCTTTACTTTACCACCTTTTTTAAGCCCCATAGATTTTTTTAGATCGTATGCTTGTTGGGTGCCTTTTGATTCTGCGCTGGTAGCTCTATTAAGTCTTCCGGCGGCTTCTTCATTAGCGTTTCCTAAACGACTAGACATTTCATCCGCGCTGGGATCATCTTTCTGTTTATATGTGTTATATGCCTTTTTCATACTATCGGTATTTGCATCAAAGTATGACTTTGCTGTTTTTGCAGCCTGTTCCTTAGTGTCACTGCTCCAGCCATACCCACGATAGTTAGATGGCTCCCCTTCTTTAGGCACCCGTATATTTGATGGCGCTTTAGCTTTTGCGTCATCGTAAGACTCAACACTACCGCCAGTGGCCATTTTCTTAACTTTGCCACCACCGCAGAAGTGCTTGCCTTCTGCTTTCATTTTGGTGTTTTGTTTAAATGTCATTATCGTCCTCGGCCTGCGGCTCGCTTGGTTACTTTATTGGGTAGTTTATTACTGGCTGGGCCAGCTTTGATAAACTCCTTGGCAACCTTTTTAGGGATACCAAGGGTTGATTTACCTTCTGCAGCTGCATACATAGCGCCTTGTTGGGCTTTCGATTTTATCGGCATGTTAGCACTTGTCTTTTTTAGCTTTACCGCCTTTTTTCATTGGGGGTGCGCTACCTGGTACTGGAGCTGGCATTGGTGCAGGTGGAGTATTAGGAGCTATTGCTGGGGCAACAGGCAAACCAGTTTGTGCTGGAGTTTGTTGCATTTCTTGACCAGCAAATTGACCTTGTTGTCCTTTACCTAAATATTTTTTAGCATTAGCTAAACGAGCAATTTCTTTAGCTTGCATTAAATCTTGTAGTGTAGATCCGCCAACAGCCATCTTTTTAATGCCGCCACCACATTTATACTTGTTTGGGCCACCTTTGGCACCCGATGGAGTCGCAGCTTTAGCTGGCACTGTATCTTTTATTTTTTGAATTTTAGATAAATCGCCAGAATCTTTTTTGGCTTCATAGGCCACGGAACCGCCAGTTTTGTACTTACTTACTGTGCCAACAGCTTTTTTAGCTCGGCCGCCCTTTTTAAGGGTAAGTTCTGTTTTTGGTTCGCCTTTGTGCAGAAAACTTTCATGCTGGCTAACACCTTTTTTGACCATCTGCTTATCAGCAGATATGTCTTTAGATTCTTCTTGTTTGAGCTCTTTGCGAGTTACATATGCAGCGGGCTTAACAACGCCGCCAATTTTCATTTTTACAATCTTTTTAAATCCGTCCATGGTATTTCCTCGAGGTTTAGTTAAACGGGTGATCGGCCCTTATATCTACTAATGCAAAAAACGGACGATTTACGCCCTAAACTGGTGTTAAAAACAGCTTTCTTTCTTTTTCTCGTCTTGGAGTCAATACCGTAGGGGTAACCCAATTCATAAAGGCATTTGCTGCTTTTATAAGGTCATTATCATTAAGATGTTTGACAACTTCAGAGTTTTTAAAATGTTCTTCCCCGATATTAAAGCATAGCGAGTACAGGGCATCTGATTGGTTCTGGTTGAGGGATACCCTAACAGAACTTGCTACGGCATCGTCACACCACCTTAAATCGTCTTTAAACAGGTCTTCTACTTGCTGGTCTGTTAAAACCTTGTGTAAAAGGTATTGTTCGTCGGCTTTTATTAAGTGACCCACTCCGGTTGTCCAAAGACCTTTAGAATCTTTATATGCGGTGTGGCGTTTTCCTTCAAATCCAGTTATAAAATTAAATGTTGATTTTGTAATTGCCATGGTTTTGTTTTCTACCGTTTGAATTAAAGGTATATTTTGTACTACTAAAATTAACGTGCATAACCACGCTACTAAAAATAGCCTTTTGCCCATGTTAACTCCTATTACTTAATATTTTCGAATGCTTGAAGTTGTGTTAACTGGTCTGCTAGTCTGTTGTATTTTTCGTTGTTTTCGATGCTGATGGAGAGGAGGGTAGCAATGTCAAGGTTGCTGGGGGTGCCATCAGTGCTGCTGGGGCTTGAGGTCTGATTACTTGCACTGGCGTTGTACAGCCGGACAAAGCCACTACTAATATTACACTGACCATTAGCAACAGCCACACTAACTTGCCTTTGTAAAGCGGCTCCATTAGCTGATAGTTTGTCAATTTGCTGTATGTAATTTGCAACCAAGAAGTCGCCTTTTGCTTGAATGTCATCTTTTTCCTTTAGTGCTTGAATGTTAGCTTTTTCTATTTTAGCAACATAATAGTCTGAAGTCCAGCTGTATGCCCCATAACCACAGGCAACTCCGGAAACTGCAGCTACAATAATATAAATATAGATTCCACTAGTAAAACTTGTAACACTACTTAGTATCGTTTTCCACATCTTTAAGCTCCTTTGGCTCTGTATCTTTTTTGAGCATAACTGCTGCACCATGGGCCCCAGCAATAATTCCAATGGCTTCGGCAAAGTCTTTTAATGACGGAATATCATTATGAAACATTTCGTATCCAGCACCTATAATGACCGCTATAAACGACAGCATCCAAGACCAACGAGCGATATCGTGGGTCTTGTTATCTGCGCCGGTTAAAAGATCATTAAGGATCTTTTTCATTATTTTCTTAAAGAATCTAATTTATCTTCAATACGATGAACGGCTTTAAGTACTTCGTCCCAACGTGCTGAAAAGTCATCTTTGTGCATATAGTTTTCAGCCAAGTGCGCTCGTAGGTCGTGTACTTCGTCTTTTAAAATTTGAACAGCTGTCCAAAGTTCTTTACAAAACCAACCAATAGCGACACAGATAAGTGGTAAAACTGTGTTTATAAGTGTCTGTAAGTCCATTTTATTTTGCCGCCTCTAGTACTGAACGAGCAGCTGCTTGATCTAAAGCAAGTCGTGTAAGCGCGTTAATATCTGCTGCTGGGGCTTGATATGCTTGTGGCTCTGGTGTTGCAGGGACAACAACCTCTGGCTCTACAGAAACAGCTGGAGTTGGTTCTATTACAGCCGCGGGGGCTGTTGCTTCTTTAAGAGCAGCCAATTCAGCTTCGATTGATGCTACTATTGCGTCTGTTAATGCCATGATTATTTCCTTGGTTATACTTCTGAGTTAATTATTGCTGTTGATGTTACACGATCTAAGGTAAGTATGCCATTACAACATAAGTTCCAATCCACACCACTTTCATCTATTTCACTAAAAGAAGGGGCATTAAGCTTAAAGTGCTTTACTAAATATTCTTTTTCACCTTCAAAGATTCGCCACACATGATCTACGGTGCCACGGTTTTCTTGCCCGCGGCTTTTATTAAATCTAATTTTATACTTAACCATTACACTACCTCTGCGGTTGGTTTGCAAACGTGATTTGATATTTGAGATATTTCTTTAACTTTAATATTAAAATGAATAAATCTCATAGGACTATCAGTCATATTTTTAGTAAATGAATGTGGTAGCCAAGCATTTGTAAACATTAAAGTGCCTTCTTTAGCTTCATAATTAATCATATTACTCGCTGGAGTAGCTAGGCCCATGTTTTGTTCTGGTAAATTCGCCTGAACTTTACTTGATTTTGGATCATAGAATAAAGCTTTTGGCCCATTTTCAGGGACATCTAAAAAATAAAATCCAACAATTTGATTGCCATTTCCATGAATATGTTGCTCCATTAAAGAACCTTTATGATGTTCTTGACACCACATAGATTCAAAATACGTATTCATATTTATAACATCGTATCCCTGCTCTTGTAGAATGTTCCACGCAGTTTGAGCTACATAGTTTGAAAAGTCTAACATCCTTGGATCTATGTTAATTGATTCTGTCATATAGCAAGGAAATGTTTCGTTTAATTCGCTTTCTTTATGCCTTTTTTCAAGAAACTCTAAGGATACTGTTCTAGCTATTTCTAAGTATTCTGGTTTATCAATGGTATAAACATTGATTGGGAATACGGATTCTACTGTTAGTTTATTTGACACAATTTATCCTTTAAACAGCTATTGTATCTGATTTTACCAGCGGTTTCCATTCTGTCCATACTGTTAAAGAGCCTAAACCACTAAAAACTAAATAATTTTGTTGAATTGTTGCAAAAGTTGTTTGGGCAGGAATTAGCCCAGTTTCAGTTATCCAATCTCCGTTTGGAACATTAAGTAAAGCATATACTGAGTCTGTATTAGCTGGTTGTGTAGATAAATCCACAGATTCCCATTGTATACCCGCAGCTACAGTTATCTTTTCATTTACATTAAAAAGTCCAGATTGTGCGATAAGCCACGATTGTTGATTAGCTATTAAAACAGCATTTGCATTTGACTCAGCACCAATACTAAATGTACCTATATAACCAGCAGCTTGACCTGCATCAATTGTTGCCTGACTATCACATACATAATTAATAGTATTTTGTGTTGGGTTATTTATTACGTATATTTGCATTATGAAACTGCTCCATAAACTCTAGTACAACCCGCTGAAAAGGTAACTGTTTTTCCATTTTTATTAATGGCTTTACCACCACCACCCCCTCCAGCGCCACACGCACCACCCCCAGAAGCGCCCCATCCACCGCCACCACCACCAGCATAAGATTGAGCACCACCGCCAGCACCATTAGTTGATCCGCCGTTACCACCACTACCATTACTACCTTGGTTATTGCCAAACCCACCCCCACCACCACCTGCTCCTCCTCCAACGCCGGGGCCCCCACCACCGCATCCCCCACCGCCACCCGATCCAGGTAATATTCTACCTCCACCACCACCGCTACCAGTGGTTTGAGAGTAACAACATGCGCCACCGGTACTAGAAACACCCCCAGCGCCAGAACTCCCTATAGTTCCACCGTTACCGCCCAATCCGCTACATTGATTATTTCCTCCAGTACCACCTCCTGCACCCCCACCGCCGCCGCCACCACCGTAACAATGCCTAGCACCACCACCACCGCCACCGCCACCAATATAACTAACATTATTTATAGTTATATTGATACCTGTTCCTATATTTAATGCCGGTCCACCGCTATTGCCGCCACCTATTTGAGCTCCAACACCACCTTGCCCCATAATAAAGCCATTGTTTACAAGGGTAAGAGTATCGCCTGTTGTGCCACCTGTTAAATTCAAGCCATAAGTGCCTGTAGAATTACTCCAAAGGTAAACTCCCGAGTTTACTGTAACTGTAATATCTGTTTTCCCTGCAACATATCCAGTGATAGAACTAATATTTAATGCAGCATTAGTTGTACTAGAAGTAAATGTATAAGTCTTAACTACTCTATTAGATTTGCCATAAAAATTTGTCGGCATGGTAATGGCGCCGCTAGGCACTCCAGCCAAGGTTCTAACAGCTGCATCATTAAGGCTAATTGTAGTTGTTCCATTACCACCGTTTTCTATTTCAATAGAAACACCAGCAGTTGCACCCGCAAGACTAATTGGTCCAGATGAGTTTAATGTCATAGTACTGTTACCTGTTTAGAATAAAATTTAGAATCAATTTTAATATTATTAGGTAATGCACCTTTTATACTTGCTGCTTGCATTAACTTGTTTTTTTCTTTTTTATCGTTATTTCGGCTATCAATTACTTTAACTAAAAGACTTCCTAAAAATATTTCAAAATCTTTAGTTCCTTTTAATTGTACATTAGCTAAATGTTGTGGAATTTGAAATAATTCATATTCAAACGTAAATGTATTTTGATTACCATCTTGGGCAAGAATAGAGCCCCCAAATTCTAAAATAGTGTCCGCATATTCACCTGTAAGAATAGCCACCCTAGATTTAAAAAGATTCAAATCTGAATATTCGTAAATAAAATCGACATCGTTTTTCATTATGGGGTTCCGTATGCTGTTATGTTAGATAAGGATATAAAATTACCCGAAGAGTCTAAGGAAGCAATCTGTGTTGCACCGTTATAAAAATATAACTTACCACTAATTTCTTGAATTGAAAAGTTTGCTGTGTAAAAACTAGCAGCTTTAGCAGTTCCGTTAACCAGTAAATTGCCAACGCCTGGGTCTGTAGCAGTACCAACGGATACTCCACCAGCAGCAGAAACTTGTAAACGTGAAATTGTATTGGTTTTAAATACTAATCCAGCGTTGACATCGGTTCCTAAAACAGATAAAGAGTTTGTTTGGTCCCAATACCATTGCGCTTTTTCTGTTCCATTATTGTACAAAGAAAAAGAAGTGTACTGTTGGCCAGCATTATCAACAATAAGGTTATTTGAGTTACCACCTTTAACATATAATGTTCCTGGCGTAGCTGTAGAACCAATAGAGACTGTTGTGGCAAAAGTGTTAGTATTAGTAAAGTTATTAACAGTATTAAGAATAGCAGAGCCATTCGTTCCTGAATATCCTGAGTACCCAGATGTACCGGTACCCACTGGGCCACTGTACCCGCTATACCCGCTGTATCCTGACACACCAGAACCGCTGTATCCTGATATACCGCTGTACCCGCTATATCCAGATATACCAGCTAGTTGAGTAACAACGTTCGAAAGGTTTTTATAAAACATAGCCCCATCAGCAACGTTGAACGCTAGTTCTCCGCTTAGCAAGCTCCCTGCTGTAGGGACGTGTCCTGATACGGTGCTAAAATACAGCTGAAGTGGTACGTAGCCGGATTGGGCCATTTTTTATTCCTTTAAATACTTTAGTATTTCTTTTGGTTTTACAAACCGATCGTTTCGGTGTTCGGTGGCTTCCCACCAGATAAATTGATTTTTTACTAAATGCGATCTATCTTCTAGTAAGTTAATATTTGATGTATGCCCAAATATTAACGGATCAGATGGGCCCCATAATACAATGCCTTTTTTACCTTCGTCCCAAGCTAAATGCTGGAAGAAGCTATCTACTCCAATCCAAGTTTGGCATTCTTTAACAAGGCTGCGTAACTCGGATATTGCTAAGTTCTTTCTAAAGTCCGGTACTAACTGTTCTTCACCTTCTATTCCAACTTGGATAATTGGCTCATCAATTAAAGCAATTAATTCTTTCCAATATGGATAGTTCTTAGGGTTTAGTTTACCGTTTCTTAACTTCTGCGCGTATGGGGCTATGATAATCATAAATACATCTTCCTATACGCATCTTCTAAACTATCTTTCCATTTCCAACTATCCATTTTCTTATAGATATTCCAGTGCTCTAAATCACCAAACAGTTGTGCTGCTTCTGCTATCGACCTACCGGGCACCACTTCAGGATAGCAAGTAAACACTTCAGCATTATGTATTGAAGGAAGTATCCTATTGAATACAATATGGTCACCAAGACCGCAGTTAAGAACCACAATGGTTTTATTACGATATTTAAGAATGTTTCTAAAAATAAATTCATCATGCTCGTATAGTTCCGCTTTTGTTTCGCTACGAATCCCACCTTTAGGATTCTTCATATGCCAAGTTACTGCATTGGGTACAGCTAAAATCGTATAGTTTTTTTGATGTAAACCATAAGTAAATAATGTTTCTTCTCTATGTGCTACTCGAGAAAGACCCAAATTATAATCATACACCCCAGCACGATATAGGAAAGAGCAGTGTAAATGTTCAACTTTTTTTACCTCTTCAATATATCCCCATTGGGCATTAGGTTCTGAATCAATACGGTCAATAAGGCCTGTTATAAGCCTTGTATCGGGTATATATGGTGGGGTTAATACTGACCCACCAACTGCACCTATATCGTTACCTATGTAGCTATAAAGCGTTTCTAGAACGTTTGGTTCTGGTATAGCGTCATCATCGCAACGCCAAACCCAGTTATAACCCATTTCATTTGCTTTTTGGTGAATGTGGTGTTGGCCTTTCTTTTCGGCGTATAGCCACTCCCAAGCAATACCTTTTGCATCTAACATCTGAAAAAAGTAAGAGTAAATCATCTCTTTTCGCATGTCTTGCGGATTATCATTGTCATCAAAGATAACCAGCTTATCGACCGGTTTAGACTGGTTTATAATAGCGTTTAATACTAAAGGCAGTGTTGAAAAGTACCGCCCCCGTGTTGCTACGGAGCACAGTACTTTACTCATTGGTCCACCTACAGATCATCAGGTTGCTAATATTAGACTCTGTAATCGGATCTATAGCTGTGGAGATATATCCTGCGTGATTAATATAATTAAACTCAAAACCGGAAAAGTCTTTTTCAGTCAAACCGTGCAGCTTATGATGCTCACCCCAGAAACCTTTAGGTTCATTGTGCGGCACAGTAACCAATAAACGATTACAGTGTTGCTTTAACTTTTCTACAATCTCTAAACCATTGTCAAGGTGCTCGATAACTTCAAAGGCAATGATCGTATCGTATTGTTTTAGTTCATAGCTATTAATATCAGCTTGCTCAAAAAAGTCGTTTATACGCCAGTTTTGTTCTTTTGCTACTTCAATTATAATTGGATCGTAATCTAAACCTAAGTAACTGATATCCGGATGTAAAAACTGAGCCCCATATCCTGTTGAGCAGCCTATTTCAAGAATACTATTACCTAACAAATTCTGTGCAGCCCACTCGTAACGCTGGGTCTCGCGCGGGAATACTACATCACCTTTGAGGAATACAGCTCGCTCGTAGTTGTTTGACAAGCGCCACTTATACCACTCCATATTGTATTTCTTGGCCAGCTTTAGTTCATTCAATAAGAACTTGTTTGACCAATCCTGTACTAAGGATTCATCGTGCACTGTACCTTCAGCTTTATGGTAGATTGGGAACGATCCATTGTCCCAATTTGCGTGAATTGTAAATCCATTCCAACGGGCTTTATAGCAAAACTCAATATCTTCGCAACCACCAGTTTCGTACTCTTCGTTAAGTAAACCTACAGCTTGAAATACTTTTGTGTAAATCATTACACAAAAGAACACTCCAAAGCGCTGTTGTGTAATGTCTGACCACTGAGTCCATACTGTGGAAATATCTCCTCCAGCATCTAACTTTTCTAACCAACCATAATCAAGGATAACTGTATCATTGTTTAGTAATACAATACGCTCTGTTGTTGATGCCAAGATACCTTCATTAGTTGCCTTGGCGAACCCTAAAGCCTCATCACTCCAAATAATCTTTAGGTTTGATACAGCAGTCTTTAAATATTCTAAATACTGTTTTGTATTATCTGTGCAACCATTTGCTGATATAATTAGTTCCACATCATCCATGTTACTGTATTTGATGATGGAGTCAATACATGGTTTTAAGTATTTCTCACAGTTACTATATGTGGGTATTACAATGCTGTATTTCATGTTTACCTAAAAAGTTCATACGAACTTAGAGTATACCACAACTTTCTTTAATTTTGTCTACTTCATTAGCTAATTCTTTAATTGCTTCTATAATTAAAGGAACTAAACGTTCGTAACGAACGGTAAGATATTTATCACTAATAGGTGCTGGAACCACAACTTCTGGTTGCACTCTTTGTACAGATTGAGCCGTTACACCAACTTCAGGAATTGAGGCGTCATAACCTAATGCCACCGCGGTTTCATTTGCATGGTATAACATGGTTTCAATTGAACGCAATTTATCTAAAGCGTTTTCAATATTACCAGTTTTAGTTTTTAGCCTTTCATCTGAATAGTATGCTGTTACGTTGTTTGTAGCGCGGATTTCACCTGTTGTACCAGAAGCTGCAGTACCAACACCAAGCGAACCAATTTGGTACGATCCTGTTGTGCTTGCAAAGCCTGAATAGCCTGAATAGCCAGAGGTTCCTGTACCTGTAGCTCCGGTTGCTCCACTATAACCGCTATATCCTGATGTGCCTGTAGCTCCGGTTGCTCCACTATAGCCACTGTATCCTGATGTTCCTGTAGCTCCGTTTGTACCGCTATAACCTGATTTACCACTGTAACCGGATAATCCTGTTCCGTTAATCCAAGTAGGAGCAAATCCAGAACCATTGGTAGATAAAATATAGCCGCTAGTTCCGTACTGAGCGTTAAATGACACCCCGCCGCCAGCGTCGATAGTCATAGCATCTGTAGTATTATTACTAACTACATAACGTATAGCATTTGCGGTTGTAGAACCAATTACTAAATCCCCACCTACGGAGTATACATAGACAGCGCCGGGTAAGCCAAATGATCCTGCTTGACTAAATCCAGAACCGTTAATACCAAAGTCCCCGTAAGCAGTACTTGAGGTACCCGCGTTATTAGAAACAATAAAGTCGGCAGAGGCCTGTGTGCCCGTACTATTATTTTGCAGAACCATTTGTGCGTAAGTATTTACGTTTGTTGTAAAACTAGCAAAAATGTTTGTATCAGTATAGTTTAGTGTTCCAAAGCTAAATGCGCCAGTATTAGACGCGCTGGCAATTGGGCCTACTGCTACATGGTACGGTGCTGTGAATACTTTGGTGGAGCCGTTAAAAGTTAACCCATCAGTACTAAAACCATAAGCGGTTTGTGGGGACCCTAAAGCTGGTACGCCAACTAAATAATAATTTGTATTTGTAATGCTATCTGTAGCATTAATACTAGTAGAAGGTCCATTTAGACCACTGTATCCAGAAATACCACTGTACCCACTATATCCTGAAAAGCCGCTGAATCCTGAAATACCTACTTGACCACTATACCCTGAAAATCCACTATATCCCGAAATACCACTAGCACCAGAAAAACCCGAAATACCCGAGTATCCACTATAGCCTGAATAGCCAGAAAAACTGGAGTATCCGCTATATCCTGAAGTACCCGAGTAACCACTGGAGCCTGAAATACCTACTTGACCGCTATACCCTGAAAAGCCACTATAACCAGAGGTACCGCCTGTTCCAGATGCACCGGAAATACCGGAAAAGCCTGAGAAGCCACTATATCCTGAAATACCCGAGTATCCACTAAAACCAGAAATGCCAGAGAATCCCGAGATACCTGAGAAGCTACTGTATCCGGAGATGCCTGAGAAGCCACTGTATCCAGAATATCCACTTACACCCTGTGGTCCTTGAACTGGACCAACATTAACCCATACAGTACCATTCCAAACGTACAGATCATTATTAGAGGATACAATATACGCATCGCCTGTTGTATTACCTATAGGGGGTAAATCTGCTGGAGTTGATACAGTACCTTTAACATTAATACCTGCTCCGGGAGAGCCCGAATATCCACTGTATCCCGAGATACCAGAACCGGAATATCCTGAGATACCACTGTATCCTGAGATACCACTGTATCCTGAGATACCACTGTATCCTGAGATACCTGAGTAGCCCGAGATACCAGAAAAGCCACTATATCCACTATAACCAGAAACACCAGAACCGGAGAATCCAGAAATGCCAGAAAATCCAGACAAGCCAGACATACCACTGTAACCAGATTGGCCACTATAGCCTGAGATACCACTGTATCCAGAGATTCCTACTTGCCCTGAGAAGCCACTATAGCCACTGTAGCCGCTTATTCCTGATCCGGAATACCCAGATATGCCTGAGAAGCCAGAAAGGCCAGAAACGCCGCTATAGCCCGAATACCCACTAAAGCCGGATACGCCCGATTGGCCACTGTAACCAGAAATACCAGAAGCACCAGAGAAACCACTGTAACCGGAGAATCCTGAAATGCCAGATCCGCTATAACCTGAATAGCCAGATTTACCACTGTAACCAGAAAAACCAGATAGGCCAAGACCGGAATATCCAGAAAAACCCGAATAGCCCGAGAAACCAGAGTAACCAGAAATGGGCCCTAAAACAACATGTGTGCCATCACTGTAATAAACTGTTAAGTCTCCAGTTGATGGATCGTAAATTATATTGCTTATTAATTTACCTGGAGAAGCGGCATTAGCAATCTGCGCA
>Ga0316221_1000250_pt1 | contig 77192 bp, 66 predicted proteins | sample TBH18007metaG_FD_206003 | JGI IMG/M metagenome (GOLD analysis project Ga0316221, IMG submission 206003) | Freshwater microbial communities from Trout Bog Lake, Wisconsin, USA - TBH18007 | ecosystem: Environmental > Aquatic > Freshwater > Lake > Hypolimnion/Profundal zone | place: USA: Wisconsin... | reverse complement strand
GTCCTTGCCCATGAGGTCTTCGGGCTTCTCATAGCCCTTCAGCAGCTCTTTTAGGATTTCGGGTGTGATTGCCATGCTCCATGCTCCTGCAGGAAGGGGCTCACACACAAAATTTCTGACAGGCTCGTTGTTGCTGCCGACATGCCTGAACAAGGCAGCTTGGCAACATCATTGGCTTTTATTTTTGCCGGGGATGAACGGGGATGGACGGGGATGAAAAGAAGATAAAAAACAACGCACCGCTGTCTTGATTCAAGGGCGGGCGGCGAGGAGGTCCAATAGCAAAGGCGTCAGCAGGAACACCAGGGGAATCCCGTACAGGCCCGCCACCACATCGTCGGCCACCACCCCGCTGCCCGCCGGCAGCACCTGGATCTGCTTCACCGGCCACGGTTTCCAGATATCCAGCAGGCGGAACACCAGGAACGGCACCACCACCAGCGGCCACCAGCGCCAGCCGCCGGGGGCGAACATCCTCGGGAGGTTGCGGGCCAGTTCCCAGCGCACCGGCCAGAGGGTGATCCACATCCCGGCCCACTCGTCGGCGACGATGTAGCCGGGGTCCTTGGCGCCGGTCTCCAGGACCACCCGGTCGGACGCCGCCACCGCCAGCCAGCTCATGGCCAGGGGCACGGCCAGGAACAGCAGTTCGCTCAGCCAGGGCCAGGGGGTGACCAGGAACCGGGTGAACAGGCACCAGGCGATGAGCGAGGCCAGGGTGCCCCAGGTGCCGGGCGCGGGCCGGAGCCAGCCCGAGCCCAGGCCGGTGGCCACCCACCAGGCCCAACGGGGCGCGGGCACCTAGGCTTCCACCACGGTCGCTTCGGCGATCACCCGGCTGTTGATCGAGTTGGCGATGGTGCAGTACTTGTGCGCCTTGGCGAACATCTCCAGGACCTTGGCATGGTCGGTGCCAGGGGCCACGGTGATGGTGGGGCGCAGGGTGATGGAGGCCACCCGGGTGACCCGGTCCACGGTCTCCAAGGCCGCCTCGGAGGTGCCCCGGTAGTCCTTCACGGCCAGCCGGGTCTTGGTGGCCAGGGCCAGGAAGGTGAGCATGTAGCATTCCGCCAGGGCCGCGGAGAGCAGGTCCTCCGGGTTCCAGCAGGCGCCGTCGCCGCCGTGCTTGGGCGAGCTGCTGGCGGGGACGGCCGTCCGGCCTCCGGGCTTGGCCAGCTCGGACACCCGGTTGTACGCGGGATCCTGGGTGTCGCCGCTCCAGGCGATGGTGGTGTGCATGACGTCGGACATGTGGCCCTCCCGTTCCGCCCCCAGTCTAAACCAGACCGTACCGGTCAGGCACGCCGCGAATCCTCGTAGGCCCGGACGGCGGCCTCGGCGCCGCCCTCCTCCACCTCGCCCACCAGATCGTAGGCGTGGCCCTTGGTGATGCGGACCTTCTGGATGGTGTTGACCGCCACCTCGCCGCCGACGATCAGGACCCCGCCGTCGACCTCCGGGGCCTGGCCCATGTGCCGGCCCTTGTAGACCAGCTCGGTCTCCTCGTGGCAGCCCTCGACCAGCACCTCCAGCACCTGGCCCTCCAGGGCCCGGTTCCTGCTCCGGGCGATCTTCTGCTGGAGCTCCATGATCTGCCGCTTGCGGCTCTGCTTGGTGCGGGCCGGCACCGGGTCGCCCAGGGCGAAGGCGGGGGTGCCCTCCTCCAGGGAGTAGGTGAACACCCCGACGTGCTCGAACCGCGCCTCCTCCACGAAGGCCTTCAGCTCCCCGAAGGCGGCCTCGTCCTCGCTGGGGAAGCCGACGATGAAGTTGGACCGGATGAACACTCCGGGCACCAGCTTGCGGGCCTTTTCCAGCAATTTAAGGAAGGGGGCGCGGCCGCCGCCCCGGGCCATGGCCTTGAGCACCCCGGCGTCCCCGTGCTGCAGGGGCATATCCAAGTACTTGGCGCAATTGGGGGTTTCCCCCATGGCCCGGAGCAGGCCCGGCGTCAGCCGGTTGGGATAGGCGTAGTGGATGCGGAACCAGCGCAGGCCCTCGACCTCGCCCAGGGCCCGGACCAGCTTCTCCAGGGCGTCCGGGTCGCCCAGGTCGCGGCCGAAGTCGGTGGTGTCCTGGCCCACCAGGTTGATCTCCAGGACCCCCCCGGCCACCAGCCGGCGGGCCTCGGCCACCACCGAGGCGATGCTCCGGCTGCGCTGGGGGCCGCGGATGGCCGGGATGATGCAGAAGGCGCAGCTGTGGTCGCAGCCTTCGCTGATCTTCAGGTAGGCGCTGGCTTTGGGGGTGGTGAGCAGGCGCGGGCTGGCTTCGCTGTAAAGGTAGCCCGGGTCCCGTTCGGGCTCGAACAGGCGATCGGAGGCCCCCAGGACCTCGGCGATGTGCTCGATGTCGCGGGTGCCCAGGCAGGCGTCGATCTCGGGCAGGTCGGCCAGCAGCTGGTCCCGGTAGCGCTCCACGAGGCAGCCGGCGACCACCAGCTTGCGGCAGGCGCCGTCCTTCTTATAGGCGGCGGCCTGGAGGATCGCCTCGATGCTCTCCTTCTTGGCGCTCTCGATGAACCCGCAGGTATTGACCACCAGGATCTCCGCTTCTTCGAAGCTGGGGGTGATGGTGAAGCCCTTGAGCCGCAGGTGGCCCAGCATCACTTCGCTGTCCACCAGATTCTTGGGGCAGCCCAAGGACATGAACCCTACTTTCGTCATCCGAACTCCTCGACCCCCCAGAATACCCTCAAGGGTGATAGACTCTGCATCCTGCTGAGAGTATTGACCCATGAAGATCATCCTGCTCGTGGAAGGGTCCCGCCGGACCGTTGAACTCACGGAAGAGGGGTTGACCGTCGGCCGCGGCGACGCGGCTGCCATCAAGATCAAGTCCAATGCTGTGAGCAGGATCCATGCCCGGTTCTTCCTCAAGGACGGGAAGGTGCACGTCCAGGACATGAAGTCCATGAACGGCACCACCCTCAACGATGTGCCGGTCACCGAGGACACCGAGATCAAGGTGGGCGACACCGTCCTCCTGGGGGAGATCCCGGTCCAGTGGGTCCAGGAAGTGATCAGCGTCCCCTCGGCCGCTTTCCAGACCGGTTCAGGCAGCCTCTCCCGGACCCACACCGAGCCCAAGATCTCCCTGGAGGACCGGGCCTTCGACACCTCCGGCAGCATCATGGTCCCGCACGCCACCCTGGAGGACCTGCTGGCCAAGCACGAGGCCGACAAGGCCCCGGCGGAGGTGGAGGCCCTGTTCAAGCGCCTGGCCGCGATGGCCGGGACCCTCCTGGCGGCCACCGGCCTGCCCGAGCTGCTGGATTCGGTCATGGGCCTGGTCACCGGCCAGATCCGCTGCCAGCGGGGCTACATCCTCCTGGCCGACGCGGCCGGCGAGCTGGTGCCGGAATACGAGTGGGAGGAAAAACCCGGGGCCATCACCACCCCCATCAGCCGGACCATCGCCAGGACGGCCATGAAGGACAAGGTCACCATCCTCACCACCGACGCCCGGGTCGACCCCCGGTTCGCCGCCGGGGAGAGCATCAAGATCCATGGCATCTCCTCCGCCCTGTGCGCGCCCCTGATCGTCGACACCCAGGCCCTGGGGGTGATCTACCTGGAGTCCAGCCTCAACAAGGGCGGCTTCCGGCGGGAGGACGAACACCTGCTCTCGGCCATGGCCAATTTCGCCGCCGTGGGCATCCAGCGCGAGCGCGAGACCCGGTTCCGGCAGCGCCTGGAGCGCTACCACAGCCCGCAGGTGGTCGAGGAGATCCTCCGGGCCGCCCAGAGCCTGGACGCCCCCATCCTGCAGGCCCGGCGCTGCGAGATCTCGGTGCTGTTCGCCGATATTTCGGGTTTCACCCGGATGTCCGAGGGCATGGAGCCCCTGGCGCTGGCCTCGATCCTCAACCGGACCTTCGAGGTCATGACCGAGCAGATCTTCCTGCGCGGCGGCACCCTGGACAAGTACATCGGCGACGCCATCATGGCCTTCTTCGGGGCCCCGGCGCCCGACGCCGACCACGCCGCCCACGCGGTGGAGGCCGCCCGGGCCATGCAGGAGGGCCTGAAGTTCCTGAACGGGAACCGCCCTGAGGGCTACCCGGAACTGCGCATGCGGATCGGCATCAACAGCGGTGCGGCCTTCGCCGGCGACATCGGCTGCGAGAAGCGCATGGACTACACGGTCATGGGCTCCACGGTCAACCTGGCCTCCCGGCTGGAGAGCAGCGTCGCCAAGCCCGGCCAGATCGCCATCGGCCCCAGGACCGCCGAGTTATTGGGAACGGATGGCTTGACCATCCTCGATCCGGTCTGCCTGAAAGGCATCGAGCAGGAGATCCGACCTTTCCTGGTGCCATGGGAGTAGGCATCATGGTGAAATGGGCTGGAAGCCAGCGAACTCATGCCCAGGACCCGTCGCTCCGATCAGGAAGCTAAGGAAGGTTTCAAATGTCCTCCGAACGCCGAACCTACCAGAGAATCCCCATGGGCGCGACCGTGGGGTTCCAGGAGCTCACCTTCACCCGGGAGCCCGAGCCCTCCACCAGCGTCTACGGCGATATCTCCGGCGGCGGCCTGCTGCTCAACTCCCCCCGCGAGATCGCCCTGGAGACCCTGCTCAAGCTGGAGATCCGGGTGCCCGGCTGGGGCCGGCACCAGTCCCACTTCGGCCCCGCCCACGAACATGACCTGCGGCCCCTGGTGGCGGTGGGGCAGGTGGTGCGGGTGGAGCGCCTGGAGAGCGGGGAATATGAACTCGGGATAAAATTCCTGAACGTCTACCCCGACGACCAGTCTGCCCTGATGAAATTCATTGAAGCCTCCGCAGCGGCGGAAGAGAAGTAGGATATTGACTCAAAAGGAGCTCCCTTGAAGATCCTAATCGTGGACGACTCTTCGACGATGCGCCGCATCATCATCAACACCCTCTCCCGCATCGGCTACAGCGATGTGGTGGAGGGGGAGCACGGCAAGGCGGGCCTGGAGAAGCTGAACCAGGGCGGTGTCGAGATGATCATCACCGACTGGAACATGCCGGAGATGGACGGCCTCGAGTTCGTCCAGACCGTGAGGGCCAGCAACCCGTCCATCCCCATCCTCATGGTCACCACCAACGCCGCCAAGGAGGACATCGTCCAGGCCCTCCAGGCCGGCGTGAACAACTACGTGGTCAAGCCCTTCACCCCCGAGACGCTCAAGGAAAAGATCGAATCGCTGCTCGGCTAGACCCCCCCGTTCCAACCCATCCAGGGAGGGCCCCATGGACCAATCCGAAATCGACGCCTTGATGAAGAATGCGCCGAGCAAGCAGGCCAAGGTCGTGCCCGCCCCAGTGGAGCCCGCCAAGGCCGAACCGGCCAAGGCGGCGGCCCCGGCCCCCGACGGCCAGGGGCACGTCATCTCCGAACTGGACGCCGTCACCGCCGTCACCGAGCGCGAGACCAACAAGGTCATGGACCAGCTGGACCTCATCAGCAGCCTGGTGGGCCAGCAGCAGACCCTCATCACCGGGCTCATGGCCCACCCCGCCGCCCAGGACCCGGCCGTCCAGGAGGCCGTCAACCAGATCATGGCCGCCGGCAAGGACATCCAGGACAAGGTCTACGAGGCGATGGACCTCATGCAGTTCCAGGACATCACCCGCCAGAAGCTGGAACGGATCGTCCACCACCTGCGCCAGATCCACGACTACATCGTGGACCTCCTGGGGACGGGGCTGAAGAGCGAGGTGGAACGCGCCTCCATCAGCCGCACCATCGCCAGCACCGGCACCACCCCCGACGAAAAGAAGACCCACGCCGATTCGGTGGTCGAGGAATTCAAACGCCGCCAGACCAAGGAATAATTTATGGCTACCGCCGAAGCCCCGGCCCGTCAGGCCCATGAATTCGTCCCTTCCGGCCAGCTGGTGACCTTCACCCTGGACGGGGTGGAGTTCGGCCTGGACATCGACCGGGTCCAGGAGATCACGCCCCGCACGGCGATCACCCCGGTCCCCGGCTCGCCCAGCTTCGTGCTGGGCGTGGTCAATCTGCGCGGCATGATCATCCCGGTGCTGGACAGCCGCCTGCGCTTCCACCTGCCGCCCAACCCGCCCACCGACAAGACCCGCATCATCATCCTCAACCTCGCGGGCCAGCCCACCGGGCTGATGGTCGATTCGGTGGCCGAGGTGGTCAAGCTGGACGATTTCACCCTGCGCGACACCCCGCCCCTGGTGGCCGGGGTGCGCAGCGAATACCTGGCCGGCATGGTCACCGCCGGAACCCGGCTGATCACCCTGATCAACCTCGAAAAGATCCTGGATTCCGCCGAGTTCGGCCTGCGCGAGGCGCTGGGCGACGCCGGCACCGGCACCGCCGGCTTCATGAACCTGGATGCGGCCGTGGAGCAGGTGGAGGAGGAGCTGCCCTACGTCACCTTCACCCTCGGCAAGGAGTTCTTCGGCATCAACCTCAAGCTGGTCGAGGAGATCATCGAGGTGCCGGCGATCACCAAGGTGCCCGACGCCCCGCCCTACGTCCTCGGGGTGATCTGCCTGCGGGACCAGGTCCTGCCGCTGCTCGACTTCATCCAGCTGCTCCGGGTCGAGCCGATGACCTCCGAGACCGAGAAGATGGTCATCCTGCTGAGCTTCGGCCAGGCCAAGCTGGGCATCGTGGTCGACGGCATCCAGGAGATCATCCGGATCCGCGACGAGGATATCCTGCCGCCGCCCCAGACCCTGAGCGAGCGGGAGATCGCCGACCTCGAGGGCGTGGTGGTCCGCGCCGACCGCATGGTCAGCCTGCTGAAGGTCCTGGACATCATCACCGGCGAGGACCAGGCCAAGATCGCGGCCATGAGCACCAGCCTGATCCAGCACACCAAGGAGGAATCCGCCGACAGCCACGAGCTGCCGCTGGTGGTCTTCCGCCTCGGCCCCGAGGCCTATTCCCTGCGCCTGCATGAGGTGCGCGAGATCATCATGGTCGGCAACATCACCCCCGTGCCGCGCGCCCCCTCCTTCATCGAAGGGGTGCTCAACCTGCGCGGCGAGGTGATGCCGGTGATCGACCTGCGCGAGCGGTTCGGCCTGGAGCGGCGCCCGCCCACCAACCTGTCGCGGATCGTCATCACCCCCATCGGCGGGGTCTCCACCGGCCTGGTGGTCGACTCCGTGGACGAGGTCAAGTCGGTCGACCTTCGCCGCCTGGAGGAGCCGCCCCGGGTCACCGCGGTCGGCGCCAACGCCTTCATCGAGAAGGTCGCCCGCACCGATGCCGGGGTGGTCTTCCTGCTCAACGTGCAGCGACTCCTCACCGATGTGGAGGGCCAGCAGCTGCAGTCCTTCCAGGGAAAGAAAAAGGGCTGAACCATGAGCGAATTCTCCCTGGACGATCCCAGCTTCTATGAAGACTTCCTGGTCGAGGCCGGAGAGCACTTCGAACTCATCGAGCAGAACTTCCTGACCCTCGAGGAGGCCCCGGGCGATCTGGAGATCCTCAACGCCATCTTCCGCTCGGTGCACACCATCAAGGGCGCCTCGGGCTTCCTGGGCCTGACCAAGGTGCAGGCCCTCGCCCATATCGGCGAGAACGTCCTGGACGACCTGCGCAAGGGCCGGATGAAGGTCAACCCGGAAGTGATGGAGCTGCTGTTCGAGACCGAGGACCTCCTGAAGGTGCTGGTCAACGATGTGGCCATCAACCTGCGCAAGCAGGGCAGCCCGACCGATCCGGACACCGACGGGCTGATCGCCCGCCTCGAAGCCCTCAAGGGCGGCGGCAAGCCCGCGGCCCCGGCCCCGGCGGCGGCGGCGGCCGCGCCGGCCGGCAAGTCCCTCGCCCTGGTCATCCCGGCAGGGCTGGCCAACATGGACAAGGAGGCCATCCTGGCCGCGGAGGAGGCCCTCGGCCAGGGCGTCCTGGTCATGGCCCTGAAAGTGAAGCTGCTGCCGGCCCTGCTGGGCACGGCCTTCAACCCCCTGTCCATGATCTCCATGGTCGATCTGGTCGGGCGCCTGGTCCATTCCTCCAAGCTCATGGCGGAGATGGACCTGGATATGTTCCGTCCGGATGAATTGCCCATGGGCCTGCTTCTGCTGGTGACCCCGGCCGAGACTCCGGAAGCCGTCCGAAAGCTGTTTGATGGGGTCAAGCACGTCAGCATCGAGTACTTCGATCTGGCCCTGGGGGAACCCTCGCAGGCCGCGGCTCCGGCCCCGGCCGCCAGCGCGCCGGCCCCGGCTCCCGCCCCCGTCCAGCCGGCTGCCGGTCCGGCCCCAGCGGAGGCCCCGGCCCCGGATCCAGGGGCCCGGCGCACCCCGGACAAGGCGCCCGAGAAGAACGTCAACGACACCATCCGGGTCAGCCAGGGCAAGCTGGACAGCTTCATGAACACCGTGGCCGAGCTGATCATCAGCAAGACCATGATCAGCCATATCGTCGAGCGGCTGGAGACCGAGACCCTCAGCGCCAACGCCGACGGCCTGGTCAAGGAGCTGCGCCGCGCCTCGGTCTACCTGGACCAGGTGAGCAAGGAGATCCAGGCCTCGGTGCTGGGCATCCGGATGGTGCCGGTGAAGACCATCTTCACCAAGTTCCCGAGGATGCTGAGGGATCTCGCCAAGGCCAGCGGCAAGAAGATCGAGCTGCAGATGGTCGGCGAGGACACCGAAATCGACAAGAGCCTGATCGAGGAGCTGAGCGACCCGCTCATCCACCTCATCCGCAACAGCGCCGACCATGGCATCGAGACCCCCGACGTGCGGCTGGGCGCGGGCAAGCCGGAATCCGGCACCGTGGTCCTGCGGGCCCGGCACGAGGGTGATTCGGTGCTGGTGGAGATCGAGGACGACGGCAAGGGCATCAGCCCCGAGGTGGTCCGGGCCAAGGCCGTCGAGAAGGGCATCCTGACCGCGGAGAAGGCCGAGTCCATCACCGACGACGAGGCCATCAACCTGATATTCCTGCCGGGCTTCTCCACCGCCAAGCAGGTCACCGACATCAGCGGCCGGGGCGTCGGCATGGACGTCGTGAAATCCAACGTCCGCAAGCTCAACGGCAGCGTCTCGGTGACCAGCACCGTGGGCCGTGGCTCCATCTTCACCATCAAGCTGCCGCTCACGCTGGCCATCATCGACGCCCTGCTCATGCGCGCCGGCGGCCAGGTGTTCGCCCTGCCCGGCACGGCCGTGGAGGAGACCCTGCTGGTGCCCAGGGAGACCCTCTCCCACCTCACCCGGCGCAAGGCCATCAACCTGCGCGGCGAGGTCCTGGGCGTGACCCGGCTGCACGACCTGCTGCACTTCAAGGACTCCACCATCGAGCTCCTGGAGGACGAGGAGCTGCCCGTGGTGGTGGTCTCCACCGGTGGCCGGCGCATGGGCATCATCGTCGACGCCTTCCTGCGCAGGCAGGAGATGGTGATCAAGCCGCTGGCCCCGTACCTGGCCAGCCTGCCCGGAATATCGGGCGCCAGCATCATGGGCGACGGCGGGGTGGTGCTGATCCTCGACCCCGCCGAGCTGCTCATGCTGGCGGTCCAGGAGGCCCTGTGAACCTCGCTCCGGCCACCCACGAGGCGCAGGATGCCGGCGCCGAGCGCCAGTACCTGGGCTTCCACCTGGCCGGACACCTGTACGCGGTGCCCCTGGCCCAGGTGGCCGAGATCACCCCGTACCGCGAGCTGAACCAGATCCCGCACATGCCCCGGAGCGTGGAGGGCCTGCTGGACCTGCGCGGCCAGGTGATCCCGGTGATCAACCTGCGCGCCCGCATGGGCATGGAGCGCCAGGCGGCGGAACTGAGCCGGAACATCGTGGTCCTGGACATGGGCAGCGAGAGCAACGTGGGCCTGCTGGTGGATTTCGTCGATTCGGTCATCACCACCTCCCTGGACCGGGTGGTCCCGGCCAGCGCCCTCCTGGCCGGCCCGGAGGGGGCCTGGGTGCAGGGCTTCATCCTCTCCGACAAGGGCATCACCGCCCTGCTGGACAGCCGGCTCATCACCACCTTCCACCACGCCCGCGCCCACGCCCTGCACACCGCGGCCGGCGAGGACGTGGAGCGCAGCCTCGACGAGGGCCTCAAGGAGCTCATCGCCTCCGCCCCGCCGCGCACGCTGTCGGACGCGTCCCGCATCATCCCCCAGATGGAAGAGGCCATCGCCCACACCGAAAAGGAGATGGGGAAGGTCCTGGACAAGGTGGAGACCATCCTGGCCGATACCGACAAGGGCTTCCAGGGCCTGGTCCGGCTCAAGCAGGAGGCCGGCCTGGGACACATGAAGGGGCTGGAGAAGGACCTGGCCGAGATCGAGAAGGTCGGCACCCGGCTCCAGGACGAGGTCTTCGAGCTGATCCAGAAGCTGCAGTACCAGGACATCGCCCGGCAGAAGCTGGAGCGGGTGCTGAACCATATCCGCGGCCTGCAGGTGATCGTCGGCTCCAAGTTCCGGGATGCGGGCATCCGCATTTGAGCCCGGACGGCCTTCCCGGTCATGATGGAAGGGTATCGTTGGAGCCAACCGTGGAAGCCCCCCTCGTCGAAGTCCGCCACCTCAAGCAGCACATCGGCCAGACCGTGACCCTCCGGGGCTGGGTCCGGAACGCCCGCACCAGCAAGACCCGGTTCATCGACCTGAGGGACGGTTCGGGCTTCGTGCAGTGCGTGGTCGGCGCCGCCGAGGCCGATCCGGCCAGCTACGAGCTCGCCGGCCGGCTCACCCAGGAAGCCGCGGTGGTGCTGATCGGCAAGGTCCAGCAGCATCCCCGCACCGGCGACCCGGAGATCCTGGTGTCCGGCCTGACCCTGATCGGCGACAGCGTCGACTATCCGATCACCCCCAAGGAGCACGGCACGGCCTTTCTCATGGAGAACCGCCACCTGTGGCTGCGCAGCAAGCGCCAGTGGGCGATCCTGCGGGTCCGCCACACCATCGCCAAGGCCATCCGGGACTTCTTCGACGGCGACGGCTTCACCCTCCTGGACGCGCCGATCCTCACCCCCAGCGCCTGCGAGGGCACCTCGTCGCTGTTCGGCACCGAGTACTTCGACCAGGGCATGGCCTACCTGAGCCAGTCCGGCCAGCTCTACCAGGAGCCGGGCCTGGCGGCCTTCGGCAAGACCTACTGCTTCGGCCCCACCTTCCGCGCCGAGAAGAGCAAGACCCGGCGCCACCTCACCGAGTTCTGGATGGTCGAGCCGGAGATGGCCTTCGCCCACCTGGAGGACGTGATGGTCCTGGGCGAGCGCCTGACCAAGTTCATCATCCAGCGGGTCCTGGAGGGCCGCCGGGAGGAGCTGGCGATCCTCGAGCGCGACCTGGCGCCCCTGGAGACTGCCCTGAACACCACCTTCGGCCGCATGACCTACACCGAGGCCGTCGCCCGGCTGAAGGAACTGGGAAGCGACATCAACTGGGGCGAGGACTTCGGCAACGACGACGAGACGATCCTGATGAACGCCACCGACCGCCCCCTGTGGGTCCACCGTTTCCCCAAGTCCTTCAAGGCCTTCTACATGGAGCCGGACCCGGACGACGCCAAGCTGGCCCTGGGGGCCGACCTGCTGGCCCCCGAAGGCTACGGCGAGGTCATCGGCGGCGGCGAGCGCGCCTCGAGCCTGCAGTACCTCCTCGACCAGATCGCCCACGAGGGCCTGGACCGGGCCGACTACGAGTGGTACCTGGACGTGCGCAAGTACGGCAGCGTCCCCCACGCCGGCTTCGGCCTGGGCCTGGAACGGGCGGTGGCCTGGATCTGCAAGCTCCCCCACGTGCGCGAGACCGCGCCCTACCCGCGGATGATGGGCACCATCCGGCCCTGACCGGGCCGGCGCCCGTCACTCATGAAGGTCCTGAGGACCGGCGATGCCGTTCAGAGAGAAACCGTAGAAATGCACCTTGGCGGCCCCGTCGAAACCGAGGGCGTAGCCGCCCGATCCGCTGACGGGGAAGGGCGCGACCAGGGTCCGGTGCCAGCCCAGGGCGTCGTGGTGGTAGATCCGCAACCCGGTCTGGCTGCAGTACAGGACGGCGAGCCGGGTCCGGTCCGCGCTGGCGGCCAGCAGGCCCCGGGGCTGGTTGTAGACGTTCTGGGGGAAGGGATGGTGGCCCAGGACCACGGGCGCCTGCCAGGCGCCGGCCAGCTTCTGGACGGCCAACAGGAGGTAGTCGCTGCTGGGGGCGGCATCGTTGCGCTGGAACAGCACCCAGCCATTGCCGGCGTCGGTCCAGGCCGAATCCAGGAAGCGGCCCCACTCACCCATCAGCTCGCCTGTCGGCACCACTTCGGCCGCCCAGGCGCCACCGGCGTCCCGGTGCCATGCGGCCACCTCGGTGGCGGTCCCGAGCAGGAGGTGCGCATCCCCCTGGGGGTCCAGCCGGATCTGGCTTTCCATGAGGGTGCCCAGGCCCATGCCCAGGTCGGGGATGGCCTCGGCGGTCCAGGCGGCGCCGGCGGGCCGCAGGTAGGTGAGGGCCTCCACGGTCGCCCCGTTGGGGCTGGCCGAGGTGGCCCGGTCCACCAGGGCGTGCGGGGCGCCACCGGCATCGAGCTGGTAGGCCAGGCCATTGTAGGAGAGAGGCGGGGCGCCCTGGTTCATGCCGGCGGTATTCCAGGCGGTGCCGTCGAACCAGGCGTGGACGATCTCGGTGGCCGCCCCTGCGTTCCGGGTGTAGAGGAAGTGCGGCCAGCCCGCCGCGTCCGCCGCCAGGAAGTAATAGGGGGTCCAGAGGAAGTCGGCCGGGCGGAACTGCGGCCAGGGATCGGCGGAGGAGAACACGGTCCCGGTGAGGTAGTCGCCCATGATCCAGGACCCCGAGGGCCTCAGGGCCGGGCCGTCCCCGAGGCTGAGGTTGGCCAGGGCGGTGCGGTTGAGGACGAGGGCATCGGCCGGGGCGGGGGTGGCCACGGTGGCCGTGCCCACGCCTTCGGAGTTGGCCGTGCCGTCCTCCGGGAACATCCAGTAGCTGTAGAACCCCATATCGACCATGTCGTCGTAGCGGGACGTGGAAGCCGGCAGGGCCGCCATTCCCGTCAGGGCCAAGCTGTCGGCGTAGGTGCCGGTTGGATATCGACTCAGATGCAGGTTCGTGGCCTTGGTGCTCTGATTCTGCCAGGTGAGCCGGATGCCCCCCGCCTGGGGGGTGGCGAGGAAGTTGGTGGGCGGCACGAGGGGGGCCTGGTAGGGCGCGCTGGGCGCGCTCGGAAGGCCGACGAAGGTCCCGCGAAGATAGGTCACCCGGTAGACATATAAATTCTCTTCCTGGCAGGTCGTATCCACGGTCGAACTGGGCAGGCCGGCCGCCGCGGCCACCTGGGTCCAGGCCGACACCAGCGCGCCCGTGGCGTTGCTCTGGGCGCCCTCCACCCGGACCCCATCGGCGATGGCCGGCCCGGGAGGATTCCACCAGCTCACGCCGATCCCGTAGGGGTTGGCGTTGACCAGGGCCTGGACCCCGAGGGGGCCTGCGATGCCGGCCAGGGTGTCCCCGGAGAAACCGCCAGGCATGCCGTAACCCGTCCCGAACCGGCAGATCGCCCGGTAGTTGTAGACCTGGTTCGGGGCCACGGTGGTGTCCAGGTAGGTGGTGGCCGTGCCGTCCAGGTCCCAGCCGGTCACGGAGCCGTCCGGGGCGCGCCGTTCCACCCGGAAGCCTGTCACCCCCGCCGGAGCGGTGCCGGGCTGGTAGCCCCAGGAGAAGGTCAGGCCGAACGGCGCCCAGCCGAGGGTGACCCCGCTGGGGTAGACGACCGGATCGACCTGGTAGGCCAGGCCGGCAGGGGCGCAGGGGAGGCTGGCCGTGGCGGCCAGCAGGTTCGAGACCCGATAGGTGTAGGGCGTGTAGGCCTGGGCGGTGGTGTCCAGGAAGGCCGACGTCGCGCCGGCGCCGCCGGCGAGCACGGCCCAGGTCATGCCGCTGTCGGCGGAGCGCTCGACCTTGGCCCCATCCGAGACCAGGGAACTGCGGGTCCAGGCGAGCGCGGCCCCGCCCCCGGTGAAGTCATACCGCACCGTCAATCCGCTGGGCGGACGGATGCCGCGCTGGAGGTCCGCCTCATTGCTCCAGGCGCTGGACGAGGTCCCGTTGAGGCTGCGCAGCCGGAAGACGAGCAGGACGTTCTCCGGAACGGTGCCGCTGAAGGTGAGCGAGCCACCGATGGCATCGGCGGGGATGGTCACCCCAAGGGACTGCCATTCGCCCGCCCCGATGCGCATCTGGCCCTCGTAGCCGCTTATCCCGCCGGACGGGGGCGACCAGACGAAATCCACCTCATCGAAATTGTTGGGCGAGGCCGTCGCCTGCAACCCGGTGGGCGGGTTGGGGGCGGAACCGCCACCACCCCCGCCACAGGCCAAGCCAACGGCCAAAGCCAGGAACATCAGCAAGGAAACAATGCGGCGGAACATGGCGCCTCCTCGACGGAACGCGGCTGTCACCTCATGGAACTTGACCAGGATGGATCCGGAAATCGATAAGAAGATAAGACTATATTCTATTGTCTGCAAATATTTTCTGGGATCCCTGGCCCGGGATCAGAGCTGCATCACCACGCCGGGCAGCTGGTGCAGAGCCTCCCGGAGGGGCTTCTCGGCGGCCTCGTCGGGCAGGATCACCCAGAATGTATAGCTGGTATAGGCGCCGTTCTGGCGCAGGGTCGGCTCCGGTTCGGGCTGGGGGCCGAGATGGGCGAGGATCACGGCGGCCATGGCCTGGGGATCCATCTCGGCGCCGCGGCCGATGATCTTCAGGGGCGCCCGCTGGGGAAATTCCTGGATGGGGAGCTCGGGTTCGGTCATGAAACCAGTATAGCCTTCGACCGTGGGATGGAAATGTTCAGGTGAGGCATGTTTCCTCATCACGGAGGCTTGGAAACAAGGCAGAATATCTATAAAATTCCAACCGACCGGGAGACCGCCGCAATGCACTGGACCGTCTGGATCGCCAGCAAGCACGCCCTGCTTGTGCACCTGCCCATCGCGGCGGCCCTGATGATCCCGTTCCCGGTCATCGCGGTCCAGCGCGGCGGCCGCGGCATCCGGCCCTGGTGGACCACCTGCCGTTTCCTGGCCTGGGCGGGCTTCCTGGGCTCCCTGCTGGCCCTGGCCACCGGCCTGGCGCTGGCCCGGAATCAGGGGATCCTGGCCACCGGAGCCCTCTGGGCCGCGGCCCCGCCCGGACGGGCCTACCTGTTCCGCATCCACGAACTGGGCGGCGCCGTGGCCATGGTCCTGTCCGCGATCTGCCTGAAATCCCTCTACCGGCATCGCCAGGAGCACCAGGGCATCGGCATCCAGGCCCTGCTGCTGGCCCTGGTCTGGTGCGCCGTGGCCTACGTGTCCGCCTACACCGGCTCCATCCTGGTCGGCCAACGCAACGCCCCCGCCCTCCTGCAGCCCCCGCCCGGCGCCGCGGCAAAGCCTTAATCCAGATCTTCCTTCCTTTTATCCCTTTTCATCCCCGTCCATCCCCGTCCATCCCCGTTCATCCCCGTTCATCCCCGGCTAATAAAGCCAAGAATGGTGTCAATCAGCAAGTTACAAGCAGATTGCCACCATCCTTGGTTTTATTAGCCGGGGATGAACGGGGATGGACGGGGATGCAAGGGGATGAAAAGCCTTGGCTACTCTTCCGCGACCAGCAGTTCCCTCGGCTTGCCGGCGCCGCGGTCGCCGCCGATGATGCCCTCGTCCTCCATGCGGTCGATGATCCGGGCCGCGCGGCCGTAGCCGATGTTCAGCTTGCGCTGGAGCAGGCTGGTGGAGGCCTTGCGCTCGCGCTTGACCACGGCCACGGCGCGCTCGTAGATGTCGTCGCCGGCCGGGGCCGGTTCCCCGCCGTCCTCGGGGAGTTCCTCGTCGGTCTCCATGGCCGAGAGCAGGCCGTGGTTGTAGTCCGGGCGGCCCCGCTCCTTGAGCCAGTTCACCAGGTCGATGGTTTCGGCCTCGGTCAGCAGGGGGGCGTGGATGCGCTTGGGCCGGGGATGGCCGGGGGCCAGGAACAGGGCGTCGCCCTTGCCCAGGAGCTGCTCGCCACCGCCCGAATCCAGGATGGTCCGGCTGTCGATCTTGGTGTTGACCCGATAGCTGAGCCGGCTGGGCAGGTTGGCCTTGATCACCCCGGTGACGATGTCCACCGACGGGCGCTGGGTGGCCAGGATCAGGTGGATGCCCACCGCCCGGGCCTTCTGGGCGATGCGGGCGATGCTGTCCTCCACCTCGGCCCGGCAGACCATCATCAGGTCGGCCAGCTCGTCGATGACCACCACCACGTACGGCAGGTGCTCGAGCAGGGCGGGCCGGTCCGGCCAGCGCGGGTTCGGGGTGCGGTCGCGCAGGTCGATGGCGCCGCCGGCCTCCACCACCTTGGCGTTGAACCCCTCCAGGTTGCGCACGCTCAGCAGGGCCAGCCGCTTGTAGCGGTCCTCCATCTGCGCCACCACCCATTTGAGGACCCGCCCGGCCTCCTTCATGTCGGTCACCACCGGCGCCCACAGATGCGGGATGTCCTCGTAGATCCCCAGCTCGACCATCTTCGGGTCGACGAGTATCAGCTTGACCTCGCTGGGCAGGGCGCGCAGCAGAAGGGAGCAGATCATGGCGTTGACGCCCACGCTCTTGCCGCTGCCGGTGGAGCCGCCGATGAGCAGGTGCGGCATCTTGGCCAGGTCCGCCACCACCGGATGGCCGGCCATGTCCTTGCCCAGGGCCAGGGTCAGCAGGCTCTTGGCATCCTTCTGGGAGGGATCGCGGAAGGCCGGGCTGTCCACCACCTCCCGGAAGCTGATGACCTCCCGGTGGCGGTTGGGCACTTCCACGCCCACCAGGTTCTTGCCCGGGATCCGGTCGATGCGCACCTTCTCGACCTGCAGCCCCAGGGCCAGATCCTCCTCCATGCCCAGCACCTTGGCCACCGGCACGCCGGGGTCGGGCTGGAACTCGTAGACCGTCACCACCGGCCCCGGCTGGTAGCCGGTGACGGTGCCCTTGACCTTGAACTCGGTGAATTTCTGCTGGACCATCTGGCGGGTGGCCTCGAGCAGGGCCGGGTCCTGGCGCTGCTCGGCATGGGGCGGGTCGAACAGCCGCCGGGGCGGCAGTTCCGGCCGGTCGACGATGCCCGCCTCCTCCGGGTCCGGCGGCCGGGCCGGGGCCTGGCGGCCCGTGGGGGGCTCCGGCCGGGGTGCGGGTTTCGGTCTGCCGGTCGCCCGGGGCGGCATCGGCGGCAGGGGCCCGGCGGGGGTGGGCTCGGTGAGGCCCAGGGGCTGCTGCTCGATCACCCGGCCGAAGGAGTCCCGCTCCACCCGGGCCGCGACCAGGGGCGTCCGGACCTTCGGCGACGGCAGGTCCCGGAGCAGGGTCGGGGGCGGCAGCGCCTCCGCCGGCGTCCGGTGCCGCTCCGAGACCAGGATGGCGCCGTCCAGGTCCAGTTCGCGGGACGGGGTATCCAGGCGGAGCGAGGTGATGACCGGCAGCTCCATCTCGGCCGGCTGGTTGCTCCGCCGATACTCCGCGGACGTCTTCTCGGCCCGGGCCAGGGCCCGGACGCTCTCCTCATCCCGTTCCCGGTGCTCGGCGTCGCGGCGGATGTCGATGACATCCTGGGCATCGACATCCGGCACGTCCCGCTGGGCGGAAACCCGCAGGAAGGGTCTCCGGAGCATGGCCACGAACCTGCGGGCGCCCCGGGCGGGCAGGGGCCGGAACCAGGGGAGGGCGCTCTGGCCGAACCAGCCCGCCACCCGTTCCCCGACCATGCGGGCCAGGGCCGGGGCCAGCAGCATCAGGGCCAGGGCCATCAGCAGGGCCAGCACCAGGGGCAGGCCCACCGGACCCAGAAGGCGCCGGCAGGGGGGCCAGAGCGACCGCCCGATGGAGCCGCCCAGGCTCAGGGTGAGGGTCTGGCCTTCGCCCTTCCAGTTCCAGGTGCCGAACCCGCCCAGCAGGGTCCATACGGACAGGGCGAGGGCCACCCAGGCCACCCGCCGGGGCCACTGGCTCTGCCCGGAAGGGAAACACTCCCAGAGGATGTAGAAGGGCAGCAGCCAGGCCCCGAAACCCACCAGCATCTGCAGGGTGCCGGCGATGAGGGCGCCGAAGGTGCCGCACAGATTGTGCAGCGGCGCACCCACCCCGCCCTGGCTGAAGGCGTGCGGATCCAACGGATGGAAGCTGAGCAGGGACAGGGCCAACACCAGGGCGAACGCCCCGGCCAGCACCCTGAGCAGAAGCCTGCCCATACCTTTCACGAATCCTCCCGAGATCTTCCGAGTCTAACGCAGCAGGGCCGCGCGCCGCACCGGTTCCCATCGGGGCTTGCCCAAGCCCTTGAGATACTCGCTGATGGGAACGAAGTGCCAGCCGTCCCGCAGCGCCCGGTCCAGGAACGGCCCCAGCACCTGGGCCGGCCGGTCCCCGCTGGGGCGGCCGGAACCGAGGTGCATGAGCACGATGAGGCCGTCGCCGTCCTGCTTCTCCATGCGCGCCCGCAGCTTGTCCAGGATGGCGTCGCCGGTGCGGTAGAGCCGGCGCTCCTTGACGGTGGCCCAGTCGAGGGTGTCCGCGCCCTCGCTCCACCCCACATGGCGGTAACCCAATTCCTCAGCCCACTTGCGCAGCTCGAGGGTGTGCTCGCCGTAGGGCGCCCGCCAATAGGGGTCGAAGGGCCGCCCGATCAGCCGGAATAGGTTCCGATCGGCGTCCAGCAGCTCCTGCTGGAAGCGGTCCCGGGTCCACCGGGGGTCCCGGCGCATGCCCGGGGCGAAATGCGGGTGGTCGAGGGTGTGGTTGCCCAGCTCGTGGCCCTCCCGGTCCATGCGCCGCACCAGATCGGGGTATTTGCGGATGAACTCGCCGGTCAGGAACAGGGTGGTGCGGATGCCGTGGGCCTTGAGGGCGTCCAGCACCTCCACGGCCACTTCGTTGCTGGAGCCGCCGTCGAAGGTCATGCAGATCCGCCGGTCGCCCTTGGGCCCGCGCAGGAGGTTGAGCCCCTCGCCGGCACCCGGCCAATCCCGGGCCGCGCTTTCGGGAACCGGCGGAGGGGCCGGAGCCTTGGCGGCGGGCACGGGCGCCGGCGGCGGCGCCTTGGGGACCGGCGCCGGGGCCGGGGCCGGCTTGGGAGCCGGTGCGGCGACCGGGGGCGCGGGGGGGGGCGGGACCGGGGCCGGCGGGGGCGGAACGGGGGCCGGAGCTGGTCTGGGCGCGGGCCGGGGCTGCTGCGGCGGCTGGGGGACGGGCACCGGGCGGCCGGGCGCCGGCGGCCGTTCCGCCTTGGGCTGGGCCGGAAGGGGCTGGACCGGGGCGGGGGCCTGGGGGACAGCCACCGGCCGGGGCGGCGGCTGGAACCCGGGGCGGCCGGGTGCCAATCCCGGGGTTTCGGGGGGGGCCAGCGGGGCGGGGGCCGGACGGGCCGGTGCCGGACGTCCGGTGCTTCGGCCCGGGGTGGCCGCCGGGGCCTCCGGCGGTGCAAGCGGCGGGAGGGTTGGCCGGCCCGGCGCGGGCCGTCCGGGAGCCTGGACCTGGCCGGCGGCCGGCGTCGCCACCGCGGGCGGGACGGGCGCGGGCACCGGGCGTGGCGGTGCCGGGGCGGCGGGGACCCGGCCCGGGGCCTGGGCCGGGGCCGAGGGTGGCGCCATGGGGCCCGGGGCCGGCCGGGACGGCGTGGGCGGGACGGCGGGCCCGGCCGGTCCGGACGGCGCCGCGGGGACCGCCGACGGGGGCGGGGCGGGCGCCTCGGCGGGGCGCGGGGGCGGCACCGGCGCGGCCGGGCGGCTGGGTGCGGCCGGGGCCGCGGTCACCGGCGCCGGCGGCCGGGTCCGGGGCGGGGGCGGCTTGTCGAAATCGAACCGGAACAGAAGGGTGCCGTCGGCACTGCGCAGCTCGGCGACTTCGCCCTTGGGCGGGCGCAGCAGTTCCCAGCGCACGGGGCCGAACGGCAGGGTCCGCGCCTCGTTGAGGGTGGTGCCCTTGAGGGTGACGTCCACCGGGTCCGCGGTCTCCCCGGTGATCACCAGCAGCCCACCGACGAAATGGAAGCTCCAGGGATCCAGCACCTGGACTTCGGATGGCGGCGGCGGGGGCAAGGCCGGCGGAGCCTCCTTCCGGCAGCCCAGCCAACCCAGGGCGCAGAAGGCCGCCACGGGCCACGCCAGACGACGGAAGCCGGGGCCCGGCCTCCCCCTCACCGCGGAGCCCGTGAACAGGAGGCCCAGTAGTTGGCCTTCTCCCGGACCTTGACCCGGACCACCGGCAGGCCGTCGGCCTCCAGGAACCGGAACAGATCGCGGGCCAGGAGCTCGGCCGTGGGGTTGCGCCCGGCCAGGGACTGCTGGGCGTTGAGCAGGGAATAATCCATGCGCGCCACCCAGGCATCCAGGGCCTGGGCCTGGGCCGGTTCGCCGCCGCCGGCGAAGGTGGCCTCCGCGTCCCAGTTATGGCCGTGGCGGGCCTCCACGAAGCCGGGGAGGTCGTGGAAGTGGTCGGCGACGAAGGGCCGGCTGAACGAGAGGAGAAGGGTCCCCATGCCACATTCTATCCAGGTTCCCGCCCCGGGAAATCCCGGCGATGGCCTGGGTTCGCGGCCACTGGCATGATGGAGGGGGCTTGCCGGCCCGATGGAGGATGGATGCGTCGTCTGCCAGCGTTCTTGATGGGTTGCCTGCTCCTGGCCGCGACCCTGGTCCAGGCCCGGGCCCCCAAGGGCTTCGACCCGGACCGGGACGTCGAACTCCGGTTCCGGAACGGCGCGGTCGTCGCCACCGTGCCGCCCGGCGCCCACCTCAAGGCCGCCTTCATGGCCGTGACCCTCAAGCCCGGCACCCCGGGCACCCTCAAGGCCGGCCCGCTGCCGCCGACCCGCGACAAGGACGAATTGGGCGATGGCGTCTGGCACGGCCAGGTGGTCATCCCGGTGGCTGGCTCGGGCCTCAAGGGCACGGTGGGCCTGGTGGTGGAATACCAGCCCTGCACCGAAGGCCAGGGCGGCGTCTGCTTCGCCCCGACCGAGCGGACCCTGGAGGTCCCGGCCTCGGCCATCCCGGTCCTCGGCGCCGCGGGGCCGAAGGCCCCCGCGGCCGCCGCCGCCCCGGCCGGACCCGCCGTCCAGCCCGCGCCCGCCGCCGAACCGGTGGTGGTGGCCGCCCCTCCCGTTCCACCCGCCCCCGCCCCGGCGGGCTCCGGGCTGCTGCTGGTCTTCCTGAGCGTCTTCTCCGCCGGCCTGCTCGCCTCCCTCACCCCCTGCGTCTACCCGATGATCCCGATCACCATGGCCATCATCGGCGCCAAGGGCGGCGGCAAGGCCCGGGGCTTCGCGCTGTCCCTGGTCCTGGTGCTGGGCATCGCCGTCACCTACACCGCCCTGGGGGTGATCGCCGCCCGGGCCGGCGCGGCGGCGGGCGCCTTCGCCCAGTCCCGGGCCTTCCTCTTCCCGCTCGCGGTGCTGTTCGGCCTGTTCGCCCTGAGCCTGTTCGGCGCCTTCGAGATCCGTCTGCCGGGCGTCCTCCAGCAGCGGCTGCAGGGTGGCGGGCCGCGCAAGGGCTACGCCGGCGCCTTCATCATGGGCCTGGTGCTGGGTCCGATCTCCGCCCCCTGCGTCGGCCCGATCATCGGCACGGTGCTCCTGGCCATCGCCCAGAAGGGCCAGGTGCTCCTGGGCGCGGCCGAACTGTTCACCTTCGCCCTGGGCATGGGCGTGCTGTTCGTCGTGGTGGGCACCCTTTCGGCCGCCCTGCCCCGGTCCGGGGCCTGGCTGGAGCGGCTCAAGAAGCTCATGGGGCTGGTGGTCCTGGCCTTCGCCGTGTGGACCCTGCGCCTGGTGGTGCCCGACTGGTGCAACTTCGGGCTCTGGAGCCTGGTCCTGCTGGTGGCCGCGCCGGTCCTGGGCGCCTACCAGCCGGCCGAAACCCTTCCCGCCGGGCTGGGCAAGGGCCTGGGCCTGGCCGCCCTTTCCCTGGGCATCCTCCTGGGCATCCGCGGGATCGAGGCCCGCCACCACCTGGAACTCCTGCCGGCGGGCGGTTCGAGCGCGCCGGCGCCGGCCGGGGACCCGGGCTGGATCAGGCAGGACCTGGAAGGAGCCCTGGCCCAGGCCCATGCCGGCGGCAAGGTGGTGCTGGTCGACATCTACGCCGAGTGGTGCGGGGACTGCAAGGAACTGGACGAGAAGACCTGGCCCGACCCGAAGGTGGCCGCCTGGATCCGGGACCACGCCGTGGCGGTGCGCATCGATACCGACAAGGTCCGCAAGGACCTGGGCCAGCGCCTGGGGGTCCGGAGCTACCCGACGGTCCTGGTGCTGGACGCCCAGGGCCGGGAGCTGCGGCGTTCGCTGGGTTTCCAGCCTCCCCGGGACATGCTGAGATTCCTCAACGGCTGAGCGGCCGGCAGGGCTTTCGCCGACTCGGCGGCCCCCGTTCATTTCACCCTGGGTTTTGACCCCAAGGAGTATGCTGGTCGGCCAAGGACGTGGACGCCGCCAAGGCGACCACCCACACCCGCCGGCACCCGGTCCAGCCCGTTCCCCGGCAACGGGGCACCCTGCTGGCTTTTGTTTCAAGGAGAAACCATATGCACCGAATTCCCGCGTTCCTCATCTGCTGCAGCCTGGGCATGGCCGCCATGGCGGCCGATCTGTCCGCCGATGTGCAGGTCAAGTTCATCGCCCTCCTGGCGAAGAGCGCCGGCTCACCGGGCAAGGTGGCCTGCAAGGATGGCAACCTCCACGGAGAACTGGGCAAGCAGGGCCTGGTCAACGATCCCACCTCCAAGGTCGCCTGGGCCACCTCCGAAGCCGAGGTCAAGGCCCTCAAGGCCGCCGGCAAGATGGTGATCTGCGGGCACCTTGAGTGGCTTCCCGCCGGGGGCTCGATCGCGATCGTCGAGGAGGGCGGCAAGCCTCAGATCTACCTGCACATGGGCAATATCGCCGCGAGCTCCGCGCCCCTCTCCGACAACATTCTCAAGATCGGCAAGCGGCTATAGCCTTATTTCGGTTCCAGGAATTTGCCCAGGGTGGGTTCCAGGCTGTCGCCGCGCAGGTCCGCCCCGCTGGCCACGATCCGGCCATCGGGGCCGACCAGCACCGCCTTGGGGATGCTCTTGACGCCGTAGGCCTCGCAGACGGGACTCTTCCATCCGCCCTCCAGGAAGGCGTGGCGCCAGGGCATGGGCGAAGCCGGGCCGGCCCGGTAGCCGGCGATATGGGCGGCCTTGCGGTCCAGGGAGAGGCTGAGCAGTTCCATGCCCTTGCCCTTGAAGCGGGCCCAGGCCCGGTGCAGGTTGGGCATCTCGGCCACGCAGTCCGGGCACCAGGAAGCCCAGAAATCGATGAGCACATACTTGCCCTGGAAGGTCGCGGGGCTCAGGCGGACCGAGGGGTCCTCCAGGGAGGGCAGGTCGAAGGCGGGGGCCGGCGCCCCCAGGGCGGTCCGGGCCTCGCTGGCGAGGCGCTCCTGGGCCAGGAGCGCCTCCCGGCTGCCGGGGAAGTCCTTCAGGAGCATGGCGAAAGGCGGCCGCCAGGCGCTCTCGGTGCTGGTGTCCATCATGTCCGTGAACTGGGCGAACAGCAGGCCCCGGCGCAGTTCGCCGACCGGGTGCCCGGCCCGGGCCTTCTCCAGGTACGGCGTGGCGGCCGCGGCGTCCCAGCCGGCCAGGGCCGGCATCAGGCCGAGGTCCACGGCCCAGGCGGGATCGGTGGCGGACACCTCCTTGAGCGCCTCCGCCAGTTCCTGGGGGGCCGGGATCTCCCGGGCCAACCGGCGGTATTCGAGCCGGGCCACCAGGAGGGCGTGGCGCGCCTCCGGCCGCTTTTCATGGGCCAGCCGGGCGGTGGCGGTGGCGATCTCATGGGTGCAATCGGGCTTGAATTCCCCCGGCAGCCGGCCGGCCTGGATGTGCGCGGCCTTGGCCTTGGCCACGGCGGCGGCCTTGGTCCGGACCGCGTCGAGGATCGCCTTGCCGGGCGCGGGATGGGCGGCGGCCAGGGGCGCGGCCAGGACGGGAAGGATCAGGAAGGCGCGCATGACTAGACTCCGAATTGCCGGAAATGGTGATCGAGATGCTTGTAGACCAGCTTGCCCCATTGCTCGGCGGTCAGGCTACCAAAGAAGGGGTGGATCCGGTCGCCCAGGGCGGCCGGTCCGGCCCCCAGCCGGTTGAACTCTTCGAGGAAATGCGCCTTCTCGACCGCGAAGGCCCGGGGGTCGGCAATCTTGAGTTCCCGCGCGGTGGGCGCGCCGGTCCGGAACCGCCGGTCGTCGTAGGCGAGGGATTTCAGCATCCAGCCGAAGAGCGCGATGAACCCTCGGCGGACCCGCAGCTCGCCGGTAGCCATGCGGAAGCCCGCGGTGCAGTGGGCGAGCATCTGGGCGGGGTCCATGGTGCCCCAGCGCGCCGCCGCCCCGGGGTCCAGGGCCTCCAGGCGGCCCAGCAGCTCCGCCCGCGTCCCGCGATCGAAGAAGGTCTTCACGGCAGCTCCTCCACGATGGCCCGCAACTGCGCCAGGGCTTGTTCGGTGCGACTCAGGTACCAGGTCAGGGCGCGCCCGTCCACCAGGCGCACCTGGGCCCTGGGAAAGCGTTTTTCCAGGTCGGCCCGATGCCGCCGGGTGAACCGGTAGGGTTCACTGGGCAGGAGCACCAGCTGCGGATCCTGGGCCGCCAGTTCAAGGTCGGTGAGGGCCGGGTAGCGTCCGGGCCCGATCGGCGCCAGGCCGCTCGCGCGCACCAGATCGGCCAGGTAGGTTCCGGGCCCGGCGCACATCCAGGGGTCCTTCCAGATCAAGGTCAGGGTCCTCCGCCCGCCGCGGCGGATCGGCCGCAGCAGCGCCTTCAGCGAGGCCGCCCGGGCCCGGCCGGCCTCCGGCGCGCCGACCGCGTCGCCCAGGACCACCAGGGCCTTGAGGCAGTCCTTCAGGGAGTTGATGGTCAGGACCAGGGTCGGGATCCCCGCCTCGGCCAGCGCCTGGGCGGTGGCCAGGGTGTTCTCGTCCCGTTCCAGGATCACCAGGTCCGGCCGCTGGGAGAGGATCCGGGGCAGGTCCGGGTTCTTGGTGCCGCCCATGGCCGGCACCGTGGCCCGGATCCAGGGGGGCTCCACGCAGAAATGGGTGCGTCCGGCCAGGCGCGAGGCCAGGCCCCATTCGGCCAGCAGCTCGGTGACGCTGGGCACCAGCGGGATGATCCGGACCGGTCCGGACGCGGACAGCGGCGCGGGTGGCTGGACCGTGGCCCCGGGCCGGACCGGGCCGGTTTCCAGGACCTTGCCCGAATGGGGATCGGCCCGCTCGCCGAGGCCCGTGGGACACCAGGCCCGCAGGGGGCAGCCCGGGCAGTCCGGCTTGCGCGCCAGGCACACCCGCCGGCCGTGCAGGATGAGCTGATGATGCAGCTCGATCCAGCGGGCCGGGGGGAACAACCGGCAGAGGTCCGCCTCGACCTTCTCGGGCGTGCCGGCCTTGGACAGGCCAAGCCGCCGGGCGACCCGGAAGATGTGCGTGTCGACGGCCAGGGCCGGCACGCCGAAGGCGTTGGCCAGCACCACGTTGGCGGTCTTCTGCCCGACCCCGGGCAGGGCCGCGAGGGCCGCCATGTCGCTCGGCACAAGGCCGCCGTGGCGGGCCTCGAGGGCCATGGCCATGGCCTTGAGGTTGCGGGCCTTGTTGCGGAAGAACCCGGTGGACCGGATCAGCCCCTCCAGCTCCTCCAGGTCCACCGCGGCCAGGGCCGCGGGATCCGGGCAGCGGCGGAACAGGGCGGGGGTCGTGAGGTTGACCCGGGCATCGGTGCACTGGGCGCTCAGCACCGTGGCCACCACCAGCTGGAACGGATCGAGGTGGTCCAGGGCGCAGCGCGCGTCCGGATACGCCGCCGCCAGGCGCGCCTCGAGACTCTGGATGGGCGGGGCCTTCTTTGCCATGGTCCAGCTTACCCCGGTAGAATCGGCATGAGGTGTCGAATGGCCTATCAACCTACCGGCAAGCTGGACTGCGTCGAGACCGCCCGCCACTACCGTGAGCGGGTGCGGGCCAATGTCGAGCGGCTGAAGGTCACCCCGGGCCTGGCCGTGGTGCTGGGCAGCGAGGACCCCGGCAGCGTCCTCTACCGGGACCTGCTGGTCAAGGACTGCGAGGAGCTGGGGATCCGGCCCAGCTACCACACCGTGGGCAGCGGCATCCAGGTGGTCAAGCTGATCGCCCACCTCAACCAGGACAGCGCCACCCACGGCATCTTCATCTTCTACCCCCTGCGCTACCCGGAGCTGCGCGACGACGAGATCATGGACCTGGTGGACCCGGGCAAGGACATCGAGGGGCTCCATTCCATCAACGTCGGCTACCTGAACAAGTTCCGCAAGCGCATGGCTGAGGGCATCGACCGCGTGTGCATGGCCCCGTGCACCGGCCGGGCCGTGGTCAAGGTCATCAAGCGCGGCTTCGGCGCCGACTACTTCAGCGGCAAGACGGTGCTGGTGATCAACGACAGCCCCCGGATCGGCCGGCCGATCACCGCCATGGTCGCCAACCTCAAGGGCACCCCCATCCTCTGCCACCAGTACACCCAGCCCTCGCACCTGGAGGGCTTCATCAAGGTCGCCGACGTCATCGTCAGCGCCGTGCCCGTGCCCGACTACCGCATCCCCACCGACTGGATCAAGGACGGCGCCCTCTGCGTCGACCTGAGCCACCAGGGCAACTACGACTACGACGCCCTCGACGCCCGCGGCATCGAGTACACCAACACCCGCCGCAACAGCGTCGGCAAGGTCACCCGCGCCATGGCCCTCCTGAACCTCACCTATGCCGCGGGGGTCTAGGCCTGACCCACTGGATCAGCCTGTTGTGCGGATCGTGACGCCCGCCAGACGGCCAGCAGCTGGTCCAGGAGGTCGCCGAATTCCGCCAGGCGGATCGCGTTGGGGCCGTCGCTGAGGGCCTTGGCGGGGTCCTCGTGCACTTCGAAGAAGAATCCGTCGACGGCGGTGGCCGCGGCGCGGGCGAGGGTGGGGATCATGTCGCGGGCGCCGCCGGTGCTCTTGCCCAGGGCCCCGGGCTTCTGGACGCTGTGGGTGGCGTCGAAGATCACGGGGCAGCCGGTGCGGCGCAGGTGCGGGAAGCTCTGGAAGTCCACCACCAGGTTCCCGTAGCCGAAGCTGGAGCCGCGCTCGGTGGCCCACACCGGGCCGTGGCCCTGGATGCTGCGGACCTTCTCCACGGCATGGGTCATGTCCCAGGGCGCCAGGAACTGGCCCTTCTTGATGTTGACGGTGCGGCCGGTGGCGGCGGCCGCCAGCAGCAGGTCGGTCTGCCGGCACAGGAAGGCCGGGATCTGCAGCACGTCCACGGCGGCGGCGACCTGGGCGCACTGGCCGGACTCATGCACGTCGGTGAGCACCGGCACCCCGAACCGGGTCCGGATCTCCGAGAGGATGGCCAGGCCCTCCTCCATGGAAGTGCCCCGGAAGCTCTCCATGGAGGTGCGGTTGGCCTTGTCGAAGCTGGCCTTGTACAGGAACGGGATGCCCCGGGCCTCGGCCAGGTCCTGAAGTTCGGCGGCCAGGTAGCGGGCGTGGTCGCGGGACTCGATCACGCAGGGGCCGGCGATGAGGAAGAAGCTCGAGTCGGTATGGGGGTGGTTGTAGTCCATGGCTTTCCTCGGTATGCCATCCTATTGTCCCAGGAGTCGGGCCATGGCGAAGAATTTGATGTTGGACGATCTCAACCGCCGGCTGGTGGCCGCCCTCCAGCAGGAGGGCCGGGTCAGCCACGCGGAGCTGGCCGAGCGGCTCGGGGTGAGCCGGCCCACGGTGATCGACCGCATCAAGCGCCTGGAGGCCGAGGGGGTGCTGGCCGGCTACAGCGCCAACGTCTCCCCGGAGGCCGTCAACAAGCCCTGCGTGGCCTTCGTGGCGGTGCGCTTCCACTCGGGCGGCGACGAGGGCGCCGAGGACCGCTTCCTCCAGGCCCTGGAGCGCGAGCCCGACGTCCTTGCCGCCTACAGCACCGCCGGCGCCGACTGGCTCCTGCTCAAGGTGGTGGCCGAGACCCCGCTGGACCTGCACGGCCGGCTCCGGCGCATCAAGACCCTGGGCCCCCAGGTGACCACCCGCACCACCATGGTGCTCAAGACCTACTTCGAGAAGATCGGCCCCTCCCCGTTCACCCAGGAGACCATTTGAAGGCCTGGATCGCCTACGCCATCTGCGCGGTCGTCTGGGGCTCCACCTACTTCGGGATCGCCCTGGGCATCACCGCCTTCAACCCCTTCGGGATGGTGGCCACCCGCTACGTCATCGCCGCCGCGGTCGCCTTCGCCCTGTCCCGGGCCCTGGGCGAGGAGCTGCCCCGGAGGCGGGACCTGCCCCACCTCGCCCTGGTCGGCGTCCTCCTGCTGGGCGTCTCCAACGCCCTGATCACCTGGGCCGAGGCCCGGGTGCCCAGCGGAGTCACCGCCATCCTCTGCTCCATGACCCCGCTGCTCTACGGCCTCCTGGGCGGCGAGGCGCTCGGACTGCGCCGATGGTCGGGCCTGGGACTGGGCCTGGCGGGGGTGGCGATCCTGGCCCGGCCCGAGCCCGGGGCGCCCTTCCAGCCCCTGGGCATCGCCGCCATCCTCCTGGCCACCCTGCTCTGGGCCCTGGGCACCCTGCACGGCAAGCGGCGCCTGGTAGGCAAGGGCCTGCTCGGCCAGGTGGCGGTGCAGATGGCCGCCGGGGGCCTGCTGGCACTGGCCCTGACCCCCTTCACCGGCGGCATCCTGCACGCTCCGCTGACCCTCCGGGCCGGCCTGGCGGTGGGCTACCTCACCGTGTTCGGCTCGGTGGTGGCCTTCAGCGCCTTCGCCTACCTGGCCAAGGCCTGGAGCCCCACCCGCATGAGCACCTACGCCTACCTGAACCCGCTGGTGGCAGTGCTGCTGGGTTCGGCCTTCCTGGGCGAGCCGTTCGGCCCGAGGATCGTCCTGGGGATGGCGGTGATCCTGGTCGGCGTCGCGCTGGTCCAGGTGCCTCGCCCGGCCGCCGGGAAGCCCGCGAAGGGAGTAGGATAATGGCCATGCTGCCCAAGACCACAGCCCTCCTCCTCATCGACGCGCAGCGGGCCTTCGACGACCCCTGCTGGGGCCCCCGCAACAACCCCGGGGCCGAGGCCAACCTGGCCGCCCTGGCCGCCGCCTTCCGCTCCCAGGGCATGCTGGTGGTCCACGTGGCCCACGACTCCCGCGACCCCGGCTCCCCGCTGTTCCCGGGCGAGCCCGGGCATGCCTTCAAGCCCGAGGCCGCGCCGCTTCCGGGCGAGCCGGTGTTCCACAAGAGCGCCCACGGCGCGTTCGTGGGCACCACGCTGGAGGCCGCCCTGCGCGAACGCGGCATCGACCGGCTGGTGATCGCCGGCTTCACCACCAACCACTGCGTCTCCACCACCGCCCGGCTGAGCTGCGACCTGGGCTTCAAGACCGTGGTGGTGCGCGACGCCTGCGCCACCTTCGACATGGAGGACATGGACGGGCGCCTGGTCCCCGCCCAGGTGCTGCACGACACCGGCCTCACGGAGCTGCACGGCGAGTTCGCCATGGTCCTGCCCACCGAGGCCCTCCTGCAGCTGTTCTGATGGAAGGGCCGCTGCTGCTCGCCCTGGCCCGGGCCCGCGCGCGGGCCGGCGAGAGCCCCGTGCAGGGCGTCTGGTGCTCGCCCCGGGCCCTGGCCCTGCAGTGGGCCCCGGATCGCGGCGGCGGCCTGGAGGCGGGCCTGGCCTGGGTCTTCCTGCTCAACCCGGCCCCCGAGCTCTGGCTGCTCCACGAAAAGGACGAGGCCTGCCTCCTGCTCAAGGCCGAGGCCAAGGGCGACCTGTCCCGCCGCTGGGGCCAGGAGCTCAAGGGCGCCCGCCTGGCCGAGGTCGAGGGCGATCCCCGCGAGCGCTGGCTGGGCCTGGTGTTCCGGCGACGCGCCATCACCGGCCGGATCGAGGCCTGCCGGCTGGCCTTCCAGGGCATTCCCGGCCGGGCCGGGCTGCGCCTGGACGGGATCGACCTGAATCCGGCGCGGATGGGGCTGGGCCAGCCGTTTCCCGCCGAGCCGCAGCCCCCCCAGGGGGATTCGCCCCCGATGCTGCGCTGGCGGGAACGCTTCGCCGGGAACCTCCCCGCGGCCCTGGACGGCGACTGGCCGGACGTGCTCCCGGGGCCGGGCACCCTCCTGGCCCGGCACCGGGCCTGGTCCCTGGAACGCGCCGCCAGGCTCATCCTGGTCCCCCGCCAGGCCCGCACCGACCGCAAGCTGCAGGCCGAACGCAAACGCCTCGAGCGCTACCGGCTGGCCCTTCGCGAGGACCAGGCCCGGCACGCCGCGGGCCTCACCCACCGCGCCCAGACCCTGGCCCTGGCCGCCGAACTCTATCGCCTCAAGGGTGCCTCCGGGACCGTGCGGTTGCTGGATGGCACCGAGGTCGTCCTGCCTGCCGGCCAGCGCGCCGAGGAGGCCGTGCAGCGCGGCTTCACCGCCCTCAAGCGGGCCGAGCGCGGCCTGGGCCGCGTGGCCGAACTCGAGCACGAACTCCAGCGCCAGTTCCGCGATCTGGAACGGCGCGAAGCGGAACCGCCCGCCCCCGAGAAGCCCCCGCCCCCGCCGAGGAAGAAGATGGAAAAGCCCAAGGAAAAATCCGCGACCGGCACCCGCGCCGACGGCAAGGGCCGGGCCTTCCGGTCCGTCCAGGTGGAGGGCTTCGAAGTCCTCATCGGCAAGGGCGACGCCGACAACGATCAGCTCACCTTCAAGGTCGCCGCCCCTCTGGACCTTTGGCTGCACGTGGCCGGAACCCCCGGCAGCCACGTGATCGTGCGCAATCCCGACCGGATCTCCGAATTCCCCCGCCCGGTCATCGAGCGCGCCGCCGAACTGGCCGCGTTCTACAGCAAGTCCCGCGACGGCGGCAAGGTCGAGGTCCACTACTGCCGCGCCGCCGACGTCTCCAAGCCCCGGGGATTCGCCCCCGGCAAGGTGCTGCTCAAGCAGTGGAAGAGCGTCCGGGTTTATCCAAAGGAATGAGTGGGCCTGCGGCAACAGGGCGGCACAGGCGGGGCCCTCGCGCGGTCGCTACTCGACGTCGATGTCGCGCAGGTCCTTGCCGGGCTTGAAGCGGATGCTCCGGCCCTTGGGGATGTCGACGCTGGCGCCGGTCTTGATGTTGCGGCCCATGCCGCGCTTGCGGGGCCGGGGCTCGAACACGCCGAAGCCGCGGATCTCGATGCGGTGGCCGTCCAGGAGGGCCTTCTTCATGCGATCGGTGAGGAGGTCAACCACCTGCAGGGCGGTAGCCTTGGACACCGGAAGAGTCTGCATCAGCGTGCCCGCGATATCGATTTTGATCATGAATGCCTCAGTCTCTGGAAGGAGTGGAGATAGCTTACCTCTCAGGAGCACGTGATGTGCAACAGTATTATCAGGTGGCAGATACTAAGGGAAGGTTCATTCCCAAAAAGATCCGTCACCAGCGGGGATTCCGGGCCAGCAATTCCTCGGCGGCGGCCCGGGGCAGGGGCCGGGAGAAGTGGTAGCCCTGACCCTGATCGCAGTCCAAACGCTGCAAATGTTCCATTTGTTCTCGCGTCTCGATGCCCTCGGCGGTGACCCTCATGCCCAGGGACTTGGCCAGGGAGATGACGGCGGTGACGATCGCCGTGCTCTCCGCATCCTTGCCCAAACCATCTACAAATGATTTATCGACTTTCAGCGTGTCCACCGGGAACCGCTTCAGGTAGCTGAGGCTGGAGTAGCCGGTGCCGAAATCGTCGATGACCAGATGGATGTTCATGCTCTTGAAGGTCTTCATGGCCTCGAGGCTGGCCTGGGGATCGCGCATCATGATGCTCTCGGTGATCTCCAGCTTGAGTTCGCCGGGCTCCATGGCCCCGGCCCGGAGCGCGCCCAGGACGGTGCTGATGAGGTCCCGGTGCTGGAACTGCCGGGCCGAGATATTCACGTTCATCAGGTGCCGGGGTTCGGCCGGAAAGCTCCGCCCCCACTCGCCGGCCTGCCGGCAGGCTTCCTCCAGCACCCACCGCCCCAACGGCACGATGAGGCCGGTCTCCTCGGCCAGGGAGATGAAATCCAGTGGCGGCACCATGCCGCGTTCGGGATGGTTCCAGCGCACCAGGGCCTCCCAGCCCTCGATCCGGCCGTTGCGCAGGCCCACAACCGGCTGGTAGTGGAGCACGAATTCGCCCCGCTCCAGGGCCCGGCGCAGTTCGCTTTCCATCTGGAAGCGGGCCAGCGCCTGGGCGTTCATGCTCGGGTCGAAGATCTCGATGGACCCCTCGCCCTTGGCCTTGGCCCGGTACATCGCCACTTCCGCATCGCGCAGCAGTTCCGCCGCCAGGGTCTCGGAGCTGGTGCTGATGGCCAGGCCCATGCTGCAGGTGGTGAACACCTCCTGCTCATGGATGGCGAAGGGGGCGTTGAAGCCCTGGCTGATCCGGTCGGCCACGGTCAGGCCATCGTTGACCGTGAGGATGTCCTCGAACAGGACCACGAACTCGTCACCGCCCAGGCGGGCGACGGTGTCCTCGGGCCGGAGGCAGCCACGCAACCGGTTGGCCACCTGGATGAGGAGCTTGTCTCCGGCTTCGTGGCTGAGGCTGTCGTTGACCACCTTGAACCGGTCCAGATCCAGGAACAGCACGGCGGCGAAGAATTTGCGCCGATCCGAGCGGAGGATGGCGCGGGACAGCCGCTCCATGAACAGCGCCCGGTTCGGCAGGCTGGTCAGGCTGTCGCGCAGGTTGTTCAGGGTCAGCTCGGCCTCGGCGGTCTTCTGCTGGGTGACGTCCTCCACCGTGCAGATCACCTCCACCACGGCCCCATCCGGGTCGAACCGGGGCTGGGCGGAAACGCCGATCCAGGCCCAATCGCCGGTATCGACGCGCTCGATCCCGAGGACCGTGCCGGTCACCTTGCGTCCCGTGGCCCAGGCCCGGTTCCAGGGCAGGTCCTCGGTCTCCAGGCCGTCGCCGTCGGCGTCGATGATGCTGAGCCTGGGCTCGCGCCAATCGAGCCCGGCCATCTCTTCCGGGGTGAGCCCGAGCATGTCCGGGGCCTTGCGGTTGCAGAGCACCAGGACGCCGCCGGCCCCGATGGTGAGGATGCCGATGGGCAGGAGGTCCACATAGGCCTTGAGCTCCTCTTCGGCGAAGCGGCGCAGCCCGGCCTCGCGATCCGAACCCGCCCGGGCCTCCCGGACCCGCCACCAGGCCAGGCCGCCCAGCAGCGCCGCCAGCCCGAAGGCCACGGCTCCGCCGCCCAGGGACCCACCCTCCCGGGGGCCGCCCAAGGCCAGGCCGGCCGCCAGCGGCCAGCCGTGGGACCGCCAGCCGGGGGCCGGCTCAGGCCTGAGGATGGCGGAAACCTTTGGCTTCAGGGGGCCTCCCGGTCGGAATTGGTGTCCTCGTGCGGTTTGGGGTCAGACTTCTTCCAGAGTAAAGTGAATCCTGGACATTCCACCCTGTCTTTTTCGCCCACGGGAGGCGCAGATTTTGGAAGATTTTGAATTTTTCCTCAACAAGGCCAAGGCCAGCCTCAAGCATGCCCAGGAACGCCGGCGGGCCGAAGATCTGTTGCTGCGCTGGTCCGCCCTCTGGACCGGCCCTCGCCGCAACATCACCATGACCAATTCCAACCACGGCGCGTTCCTTCACTTCGACCAGCTCATCGGGGTCACCTGGGCGCACGTCTTCACCTTCCACGCCGCCCCCCGCCACGGGCTCTCGCTCAAGGGCCCGGATCCCGACCGGGTGCGCAAATCCCACCGGCACCGGGACAACCCACTGGACCGTTCCGGGCTGGACCAGGTATTTGCCGCCTGGTCGGCCCACCCCGAGGCCCGGCCGGCCGGCAACGCGGTGGAGTTCTTCCTGGAAGAGGCCTCCGATGAGGTCTGGGAGGCCTGCCTGCAGGAAGTATTGGCCCTGGTCTAGCCGCCGATGTGGAACATCTCCACCCGGTCGCCGGGCGGGGTGCCTTCGGTGCGGAGTTCCGAGTAGCGGTCCTCCCGCCGGCGCCAGGCGGAATCCAGCAGGGCCTTCAGGGCCTCGTCGCTCCAGCCGGTGCGCAGCGGGGTCTTCAGGTCGAGGCCGCCCGTCGCGAACAGGCAGGTGAACAGGGAACCCGCGGCCGACAGCCGGGCCCGGTCACAGCCCGCGCAGAACGGCTCGGTCACCGAGGCGATCACCCCCACCAGGCCGCGGCCGTCCCGGTAGCGCCAATGCTGGGCCACGCAGTTGGCCCCGGCCGGCAATCGTTCGATCGGCCAGGTCCGGTGGATCAACTCGGCCACGTCCCGGGCCGGGACCACCTTGTCCATGCGCCAGCCGTTGCCGGTGCCCACATCCATGAACTCGATGAAACGCAGGTGGTAGCCACCCTCCCGGGCGAACTCGGCCAGGGGCAGGATCTCCTTCTCGTTGATGCCCCGCTTCAGGACGCAGTTCAGCTTGATCCCGTGGAAGCCGGCGGACCGGGCGGCTTCGAGGCCCCCCAGGACCTGGGCCAGGGGCACCCGGCCATCCGAAAGCTCCATGAATAGCTTTTCATCCAGCGCATCCAGGCTCATGGTGATCCGGTCCAGGCCGGCCGTTCGCAGGGCCGCCGCCTGGCCCCGGAGCAGGGATCCATTGGTGGTCATGGCCAGCTCGTGCAGCCCCGGGAGCCCGGCCAGGCCCCGCACCAGATCCGGAAGGTCCTGGCGAAGCAGGGGTTCGCCACCGGTCAGGCGGATCTTGGACACCCCTGCGGAGACAAAGACCCCGGCCAGGCGTATGATTTCTTCAAAGGTCAGGATCTCCTTCCGATCCAGGAACTGGAAACCCGGACCAAACTTCTCCCTGGGCATGCAGTAGGGACACCGGAAATTGCACCGGTCCGTCACCGAGACACGCAGGGCCCTCATCGGCCGGTTCAGGGTATCCACCACCGTCATGTCCCCAGATTACGGCAAACTTCAGTGCCAACTGGGTCAAAATGAATCCAAGACACCGGGAAGCCCATGGCCTTTTTCTCACGATTCTTCTCCTCCCCCGAACGCGCGCCCCTTCCGACCCTGGAGGAACTGCTGCAGAGCCGCGGCATCCCCCAGGAAACCCCGCTTCCGGACCACATCCTGGAGGAATTCCGGCACCTGAAGGCCGAGGAGCGCAACACCTGGGCCGACGCCCTGGGTGAGCTGCTGGCCCATGGCTGGGCCATGCCCCCGCTCTGGACCGACGCCCAGTACGACCTGTTCCCCGAAGTGGTGCCGCTGTGGATGGCGGAGCGGGACGGGCTGTTCTACCGGCCGCACATCGAGGGCCTGGCGGTCCGGGTGCGCGCCTGCGGCCAGGTGCTGCCGGCGCCCTGGCTGGTCCTCTGGGGGCTGACCTTCGAGGACGTCCTGGAACGGGCCACCGACCAGCTGCGGGAGAAGTCCAAGGATAAACCATTCAAGCGACAGCCCTCCGGCATCTACCTGGGCGCGTTCGGCGACGGCCACGCCAGCGCCCGGATCCTCCTTCCGGAACTGTGGAGCAGCCTGTTCCAGGGCCAGAACACCTTCGTCGCCATCCCTGGGGAGGACCAGATCCTCCTGGCCCCGCAGGTGCTCCTGCCCAAGCTGGTGGAGGCCATCGGCGCGGCCCTGGCGGTGCCGGGGGGGCGGATCATGGCCACCATCTTCCAGCAGGTCGGTCCGCACCTGCTGCCCGCCAACCTGCAGGACCCCCATCCCATGGCACAGCCCCAGCGGGAACTGCGCCAGAGCGACCTGGCCGAAGCCTACCGGGCCCAGGAGGCCGCGCTGAAGCCCGAGCTGGGCCAGCCCGCCCCGATCGGCATGATCCGCACCCAGCAGGGCCGTTCGGTGAGCGTGGCCACCTGGCAGGAGGGGCCCCCGGCCCTGCTGCCGGAGACCGACCTGCTCGCCTTCATCGCCGCCAGCGGCAAGCCCCTGGGCATCTACTTCCGCCAGACCCTGCCGCGGATCTCGGAGCTGCACGGCGTCGCCGTGGACCTCTGGGGCCCCCGGCGGATCCGCTACGAGGGCTTCCCCACCCCGACCCAGCTCGAGCGCCTGGAGTGCTTCGCCACCGGCGAACAGATGGCGGCGCTCATCAAGGGCGCCGGCCAGCAGGCCCCCGCCCCTCGCCAGAGCACCGCCGCCCTGGCCAACCAGGCCGCCTCGGGCGGCCTCTCCGGCGGCGGCTCCAGCCCGGTGCCCGCCCACCTGCGCGGCCTGAGCCTTGGCGTCCAGAGCGACGACTGATAGGACGTCATGCCCGGGCGGAGCCCGGCCATGACGTCGAACTCAGCACCCCGGGCAGCCGCAGGATCCGCCATGTCCCGACCGACCGACCCATCCCCAGCCGACCCGGTACCCGGGAACCGGGCCCGGCTCCAGGCTCTTTTCCCGGAGGCCTTCGTCGCCGGAGAACCGGATTTCACCGTGCTCCGGCAGCTGCTCGGGACCGAGGTCCGGACCGAACCGTTCGGCCTGCACTGGCACGGCAAGCGCCGGGCCCGCCTCGAGGCCCTCGCCCCGCCGACGACCGCCTTCCGCCCCTGCCCCGGCGAGAGCGTGGACTGGGACACCACCGGCAACCTCCTGATCGAGGGGGACAACCTGGAGGCGCTCAAGCTGCTCCAGGCGGAATTCGCGGGCCGGGTCGACCTCATCTACATCGATCCGCCCTACAACACCGGCAAGGATTTCTCCTACCCGGACAACTTCCACGACAACCTCAACCAGTACCTCAAGAAGACCAACCAGCGGCGGAACGCCGAGGGGCCCGCCCAGGAATCGGCCGGCCGGTTCCATACGGAATGGCTGAACATGCTGCTGCCCCGGCTCGCCCTGGCGCGGACCCTCATGGCCGAGGACGGGCTGCTTTTCATTTCGATCAACGACAAGGAGCTGCACAACCTCCGCCACCTGTGCGACGAGCTGTTCGGCGAGCGCAATTTCGTCGAGTGCTACATCTGGAACAGCAACTTCCGGCCCGACAACAGCAGCCGGATGTACCGGCGGAACGCGGAATTCGTGCTCTGCTACGCCCGGCAGATCGAGCGGGTCGGCGAGCTGGTCGGGGAGGTCATCGAACGCACCGGCCTGCCTTCGCTGACCAAGGCCTCCATGGCCCGGACCGTCCTGGACTTTCCGGCGGGCGCGGTCCATTTCACCCTGGCCGACGGCGACTATGCCCGGGGCCCCCGGCGCAGCTACGAACTGCTGGACGACGTGGCCGTGCGCGGGGGCCGGAACCGCGAAGCCTTCCGGCTGCGCGGCCGGGTGATCTGGGGCCAGGCCAACCTGCTGGAAGAGCTGGCCGCCGGCACCCAAATCGTGATCAAGACCGACGGCTTCGTCCCGTACGTGGACAAGGGCGCCCGGGGCGTGCTCCGGCCCGCCAAGCTGATCCCGAAGGAGGCGGTGGGCGATGTCCTGGCGGCCAATGCCGAGATCCGGGAACTGTTCGGCGAGAATGTCTTCGACTACCCCAAGCCGACCAGCCTGGTCCGCCACTTCATCACCTTCCGGAGCAGCCACCGGCTGATACTCGATTTCTTCGCCGGCTCGGGCACCACGGCGCATGCGGTGCTGGCCGCCAACGCCCAGGACGGCGGGTCCCGGCGGTTCATCCTGGTGCAGCTGCCCGAACCCCTCGACCCCGGCAAGGCCGACCAGGCCCAGGCGGCCGCGTATTGCGCGCGGCTGGGCCGCCCCGCCTTCCTTAGCGAGCTGACGAAGGAACGGATCCGCCGGGCCGGCCAGGCCCTCCGCGCCGCCCATCCGGAGGCCGCGGGCGATCGGGGGTTCCGGGTCTTCAGGCTGGAGCCCGCGGGTTTCTCCGAATAGGCCGATCAGCTTCGCGGATGGTCCTCAAATTTACAGGACGGGTTCTGCCCCTCCGGGTATTCTGGATCGATTCGAGGACCTCTTTGTCTTAAATAATCCATGAAGAAATTCATGGGTGTTGGGACGCCCCTTTCCGGAGCTCCGATGGCGCGATGGCTGAGTACCGCACTGCTTGTCGGCCTCATGGCCGTGCCCGCCTGATCCCAGGAGGTTCCGCCCAATGTCGAGGCCAAGATCCTCAAGGTGCTGGCCTCCTCCCTGGAGGGAGGGACCCCTTCGGTCAGCTGCAAGGTCTATGAATTGAGGAAGGAGTGCGCCCTTCTGGGCGTCCCCGCCAGCGACAGCGGTTCGATCGTCTGGGTCACGTCCCCGGCCGAGGCCAAGGCGGCCCTGGGACAAGGCCGGCTGGCCGTCTGCGGCAGCCTGGACCTGCTCGCCGCCGGCGCCGCCCTGGCCATCGTCTCCGAGGGCGGCCGGCCCTCGATCTACATCAGCCCGGCCAACCTGGCCAAGTCCCAGGCGAAGCTCTCCGATTCCGTCATGAAGATCGCGAAGGTGGCCAAGTGATGCGACGTCCCGGTTCCCTCCTCCCGCTGGCCCTGGTCCTGGCGGCCCTGCCCCTGGCGGCCCAGACCGCGCCCACCCAGTCCGCCGCCGATCTCCTGGAAGAGATCACCAGCACCGAACAGCTGCAGGCCGCCGGCAAGGCCGCCCAGGACGTGACCAGCGCCGCGGCCGACGTGGCCGTGCTGACCTCCCGGGACCTGAAGGCCCTCGGCTACCGGACCCTGGGCGACGCCCTGGCCGGCGTCCAGGGCTTCCGCCTGAACGAGGACCGGGCCTACCAGGACATGGGCATCCGCGGGCTCTACATCCTGGACGACCAGAACACCCGGATCCTGGTCATGCTCGATGGCCATGTGCTCAACAGCCCGGGCGACGTGGGCTCCAGCAAGGTCGGGGAGGATTTCGGGCTGCCCCTGGAGCTGGTCGACCACATCGAGATCGTCCGCGGGCCGGCGTCCAGCCTGTACGGGAACAACGCCTTCCTGGCGCTGGTCAACGTGGTCAGCAAGGCCTCGGCCCAGACCCAGCGGGACACCTTCGAGGCCGCGGCCAGCGCCGGTTCGGGCGGGCTCCTGGACAGCTGGGCGAGCCTGCGGGGCAAGCTCGGCGACACCCTGGTGAATTTCAACGTGGGCGGCTTCCAGCGCCAGGGCACCGCCATCAGCGCGCCCGACCTGCAGGCCGCGCTGGTCCCCGCCGCGACCGACCGGGAGGACCGGAAGAACCTCAACCTGCGGGTCCAGAACGGCGCCCTAAGCCTCGCCGGGTTCTACCTGGACCGCACCCAGCGCCTGGCGCTGGCCCCCTACCAGGGCATGATCGGCGACACCGGCAACTGGTACCAGAACCGCCGGCTCGGCGGAGAGCTCCGCTGGGAACCGCACCAGGACCGGGTCGACTGGACGGTCCGGCTCTACGGGGACCGCGCCGAATTCAACGGCGACTACAACCAGGACCCGGCCCGCGGCGGCGGCGGCCTGAGCACCGACCGGGACCCCACCCGCAGCCTGGGCGCCGAAGTCCAGGCCCGGATCTTCCTTTCCGACAAGGTCACCCTCACCCTGGGCACCGAACAGCAGCGGCACCGCTTCAACGGCGTCTCGACCTCGAACGGTTTGCAGAGCGTGGTCCAGACCGATGCCGTGTTCCGGATCGGCAACACCTACGCCGAGGCCGAGTGGCACCCGGCGCCGGCCTGGACCTTCGTGGCCGGGCTCCAGGACGCCACCTGGACGCCGTCCACCCTGCGCAACACCGCCGGCGGGGTCGGCACCGGCCTGGCCCAGGATTCCATGCACCGGGACACGCCGCGGCTGTCCGCGATCTGGAAGCCCAATGCGGTCGACGTCGTGAAGGTCCTCTATGGCCAAGGCTTCCGGTTCCCGACCGTGTACGAGCGCTACTACAACGACGGCCAGAGCCAGGAGGCCAACCCCGCCCTTTCGCCGGAGGTGATCACCAGCACCCAGGCGATCTGGTCGCACAAGTGGAGCCCGCACCTGCGGACCCAGGTCTCGGCCACCGACCTGCGCTGGGACAACCTCATCGTCAGCGGCACCGACGAAGCCATGGCCGAGTTCCAGAACGCCACCGACCGGATCCGGGGCCGGGCCTACGAGGCCGAAGCCACCTGGCGCCTGCGCGGCTTCGAGCTCTACGGCGGCTGGGGCTGGTATTCCTGGGTCCAGACCGGCCAGACCATGCCCGATGTGGCCAGCCAGACCGCCGTCCTCCGGGCGATCCAGCGCAGCGGCGAGTTCAGCGTCGCCCTGGAAGGCCACTACGTCAGCGCGCGGGAGAATGCGGCGACCCAGACCCGGGTTCCCGGCAACGTCCAGATGCGCGCCTCGGTCCGCATGGACTGGCCTCACGCCTGGGGCCAGCTCAGCGTCGAGGACCTGGCCGACACCCGCCGCCAGGATCTGGTGGGCCCCGAATACACCCCGGTCAACAGCACCACCACCGATGGCCGCCGGTTCCTGGCCACGGTGGGGATGCGGTTCTGACCCGGCCGAGGATCAGGGCCGGAGGCCCACCCGCGCCCGGATGAGGGCCTCGATCTCGTCGGCCAGCTCCGGATTGTCGGCCAGGAGCTTCTTGACGTTCTCGGCCCCCTGGCCCAGGCGGGAATCCTTGTAGCTGTACCAGGACCCGCTCTTCTGGATGATCTCCAGCTGGGTGCCCAGTTCCACCAGCTCGGACATGCGGCTGATGCCCTCGCCATACATGATGTCGAACAGGGCCACCTTGAGCGGCGGCGCGACCTTGTTCTTCACCACCTTGACCTTGGTCTTCTTGCCCACGACCGAGGAATCCTCGTCCTTGGCCGCCACCAGGGGGTCCCCGGTGTTGCCCTTGATGCTCTGGATGCTCCGCACGTCCAGGCGCACCGAGGAATAGAACTTCAGGGCGTTGCCGCCGGAAGTGGTCTCGGGGTTGCCGAACATGACGCCGATCTTCATGCGGATCTGGTTGATGAATACCACGCAGGTGTTGGTGCGGCTGATCGAGGCGGTCATCTTGCGCAGGGCCTGGCTCATGAGCCGGGCCTGCAGGCCCACCTGCATCTCGCCCATCTCCCCGTCGATCTCGGCCTTGGGCACCAGGGCCGCCACCGAGTCGATGACGATGATGTCCAGGGCGCCGCTGCGCACCAGCTGGTCGCAGATCTCCAGGGCCTGCTCGCCGCTGTCGGGCTGGCTGATGAACAGGTTGTCGATGTCGACCCCGACCTTGCGGGCGTAGTCCGGATCCAGCGCGTGCTCGGCGTCGATGAAGGCCGCCAGGCCGCCCTTCTTCTGCGCCTGGGCCACCATGTGCAGGGCCAGGGTGGTCTTGCCGCTGGCCTCGGGGCCGTAGACCTCGACCACCCGGCCCTTGGGCACGCCGCCGACGCCCAGGGCGGCGTCCAGGGCGATGGAGCCGGTGGAGATCACCTCGATGCCGTCGATCTGGAGATGCTCGCCCAGCTTCATGATGGACCCCTTGCCGAAGGCCCGCTCGATGTCCGCGAGGGTGCGGTTCAAGACCTTGAGGCGGTCGTCCTGCTCATTGGCGGTGGCCATGGGAACTCCATTGATCGGAAGGGGGGAAGGACGGGACAGCCGGATTGTGACCAGACTCCCCAAGGATGGGTGCGAAAAGCGAAAAAAACAAGAATTTTTTTCTGGCCGGCCAAGCCCACCCTCGATTTCACCGGACCCAACGATAGTATGGATGGATTCGCATGGACCGCCCCACCCGGAATTGCTTCATGGACCTCCACCCCGATCTCGCCCAGCAGCTCGCGAGCCTTGCCGCCGCAGGCACCGCCCTGCCCCAGGGAGCGGCCTGGGAGGCCTTCCTGCAGGCCATGAACGAACGGGTCGCCACCGACGCCGGCATGGCCGCCGCCGAGCTGGCCCGCTACCGCTCCCTGGTGGACCACCTGCGGGAAGTGCTGTTCCAGATCGACCGGGAGGGCTGCTGGTCCTTCCTCAACCCGGCCTGGCGGGCCATGACCGGATTGGCGGTGGAGGAGAGCCTGGGGCAGCCCTTCCTGGGCCACCTGCACCCGGTGGACAAGGGCCGCTACCTGAACATGCTCACCTACGCCATGGAGACCGGCGAGGACACCGTCCAGGGCGAGTTCCAGTTCCGCACGAAGGAAGGCAACTACCTCTGGGTCGAGATGTACACCCGCATCACGGTGGATGCGGACGGGGTGGTCATCGGCGTCTCCGGCACCATGAACGACATCACCGAGCGCAAGCGCAGCCAGGCCGCCCTCAACACCCTCACCTCCCGCCTGCGCGCCCTCATCGAGAACATGCAGGGGGCCATCCTGGTGGAGACCGAGGACCGCGCCATCGCCCTGATCAACGAGCCGTTCTGCCGGATGTTCGACATCCCCGTGCCGCCCCAGATGCTGGCCGGCAGCGCGGCGCCCGAGCTGCTCGAGATGACCCTGGCCAATTTCCTCTTCCCCGAGGATTTCCTGGAGCTGCAGTCGACCCTGCTGGCCGAGCGCAAGGTCTCCAGCGGCATGGAGGTGCCCCTGGCCGACGGCCGGGTGCTGGCCATGGACTTCGTCCCCATCGACGCCGGCGAGGACCTGTTCGGCCACTTCTGGCTGTTCCACGACATCACCGAGCGCAAGCGCTCCGAGGCCCAGCTGGCCCAGGCCGCGCTGGACATGGAGATGAAGAACTGGGAGCTGAGCCAGGCCCGGGACGAGGCGGTCCAGCTGGCCGGCCTGAAATCGGAGTTCCTGGCCAACATGAGCCACGAGATCCGGACCCCCATGAACGGCATCATCGGCATGACCGAGCTGATCCTCAACACCGCCCTCTCCGAGGAGCAGCTGGACTACGCCAACACCATCCGCACCAGCGCCGCGACCCTGCTCCGGCTGATCAACGACATCCTGGACTTCTCCAAGATCGAGGCCGGCAAGCTCGAACTCGAGCGCATCGGCTTCGACCTGCAGGGGCTGCTCGACGACCTGCTGGCCATCCTCGGCTTCAAGGCCCACGGCAAGGGGGTCGAGCTGGCCACCTGGATCGAGGCCAAGGCGCCGACCCGGCTCATGGGCGATCCCACCCGGCTGCGCCAGGTGCTCTCCAATCTCACCGACAACGCCCTCAAGTTCACCGCCGAGGGCTCGGTCACCATCCGGGTGTTCCTGGAGGCGCGGGAGGAGGGCTCGGTCCTGCTCCGCTTCGAGATCCGCGACACCGGCATCGGCATGCGCCCGGAAGTCGCCGGCAGGCTGTTCCAGTCGTTCTACCAGGGCGATTCCTCCACCACCCGCAAGTACGGCGGCACCGGGCTGGGCCTGGCCATCTGCAAGCGGATCGCCGAGCTCATGGGCGGCACCATCGGCGTGGAGAGCGTGCCGGGCGAGGGCAGCGTGTTCTGGTTCACGGCCCGCTTCCAGCCGCAGGAGGGGACCCAGGAGACCGGGCTGCCGGCGGCCCCGTTCCGGTTCTTCCTGGCCGGCCTGCCCGCGGAGACCGGCCGGGTCCTCGACGCCCAGCTCCGGGAATGGGGCTACGAGTCGACCCTGGCCGCCGCCGGCGCGGAAGGCCTGGCCAAGCTGCAGGCCCGCTTCCCCACGGTGGACGACCGCACCCTGCTGGTGTTCGGCGCCAAGGGCGGCATGGCCCCGGAGATGCTGGAGTTCCTCCAGCGGATCCGGCAGCTGCCGCGCTACGAGGCGCTGCGGCTGATCATGGCCCATTCGCTCTACGAGCAGGACGAGGCCCGCAAGCCCACGGCCCTGCCGATCACCGAATTCCTGCCCCTGCCCATGCGCAAGTCCCACCTGAAGACCCTCCTGGAGCGCACCCGGGAGGCGCTGCCACCGCCGGTGGCGGCCACCGGCGGGCCCGAGCTGGAGCACATCCCGTCCACGGCCCGGCTCCTGCTCACCGAGGACAACGCGGTCAACCAGCGGGTCGCCTCGGCGATCCTGCGCAAGCTCGGCTTCCACGCCGACCTGGCCAACAACGGCCTGGAGGCCGTGGAGATGCTCAAGGCCCGGGACTACGACCTGATCTTCATGGACTGCCAGATGCCCGAAATGGACGGCTTCCAGGCCACCCGGGCGATCCGCGAGATGGAAGGCGGGGGCCGCCGGATCCCGATCCTGGCCATGACCGCCAACGCCATGCAGGGCGACCGGGAACGCTGCCTGGAGGCCGGGATGGACGACTACATCTCCAAACCCATCAGCATCGTCGATCTCAAGAGCGCGCTCACGCGCTGGCTCGCCCCGGCCCTGCCATGAGCAACGACCGGACCATCGAGGACACCTACGCCATCCGCATGATGCTCCAGCGGCTGGTGCTGGCCGGCCTGAAGGTGGCCCTGGGCTGCCGGGACAAGCGCGGCGTGTTCCAGATCCTTTTCCAGGAGGCGGGCCGGATCGGCGTGCGCCTGCCGCCCCAGGACCTGGAGGCCTGGCAGCTGGGCGGGAGCGAGAGCGTCTCCCTGGCCTTCGAGGACCGCGGCTTCCGGTTTGAGGCGGTGGTTACCTGCCTGGGCGGCGCCGAGCTGGACGGCGTGCCCTGCACCGCCTTCACCCTGCCCCGCTCCGTGCGCCGCGCCGACGACAACCGGCTGGCCTTCTTCGCCCCGGACACGGCCACCAGCGTGACCTTCAGCAACAGCCGGAACGCGGTGCTGGACGGCGAAATCCGCGGATTCGGCAGCGACGGCTTCGAACTGGCCCTCAAGGACACCGGCCAGAAGATCGAGGACGTCCTGCGCATGGGCGAGGAGTCCACCCTGGACCTGGCCCTGGAGGACGGCCTGCTGCTGACCGCCTCGGCGCGGGTCGCCTACTACGGCGTCAACGTGGTCGGCATGAAGTTCACCGAGCGCGTCGACAAGACCCTGCTCGGCCAGTACCGCAACTGGCTCGACACCCAGCAGCGGATCCAGGCCCAGCGGGACCGGGAGAGCTTCGAATCGGGGCGGACCCCCTCGCGCGGACCGGCCCTGCCCGGGGTGAGGCTCTGGGTGGACCGCGAGCCCACCATCCTGATCCTGACCGAGCGCGAGGACTTCGCCCGGCACATGGCCGAGGCCCTGGGCCGCAAGTTCGGGATCCTGAGCCTGGACTACATCACCGGCCCGGTGAAGCCGTTCCTCAAGCCCTTCCCCGGCGCCGACCCGGATTGGGGGCGGATCAAGCTGATGGTCATCCACAACCACCTGCGCCTGGCCAGCCCGCTGGAGCTCTCCCGGCAGATCGTCGAGCAGGAGAAGTGCCCCCTGCCGATCATCCTGGCCGGCTCCGACGAGGACGAGACCCTCAAGCGCAACCGGGCCCTGGCCGCCGGCGCCGTCGACTACATGCCGGTCGAGCCCTTCAAGATCCTCGCCATCCTGCGCAAGCTCGACGAGACCCTCAAGCTGTTCGCCTGATCCGGTGCCCACCTCCGCCCTCCCGCCCGAAGCCGCGGCCTCCTTCCTGGCCCTGCTGGCCCTGGTCTGGCTGGCGGCCAAGCTCGGCGGCGAGGTGGCCCAGCGCCTGGGGCTGCCTTCGGTGGCCGGGGAGCTCGGGGCCGGGCTGCTGCTGGGCGCCCTGCACCGGCTCCTGCCGGCCGCGCCGGACCTGGCCGCCAGCCCCGCCCTGGACCTGCTGGGCCACCTCGGCGTGCTCGTGTTGATGTTCGCCGTGGGCCTGGAATCCACGGTCCCGCAGATGCTCCGGCTGGGCGTGAACGCCGCCCGGGTGGCCTTCCTGGGCGTGGCCGCGCCCATGGCCGCCGGCGGGATCGGGGCCTGGCTGCTGCTCCCGGCCGGCACCCCCCTGCTGGTGGACGTCTTCATCGGCGCCTGCCTCTGCGCGACCTCCATCGGCATTTCGGCCCGGGTGCTCAAGGACCACGGCGCCGCCAGGTCGCCGGAAGGGCGGATCATCGTCGGCGCGGCCGTGATCGACGATGTGCTGGGCCTGCTGGTGCTCACCGGGGTCTCCGGCGCGGTGGCGGCCGGCGGGCGCGGCCTGCCCTGGTCCGCCCTGGTCCTGGAGCTGGCCCTGGCCCTGGGTTTCCTCCTGGCCGCCCTGAGCCTGGGCCGGTTCGCCACCCCGCACCTGTTCCGCCTGGCCAACCGGCTCCGCAGCGACCAGGTGCTGCTGCCCGTGGCGCTCGGCTTCGCCTTCCTGCTGGCCTACCTGGGCACCCTGGCCGGGCTGGCGGCCATCGTCGGCGCCTACGCGGCCGGCCTGATCCTCGAGCCCGCCCACATCCAGTTCCTGGAGGAGCGCGAGCTGCGCCGCCTGGAGGATCTGGTCCAGCCGCTGGTGGTGGTGCTGGCGCCGCTGTTCTTCGTGCTCATGGGGGCCCGGGTCGACAGCTCCGAACTGGCCGCGCCCCGCACCCTCCTGCTGGCCGCCGCGCTGGCGGTCCTGGGGATCCTGGGCAAGCGCCTCGCCGGCTACGCCGCCGGCCGCGGCCTGGACCCGGCCGTGGTCGGCTGGGGCATGGTGCCCCGGGGCGAGGTGGGCCTGGTGTTCGTGGCCACCGGCAGCGGCCTGTCGCTGGGCGGCGGGCCCCTGCTTTCGCCCGCGGTCCAGGCCGCGGTCGTCTGCGCCATCATCCTGACCACCGTGGCCGGACCGCTGGGGCTAAACCGGGCGCTGCGGGCGGGAAAGCGCGGATAGACTGTTCCTGACCGCACAAGGCGACGTGACCATGCCAGCCTTTCCCCCCTCCTTCCAGGCCCAGCTCAGGGAACTGCTCCGGCTCCGGCGCGACGTGCGCCGGTTCCGCCCCGATCCCGTGCCCGACGACATCATGGCCGAGCTGCTCGACGCCGCCCACCACGGTCCCTCCGTGGGCCTCTCCCAGCCCTGGCGGTTCGTCCGGGTCGACGCCCCGGCCCGGCGCCAGGCCGTGATCGACGAGTTCCAGCGAGCCAACGACGAGGCCTCCACCGTCTACGATTCCGAGCGGGCCCGGCTCTACCGCAGCCTCAAGCTGGCCGGCCTGCGCGAGGCGCCGGTCCACCTCCTGGTCTGCATCGAGACCGATCCCGAGGAGGGCCACGGCCTGGGCCGCCAGACCCAGCCCGAGACCCTGCGCGACTCCGCCGTCTGCGCCATCGAGAACCTCTGGCTCACCGCCCGGGCCATGGGCGTGGGCGTGGGCTGGGTGAGCATCCTGCGCCCCGAGCGCCTGCGCCCGGTGATGGACCTGCCGGAATCCTGGGCCTGGGTGGGCTACCTGTGCGTGGGCTGGCCGCAGGAGGAGCCGGAGATCCCGGTCCTGGAAACCGCCGGCTGGGACCACCGGAACCCGCTGGCCAAGCACCTGCTGCAGCGCTGAGGCGAGGCGGGGTTCAGGGCAGCTCCAGCGCCAGCCCCTTCCCCGGCATCGCCTTGACCTGGAACACCGAGGCGATCAGCTCCGGGGTCAGGACCGCCTCCGGCGCGCCGTGGCCCACCAGCCGGCCCTGGTCCATCACCAGCACCTCGTCGAACCGGAACGCCGTGCGCAGGTCGTGGAGGCTCACCACCAGGGTGGACCCGGCGGCGGCGAGGCGCTGGGCCAGGCGCAGCACTTCCAGGACGTGGCGCACATCCAGGTTGGCGGCGGGCTCGTCCCACAGCTGCAGGGGGGCGCCGGTGGCCAGGGCCCGGGCCAGGTAGACCCGGCGGCGCTCGCCGCCGCTCAGTTCGGTGATGGGGCGGGCGGCCAGGTGGCGGATGTCGAGAGCCTCCATGGCCTCGTCCACTCCGTGGCCGTCGTCGCCCCAGGCGTGGCGGCCCTGGGCCACCACCTCCCGGACCGGGAAGGCGAAGTCGGCGTGGCTCTCCTGGCCCAGCCAGGCCAGGGTGCGGCCCCGCTCCAGGTAGGGGATGGCGGAAAGCTCCCGGCCGTTCCAGAGGATCCGGCCGCGGGCCTGGAGCAGGCCGGCAAGTACCTGCAGGAGGGTGGATTTCCCGGCGCCGTTGGGTCCCACCAGGGCGATGCCCCGGCCCCCGGAAAGCGCGAGGGACACGTCGCGAAGGCGCGTGCCCAGGGTCAGGCCCTCGGCGCTCAGCAAGGGTTCCTCCGCAGCATCCAGAGCAGGAAGGGGCCGCCGATCAGGGCGGTGATCACGCCCAGGCGCAGCCCGCCGGGCACGAACCGGGTGGGCAGGTCGCACAGGAGCACGAAGGCGGCGCCGCCGATCATCGACAGGGGCAGCAGCCGCCGGTGGTCGGGACCGAAGGCCAGGCGCAGCAGGTGCGGCACCAGCAGGCCCACGAAGCCGACCATGCCGCCGACGGCGGTGGCCAGGGCGGTGAGCACGGTGGACAGGGCGATCAGCTGCCAGCGCAGCCGGCGCACATCCACCCCCAGGCTCTGGGCGGAGGCGTCGCCGAGGCTGAGCAGGTTCATGGCCCGGCCCAGGGGCAGCAAAAGGGCGCAGCCCACCAGGACCCCCGGAAGGCCGATGGCGACGTGCTCCCAGGTGCGGTTCTCGATGCCGCCCATGAGCCAGAACAGGATCTGCCCGCTCACCTCGAACCGGCCCGCGGAGAGCGCCAGCAGGAAGCTGGTGCCGGCCCCGAAGAAGGCGTTCAGGGCCACCCCGGAGAGCAGCAGGTGGCCCGGGCTGGCCCCGCGCCGGGCCAGGACCATGACCGCCCCGGTGGCCACGAATGCCCCGGCGATGGCCGCCGCGGGGACCGCCAGGAAGCCTCCGGCCAGCCCCAGGGCCAGCACCGCCACCGCCCCCAGGGCGCCGCCGGCGCTCACCCCGAGCAGCCCGGGGCTGGCCAGGGGATTGCGGAAAAATGCCTGCATGGTCACGCCCGAGGCGGCCAGGCCCGCGCCCACGGCGATGCCGACCAGGGTGCGCGGCAGGCGCAGGTCCCAGACGATGGTCCGGTTCAGCGCGTCGCCCCGGCCGAGCATGGCCTGCAGCACCTCCACCGGCCGGAGGGCGGAGTCGCCCAGGGCCAGGGAGGCCAGCACGACCGCCGCCAGGACCAGCGCCAGTACCAGCCCCGCCCGGTTCCTCATCGGAACGCCTCCGGGTGCAGGGCCCGGGCCAGGGCCTCGTAGGCCTCGATGCGGGCCTGGCTGGTGGCCGAAAGGAGCGCCCCGGGCAGTTCGACCACCCGGCCCCGGCGCAGGGCCTCCATGAACTTGTAGGGCGGGGTCCCGGCCAGCTTCCGGCGCATCCCGGGGCCCTGCTCGGTCACCAGGACCTCCACGTTCCACTCCAGCAGCTTCTCGCTGGGGGTGGGCTGGTGGCCGCGCAGGCCCTGCTCGGCGGCCACGTTCACGGCCCCCGCGTGGTCGCAGAGATCCTGGAAGGTGGTGCCGGCCCCGGCCGTGAAGGGATACAGGCCCACCGAGAGCACCCGCACCCTGGGCACCGCGCGCAGGCGCCGGTCCAGGGCTCCGATCCGGGCCCGCCAGCCGGCGATCAGGGCCTCGGCCCGCTCCGGCCGGCCCAGGGCCGCGCCCACCCGGCGGGCCGAATCGTAGAGGTCCTCGAGGGTCTCGAAGCGGTCCAGCACCAGCAGCTCGACCTTGGCCCGGCGCAGCAGGGCCAGGGTCTCAGGGGCGGTGTAGGTGGCCGCCAGGACCAGGTCGGGGCGGAACCGCAGGATGTCCTCGGCGCCGCCCGTGCGCAGGCAGGGGAACCCGGCGTTGGCCGCCACGTGCGGGGTGAAGGCCGGGTCCCGGGCCAGGTTGCTCAGCGCGGCGATCTGCCCCGGGTCGGCCAGGGCCACCAGCAGCTCGTCGGTGCCCACGGTCTGGCTCACCACCCGCAGCGGCCCCGCCGCCCGGAGCAGGGCGGGGAGCAGCAGCAGGAGGAGGAGCCGGCGCATGCTAGAAACGGTAGCGCAGTTGCAGGGCCAGGGTGGGCGGCTCGGCCGGGAAGCCGTAGATCTGGTAGGCGTCGTTCCGGCCATCGCTGGTGCGGTTCTCCCAGTCCTGGGCGGTCAGCCGGGGCTGGAGCAGGTGGTCGGTGCGAAGGGTCAGCCAGAGCCGCTTCGAGGCGGCCCAGGTCGCGGCCGCGGAGACGTCGTTGAAGTGGGTCTTGTCGGCGCGGACGACGGCCGGGTAGGTGCCGTAGGTCTCGTAGCGGCCGCCGGTCCAGCCCCAGCGGGCGTCGAAGCGCCAGGCGCCGAGGGTCTTCCAGACCTTCGCGCCCAGGGTGTTGAAGGGGACCCGGAGCACCGCCGCGCTGGCCAGCTGCTGGCCGGGGGTCGCATCGAGGTCCCGCGCCTCCTGGTTGTGCCAGAACACCTCCCCGCCCCCATGGGCGCCCTTGTAGCCCAGGGCGGCTTCCACGCCCTGGATCCGGATGTCGCTCTCGTTCAGATAGGCGAAGGCGTTCAGGTCGAAGGCGACCAGGTGGGCGAAGGTGGTGCGGGAGGCCTCCAGCCGCCCGTTCCAGGGCCCCTGTTCCCAGCTGGCCCCGAGCCGGCCGAAGCTGCTGGATTCCTTCTGGAGGGGTGGCATGGGCGAAAATACGTTGTTGCTGTTCGAGTTGTACATCACCTGGTAGAGCAGGGGCAGGCTGAAGGCGTCCCCGGCGGAGGCATAGACCCGCCAGCCGCCGCCCAGTAGGGTGTTGACGCCCAGCTTCCAGGTGGCGGCGTGGTTGCTGGTGTCGGGCGGCGCCTGGCCCGGGTACTGGAACGTCTGGCTGTCCCACTGCTGCCGGACCGAACCCACCAGGCGGAGCCAGGCCAGGGGCTCCCCGCTGACTTCCAGGTTCACGCCCCGGTGGCGGCCCTCGCCCTTGTCGTTGCCGCCCATGTAGTCCGGGGTCGTGGCGAATTCCTCGTAGACGTCCAGGCCCCCGTTCACCCGGAGACCCGGGACCGGGGCCCAGGCCAGGAAGCCGGTCATCTGGTTCCGGCGGCTGTCGTAGGGGGTGCGGCCCGGGTCGGAATAGTCGGGCTCGAACCGGGTCTGGAGCACCTGCCCGAGGGTGACCCCGCCCGTGAGGGTGGGGCTGAAGGCGGTCCGGATGGCCCCGATCATCTGCTGGCTCCGGTTCAGCTCCTCCCGGGCGGCGAGGTAGCCCGAGGGCGAGGGCGGGGTGCTCGCCCAGGGCAGGGGCACGCCCGTGAAGGCGTCACGGTAGCTGAAGGTCGCCAGGGTGTCCCGGCCGAACTGCTGGCCGACGCCCAGGTACACGCCGGTGGCGCGGAAGGGCTGGTCGGTGGGCGTGGCCTGCTCCTCCTGCGAGGCCGCGAGGGAGACCCGGACCCAGCCCCCGTCCCAGCCGTAGGCGGGGGCGAAGCTGGCGTTGCGGATGCCCTGGGTGCCCAGGCCCGCGCCGGCCTCGCCCGAAAGCCCCCTGGCGGCCGCCCCGGCGGAGTAGAGCGCGACCACGCCGCCCATCGCCTCCGAACCGTAGCGGGGCGAGCAGGGCCCCAGCTCCACCTCCACCCGGTCGATGCCCGCCAGGCCCAGGGCGTTTAGGTTCACCCCGCCCAGGCCGGAGGCGTCCTCCAGGCGGATCCCGTCCAGGGTCACCACCACGTCCTGGCTCCGGGTCCCGCCCAGATGCAGGGTCGAGGCGGTGCCCACGCCGCCGTTGGACAGGATCTGGCCGGGAAAGGCCGAGGTCAGCAGGTCGCCCAGGGTGGTGGCTCCGCTGGCGTCGATGGCCGCCTTGTCCATGATCCGCACGGGATTGGGGGTCTTGACGATCTCGACGGGGGTCGCCTCGGCGGTGACCGTGACCGCGGCGGACGCGTCGACCGGCGGGGGCGGCGGCGTGGCCGCCCAGGCCGCGGCCCCGAGGGCCAGGAGGAAGGAGATTCGGGAACGACCCATGGCATGCTCCGCGCATGAGGCCGGGGGTCGCAACGGGGCAAAGTCCCGCTCCGCCCCCACGGCGGTTGGGTTGATGCAGGACCGGTCTCCGGGCTCGCACGCGACAGGCACCTTTCGATGCCCCGGGTTCCTTCCCGGGGAATCGCCCCAGTGGAACCCGTGAAGTCTCCCGGTCCCGAACGCTCGGACCTGGGTGCATACCGTTGCGGGGCAGCGCAGGATTCGAACCTGCTTCCCGAACATCCAGCACGAGGTTGTAAGAGCCCAGCATCCCAGGAGGCGCCGGGCCACGCAAGGTGCATAATGGATCCAATGGCCCAGCGTCCGATTCCCCAGGCAAGTCCCAAACTCCTGTCCATCCAGAAGGACTTCCAGCAGATCGCGGCCATGGCCGGGTACCTGAACAGCGCCATCGACCTGCCCCAGCTCCGCCTGAACTTCACCCTCTACGGGCGGGTCCTGGCCGCCAGCGAGGCCGAGGGCCTGGCCCTGACGCCCCGCCTGCAGGCCTGGGCCGACCGGGTCTCGCTCCGCCTCCGGGAGGACAGCTCCTCGGCCGTCCTGCCGCCCCAGATCATGATGGCCGCGCCCCAGCCCCTGCCCAACGGCGAGGGCTACTACGTGATCGCCAATCTGTCCTTCTCCACCAAGGTGACGGAGATGGGCTACCAGCGGGTGCGCAACGCGGTGCTATCCGCCTACCAGGCCGCCGCCGCCCTGCGCGAGAAGGGCGTCTGGGGCGAGGCTGAGACGGAACCCGAGGCAGGCGCGGGCCCGGTGGCTTAACTGGTGCTTGATGGCCGCGGCGAGCTCGCCGAAGGTCTGCCCGTGGCCCTCGGGAACGAAGATCGGATCGAAGCCGAAGCCGCCCGAACCCCGGGGCTCCAGGGCCAGGGAACCCTCCACGGAACCGCTGAAGGTCGCGCCCGGACCCTCCGCGGGCAGCCAGGCGAGCACGCATACGAACCGGGCCGTGCGCGCCGCGGCGGCGGGCAGCATGGCCAGGAGCTTGCGGTTCTTGGCATCCGGGTCCAGGCCCTTGGCGAAGCGCGCGCTCAGGACGCCGGGGCCGCCCCAGAGGGCGTCCACGCAAAGCCCGGAATCATCCGCCAGCACGCCGGCCACCGGGCGGGTGCCGTGGGCCACCCACCAGGCCCGGGCGAAGGCCGCCTTCTGCAGCGCGTTGTCCTGGAAGAAGGCCCCTTCCTCGGGAATCTCCGGCGCGCCGGCCGGCCAGGGGATCAGCTCCACCCCGGGCAGCAGCTCCCGGAATTCCCGCACCTTCCCGGCGTTGCCGGACGCGAGCAGGATCTCCATTCACATCTTCGAATAGGGATCGGGGTTGTAGGGGTCTTCGTAATAGGGGTCGGCTGCGGGCGGCGCGGCCTCCTGGTGCCAGAGATCCATGGGAGGAATCCAGGGTTGCGCGCCGTCATCCGTGGGATGCATCGAATACCTCGGGGGATGTGGGATGGAATCTATCACGTTTGAAAAGAGAAACAAAACGCCTGCGGACGCGACTCAATATAACCATCTCATCCGGGTGTTACAAGGAATTCACGGAAGATTGTTACCGGTCACAGTCACTTGAGCAACTGCCCGCAGGCGCCCTGGACATCCCGGCCACGACTTTTGCGTACCGTCACAAAGCAACCCCGTTCCTTGAGCCGGTCCAGGAAGGCCTGGAGGCTCGCCTCCGGCGGCTGGCGGAAGCTGGAGGCCGGGTGCTCGTTCATCCGGATCAGGTTGATGTTGTGGCCGGTCCGGAGCTCACCCAGCCAATCAGCCAAACGGTCGGCATCCTCCGGGGTGTCGTTCTCCCCCGCCAGCAGGACGTACTCCAGCAGGAACTTCTCCCCCGGGGCCAGGCCCCAGGCGTCCAGGGCGGCCCGCAGGCGCGCCAGGCTCCAGACCCGGTTCACCGGCATGACCCGCGAGCGGGCTTCGTCGGTGGTGGCGTTGAGGCTCAGGGCCAGCCACGGCCTGGGCCGCATCAAGGCCAGCCGCTCGATGGCCGGCACCAGCCCCGAGGTGGAGACGGTGATCCGCCGGGTGGAGATATTGAGACCGCCGGGATGGTTGAGGATGCGGATGGCCCGGTGGACGTTGTCCAGGTTGTGCAGGGGCTCGCCCATGCCCATGAACACCAGGGTGATGGCGTGGGGCTGGACCGGCCCGAGGGCGCGGATCAGGGCTACCACCTGGCCGACGATCTCGCCGGCCGAGAGGTTGCGGCGGATGCCCATGGCGCCGGTGGCGCAGAAGGTGCAGCCCATGGCGCAGCCCACCTGGCTGCTCAGGCAGAGCGTCACCCGCGGGTTGCGGACGTCCCTGGGCATGTGCACGGCCTCGATCCGCTCGCCGTCCCGGAGCCGCAGGACCACCTTGGTGGCGCCGTCCTCGCTGGGGTGCGACTCGACCCGTTCCGGCAGCCCGCAGTCGAAATGCTCCGCCAGCCATTCCCGGGCCGGCCGGGCCAGGCAGGGGCCTTCCTCGCGCCAGGTCCAGGGCCGCTGGAGCCGGGCGAACACGTGCTCGGGGCGGCTGCCCGGAGCCTCCGCCAGATCCTCGGGGAGGAGGCCGTAGGCGGAAGGCCGGCCCTCGCCTTCCGGCGCGGGGGCATCCCAGGGGTTGCCGGCGGTGCCGCTCATGGGATGGCGATCCCTTCCATGGCGCTGACCTCGTGGGCGTTGAAACTGGAGCGCACCAGCGGGCCGGCGTAGACGGTGCGGAAGCCCAGGGCCTTGGCCTTCCGGCCCAGGTCGGCGAAGGCGTCCGGGTGGATGTATTCGCGCACCGGCAGCTGGTGCCGGGTCGGACGGAGGTACTGGCCCAGGGTGAGGATGTCCACGCCGGCCGCGACCAGGGCGGCGAACACGTCCAGCAGCTCGGCCTCGGTCTCGCCCAGGCCCAGCATGAGCCCCGACTTGGTCCGGAACTCGGACCCGAACAGGGCCGTCCCGAGCCGCTTGGCCTCGGCCAGGACCGCCAGGGAGCGCTCGAAGCGCCCCGAGGGCCGGACTTCCGGGTAGAGGCTGGGCACCGTCTCGGTGTTGTGGTTGAACACGGCGGGGCCGGCCGCCACCACCTCCGCCACCGCGCCCAGATCGCCCAGGAAGTCGGGGGTGAGCACTTCCACCGCCACCCCGGGATTGGCCCGGCGGATGGCCCGGATGGTCCGGGCGAAGTGCCCGGCCCCGCCGTCCGGCAGATCGTCCCGGTTGACCGAGGTGAGCACCGCGAAGCGCAGCCCGAGGGCCGCCACCCGCTGGGCGGTCTCCTCGGGCTCCAGGGGGTTCAGCGGTGCCGGCCGGCCGTTGTGGATCGAACAGAAACCGCAGGCCCGGGTGCAGGTGTCGCCCATGAGCAGGAAGGTGGCCGTGCCGTGGCTGAAGCAGTGGGTCCGGTTGGGGCAGCGGGCCTCCTCGCAGACGGTGTGCAGGGCCGAGTCGCGCATCCCGGCCTTCATGGCGTGCAGGTCGGCGAGATTGACCTTCTCCTGGACGATCCAGGCCGGCAGCCGTGGATGGCCCGCCAGCACTTCGCGACCGGATCGTTTGGAAAAGCGCGCCATCCCTTGAGCCTCCTGAGCCATCCAGAATAACCCGGGACCTGCGCGCGAACCGGATCTTCTGAATCCAAAGGACATGCGATCAAGCGGACGGGCAATTATCCGGTCAGGACCGGCCCACCACCCCGGACACCGGGCTGGAGGCGCTGGCGTAGAGGCGCCGGGGCATGCGCCCGGCCTCGAAGGCCAGCCGCCCGGCCTGGACGGCGTGGTTCATGGCCCTGGCCATCTTCACCGGGTCCCCGGCCTCGGCCACGGCCGTGTTCAGGAGCACGCCGTCGGCGCCCAGCTCCATCGCCACGGCGGCGTCGCTGGCGGTGCCCACCCCGGCGTCGACGATCAGCGGCAGGCCGAACCCGCCCACCACCTCCTTGAGGATCTGGAGCACGTAGGGATTCTGCACCCCCAGCCCCGAGCCGATGGCGCTGCCCAGCGGCATCACCGCCGCGCAGCCGATCTCGCAGAGCTTGCGGGCCAGGATCGGGTCGGCGTTGATGTAGGGCAGCACCACGAAGCCCTCCTTGACCAGGATCTCGGCGGCCCGGAGGGTCTCCTCGCCATCCGGATAGAGGCTGGTGGGGTCGCCCAGCACCTCCAGCTTGACCCAGTCGGTCTCCAGCGCCTCCCGGGCCAGCCGGCAGACCCGCAGGGCGTCCTCCCGGGTGTAGCAGCCCGCGGTGTTGGGCAGCAGCCGCATGCCCTTGGGGATCCAGTTGAGGATGTTGTCCCCGCCCTTGGCGCCCAGGTCGAAGCGGCGCACCGCCAGGGTCACCATGGCCACCTCGGCGGCCTCGTAGCAGGCCTTCATGGTGGCGAAATCCTTGTATTTGCCCGTGCCCAGGATGAGGCGGTTGGGGAGGGTCTGGCCGGCGATCGTGAGCATGGGGCTTCTCCAGGGGCGAAGGTTCAAGTCTACTGTAGGGGGGAGGCCTCACATGAAATCCCATCGCGTCACCTTGACCCTGCACCAGCCTGAACGCATGGACTTCGTCAACATCACCCCGGACGTGGAGGAGGCCGTCGAGGCCAGCGGCGTCCAGGAGGGCCTCTGCCTGGTCAACGCCATGCACATCACCGCCAGCGTCTACATCAACGATGACGAGCCGGGCCTGATCGAGGACTACCAGCGCTGGCTCGAGCGCCTGGCTCCCTACAACCCCGGCTCCGACCCCGCCCGCGGCGGCTACCTGCACAACCGCTCCGGCGAGGACAACGGCGACGCCCACCACAAGCGCCAGATCATGGGCCGGGAAGTGGTGGTGGCGATCACCCGGGGGCGGCTGGACTTCGGGCCGTGGGAGCAGATCTTCTACGGGGAGTTCGATGGGCGCAGGGACAAGCGGGTACTGATCAAGATCATCGGGGAATGACTGGGAAATCAGTCATGAGTCCGGGCGCAGGCGTTCTCAGGACCCGGCCGGCACCCGGAACTGCCAGCTCTCCGTGTCCGAGATCAGGGCGTAGTCGCCGGCCGCCAGGGGGTCGGCGAGGGTGAGGGTCCAGGCTCCATCGGCCTGCTTGACCGGCTCCGGGGCCTTGCGGCCCGGGTAGGGCTGGGAGTCGTCCGCGGGGCTGAAGCCGGACATGCCCTCCTTCAGGACCGCCTTGAAGCTGTCCCCGTCCTTGGCCAGCCGGACCAGGACCGTGTTCCGGCCCTTGGTGGGGCGGATCTTGCCGAAGGCGATGGCGGCGGGCTGGGCCAGCACCACCGGATCGGCCGGCTTGCAGTAGATGGTCCAGGTCCGCCCCAGGACCTGGACGACCTTGGAGTGGTGGTTGGCGACCGGGGCCAGTTCCACGTTGCCCGCCTTGGTGACGAGGGTGATCTTCTCGTGGGTGCCTCCGGGGTTCAGGTCGATGGTCAACTGGGCGGCCAGAGGGACCGAGAGAAGGAGGGCGAGCAGGGCTTTCATGGGCAATCCTGGAAGGACCCCTGGCGGGGCGAAGGTGGCAGGTGTGTTCGGATGGAATTGAGTCTAACGGAATCCCTTTTCAACCCAATCCGAAATGCCCGGGCCCTCAGGAAATCCGTTTCGCGACGATTCAAGTAAAGTGGAGCCCAGTCATTCCCCGTTCCGGATGACGCCACGGATCCCGGGTCGTGAGGCCGCCTATGATGTCTTCCGGTCGTAAACCATTCATCCGGCTGGTCGCGCTGGTTCCCGCGTGGCTCCTTTGCATGGGGTGTGCGACCGCTCCCGAAAAGATGATCTACGTTCCTCCGGAAATGCTTCCCGAGAGGCCATCCGCTGGGCGATCCACGCCCACGACCGCCTTCAGGAATGACAACCTCCAAGTGGCCCCGGTGACGGGCATCGGGGCCTCCAATGCCCAGGCGCTCTACGGCTCCCTCGGCATCCGCGGCAAGGCTCTGGTCTGGGCCCAGACCTTCCAGAAGGCCCTGGTCAAGGGCATCGGGGATTCCCATCTGTTCCGCCAGACCGGGGAGACCGGGGAGGCCCGCTACCTGTTGCGATCGGACATCCAGGAGCAGTCGATCGATGGCCTTGGCGCGACCTTCAAGGTCCACTACGTGATCCATGACAACCAGACCGATTCGGACATTTTCAGCCAGGATATCCAGACCCGGAATGTGCCGGGCACCACGGTCACGGCCGTAATCACCACCTACAACACCCAGCTGCTCGCCCTGATCCGCGCCTCGGGCCAGAACATCAACGCCCTGATCGACGGGATTTCCACGTTGCAGGGAACGGACCCAAGGTCGGCCAAGGCCCCGGACTGAGCCTGCCCGGCCCGGGGGTTCCCGAAGGGTCATATCGCCGTCCCAGCCGGAAGGATTTGGTAGGACAATGGAGGCATTCAGCCACAGGTGCCCCATGCGCCCGCCCATCCTCATCATCCCCGGCCACGGCAACTCCGGTCCCGGGCACTGGCAGAGCCTCTGGGAGGCCGAGCGCCCCGAAGCCGTCCGGGTGCAGATGCCCAACTGGGACTTCCCGCACCGCCCCGACTGGGTGGAGGCCCTGGACGCCGCGGTGCGCGCGGCCAACGAGACCGCCCCACCGCTCCTGGTGGCCCACTCCCTGGGCTGCATCGCCGTGGCCCACTGGGCCGCCGAGCACCGGCGGCCGGTGCACGGCGCGCTGCTGGTGGCGCCCACGGACGTCGAGGCCGCGCAGTGCCGCGACCTGTTCGCCAGCTTCAATCCGATCCCGCTGCACAGCCTGCCCTTCGATTCCCGGGTGGTGGCCTCCAGCAACGATCCCTACGTCAGCCTGGCCCGGGCCCGGGCCTTCGCCGAGGCCTGGCTGAGCCGGTTCACCGAGGTCGGCCCCCGCGGCCATCTGAACACGGCCTCCGGCTTCGGCCCCTGGCCCCGCGGCGAAAGCCTCCTGGAGGACCTGACCTAGGCCAGCATGGCCGCCAGCTTCGCCTCGCCGTGGGCGGTGGCGCGATCGAGCAGCGACTGGGCGGCCTTCAGCAGGCTGCCGCACTCGGCCTTCATGCCGGCGTTGTAGCCCGGATCGGTGATGTCCTTGAGGTTGATCAGGACGTTCCAGATGCCGCCGCGCACGCCGGCGAAGGCGATGGTGAAGCCGACCATGGTGTCGGTGATGGAGGCGGGGTTGCCGTGGTGCATGGCCAGCTCGGCGGCCTCCATGGCCTCCAGGCAGGCCTTGGCGGTGGCCAGGGGCACGGCCACGGCGCTCTTGAGGCCGTCCTGCATGGCCTGTTCGCGGGCGGCCTTCTCGGCCGGGGTGCCGGCCGGGAGGCGCCGGGCTTCCATGTAGGCGTTGAAGGCGTTGGTGTCCTCGTCCACGGCCAGGACCAGGGCGTCCTTGGCCCGCTGGGCCTGGGCGGCGGCGGCCAGGAGGTGCGGCTCGGCCGCGGGGCCGCCCCTGCCCTGGGTGAGGTTGGCCACCATCGCCGCCAGGGCGGCGCCCAGGGCCCCGGCCAGGGCGGCGATGGAGCCGCCGCCGGGGGCCGGGGTGTCGCGGGACACCTCGTTGACGAAGTCCGTGCCGCGCATGGCCATCAGGCCGTTCCCGAAGCTCTTGGGCAGGCCCAGCACCTTCTTGTCCAGTTCGAACGGGGCCACGTCGCCCAGGCCCATGGAGAAGGCCGCGTTCTCCAGCACGTCGGGCACGGGGATGTAGGGGCTCTTGCCCTGGACCCGCAGGTAGTGCTGGCCGGCGGCGTAGAGGGCCTGGAACGGCACCAGGCCGACGATCTCGCTGCCGGTCACGACCAGGCCCCGCGCGGCGGCCATGCGCCGGGTCGCCTCGAGCACGTCCACCGGGCTGGTGACCTTGTAGTCGGTGAGGTTGATGGAGAGCTGGGCGCGCTTGTACTGGTCCACGTACCAGCCGATCGCCTTGCACTGGCGGAACAGCCCGGCCCTATGGACCTTCTTCCCGACCACCCCCTTGCCGGCATCGATGCCGTTCAGGGCCAGCAGCTCCCGCAGCTCGTAGGCGTGCTCGGCGCGGCAGTGCGCCTCGACGGCCTCGAAGCTGTCCCCGTCGAAGCCGCAGTTGCCGCAGGGGAAGCTGCCGTCCTTGTAGAACAGGATCGCGCCGGAGCTGTAGTAGGCGTCGGTCTGGCCGCGCCGGGCGACCCGGCCCTTCTCGCGCAGCTCGAAGGCGATGTCGGTGGCGTGGTTCTTGTCCCGGCTGTTGAGGGTGATGTTGTAGGCGATCAGGAATTCGCGCGCGCCGGTGATCAGGGCGCCGGCCCGGGGGTGCTTGCGGGCCGGGCCGAAATCGGGGGCCCACGCGGGATCCTGCAGCTTCTCGGCCAGGCCCTCGTATTCGCCCCGGCGCACCGCCGCCAGGTTGCGCCGCTCCGGGCGGCTCGCGGCGTGCTCGTAGAGGTAGGTGGGGATCTCCAGCTCCCGGCCGACCCGCTCGCCCAGGATCCGGGCCAGCTGGGCGCAGTCCTCCAGGGTCATGCCCTCGACCGGAACGAACGGGCACACGTCGGTGGCGCCCATGCGCGGGTGGGCGCCGTGGTGGGTGGTCATGTCGAGCACCCGGGAGGCCACCGCCACGGCCTGGAAGGCCGCCTCCACCACCGCGGCGGGTTCGCCCACGAAGGTCACCACGGTGCGGTTGGTGTCGGCCCCGGGATCCACGTCCAGCAGCCGCACCCCGGGCACCGCCTCGATGGCGTCGGTGATCTGGCGGATCTTGGCCATGTCCCGGCCCTCGGAGAAATTGGGGACGCATTCGACCACTTGGTAAGCCATGGGGGACCTCGCATATAGGCAGCCCTTAAATGTGCCCTGGGCAGCCCGGCAGGCCAAGCGGCTTGTGACCGCCATCGCAGGTCCGGCTAATCTGGAGCCGGAGCTGCCATGCGCGTACCTGCCGTCCTGATCCTGCTTCTGGGCCTGTGCCTGGGCGCCCAGGCGCCGCGCCACCTCACCGTCGCCGCGGCCGCCGACCTGAAATGGGCCCTGGAGGAGGTCCGCCAGGAATTCCGCCAGGCCCAGCCGGCCATCCAGGTCGACCTCACTTTCGGGGCCTCCGGCCTGTTCTACGCCCAGCTCACCCAGAAGGCCCCCTTCGACCTGTTCCTCTCCGCCGACCTTGACTACCCCCGCAGGCTCCAGGAGGCGGGCCTGGCCCGCGGCCTGTTCACCTACGGCCGCGGCCGGCTGGCCCTGGTGGTGGCCCCCGCATCCGCCCTTGACCCGGCCCGGCTGGGCCTGAGGACCCTGCTGGATCCGGCGGTCCGGCACGCCGCCCTGGCCAACCCGGCCCACGCCCCCTTCGGCCGGGCCGCCCGCAGCGCCCTGGAGGCCGCGGGCCTCTGGGCCGAGCTCCAGCCCAAGGTGGTCCTGGGCGAGAACGTCTCCCAGGCGGCCCAGTTCGTCCAGTCCGGGGCCGCCGAGGCGGGCCTGGTGGCGCTGAGCCTGACCCGGGCCCCGGCCGCCCCGTGGCCCGCGGGGAGGGTCTGGCTGGTGCCGGCCGAGCTGCATCCGCCCCTGGACCAGGGCGGCGCGATCCTGGCGTGGGCGAAGGACCCCGGCGCGGCCGAGGCCTTCCGGGACTTCCTCCTGGGCCCCCGCGGCCGGGCCATCCTGGCCCGCTACTGCGATCCTCCGAAGTAGGCCGGGCATGGACTGGCAGGCCATCCGACTGAGCCTCAGGCTCGCCGCCCTGACCACCATGGCCCTGATGGCCATCGGCCTGCCCCTGAGCCACTGGCTGGCCTTCTCCCGGGCCCGCTGGAAGTTCCTGGCGGAGGCGGTGGTGGCCCTGCCGCTGGTGCTGCCGCCGACGGTCCTGGGCTTCTACCTGCTGGTGGCCATGGGCCCGCGCAGCCCCCTGGGCTGGCTCTACGAGGCCGTGTGCCGGCGGACCCTGCCGTTCTCCTTCCACGGCCTGCTGCTGGCCTCGGTGCTCTACAGCCTGCCGTTCGCCGTGCAGCCCATGGCGGCCAGCTTCTCGGCGGTGGACCGGCGCCTGCTGGAGGCCTCGCAGTGCCTGGGCGCCGGCCCCTTCACCACCTTCCGGCGGGTGATCCTGCCGCTCTCCTGGGCCGGGGTGGCCGCCGGCGCCGTGCTGAGCTTCGCCCACACCCTTGGCGAATTCGGGGTGGTGCTCATGGTGGGCGGCAACATCCCCGGCGAGACCCGGGTGGTCAGCATCGCCATCTACGACCAGGTCCAGGCCCTGGACTACCGGGCCGCGGGGCGGACCGCCCTGCTGCTGCTGGCGGTGTCCTTCGTGATCCTGGTGCTCGCCTCCTGGCTCCGCCGACAGAAGGGCGCATGGCTCCTGAACTGAACGCCTCCTTCGCCCACCGGTTCAAGGACGGGCCCAGCGTCGAAGCCGACCTGGACCTGCCCCTGGAGGGCTGCTCGGTGACCGTGCTGCTGGGCCCCTCGGGATCCGGCAAGACCACGATCCTCCGGGCCCTGGCCGGCCTGCTGCGGCCCGACCGGGGCCGGATCACCTTCGCCGGGGATGTCTGGTTCGATTCGGCCACCGGCGGGTTCCTGCCGGCCCACCGCCGGCCCATGGGCTACCTGAGCCAGGAGGGCGCCCTGTTCCCCCACCTCACCGTGGCCGGCAACCTCGGCTACGGGCTGGCCGGGCTGGCCCCGGAGGCGCGCCGCGCCCGGGTCGCCGGGATCCTGGAGCTGCTTGGCCTGGAGGGCCTGGAGAACCGCCACCCGGGCCAGCTGTCCGGAGGCCAGCAGCGCCGGGCGGCCCTGGGCCGGGCCCTGGCCCGGCGCCCGGCCCTGCTCATGCTGGACGAGCCGTTCTCGGGCCTCGACCCGGACAGCCAGGACACGCTCCGCCAGGACCTGCGCCGGCTGCTGCGGGAGCTGGGCACGCCGACGGTGCTGGTCAGCCACGACCGGGCCGACGCCCTGGGCCTGGGCGACCGGATCGCCGTGATCGAGGCCGGCCGGGTGCTGGAGCACGGCCCCATCGCCAGCGTCTTCGACAACCCGGGCGACCCGGCCGTGGCCCGGATCCTCGGGGTCGACACGGTCCACCTGGGCCGGCTGGTGGAGCGTTCCGAGGGCCTGGCGGTCCTGGGCCTGGGCCGGGCCCGGATCCTGGCCCCCGATCCGGGCGGGCTGGGCGATTCGGCCTTCGTCTGCATCCGCGGCGAGGACGTGGTCCTGGAGACCGGCGACGCCCATTCCACCGTCCGCAACCGGCTCCAGGGCACCATCACCGCCCTGCGCCCGGAGGGGCCGCTGGTGCGGGTGGTGCTGGACTGCGGGTTCCCGCTCTCGGCCCTGGTCACGCGGCCGGCCTGCGCCGAGCTGGGCCTGGCGGTCGGCGGCCAGGTCACCGCGCTGGTCAAGGCCGCGGCCATCCACCTTATTCCACATTATTAAAGAATTAATTTGATTTTGCGACTTCGTCTCGCTATTCTGGACACTCGTACTGGAAGGCGCGCCGGTCTGCGTCCTTCATCCGGGTCGAATCCGGGTTCCTGCTTCGAAAACTCATTCATGCCCTGACCGGGGCCCGCGTCACCTTCAACCAGCACGCGGGCGGGCCCAACCAGGAGAACAGAATGTCATTCGATAACCTCGGCCTCATGCCGGAGCTGCTGCGTGCGGTCAAAGACCAGGGCTACGAAGTGCCCACCCCCGTCCAGGCCCAGGCCATCCCCCTGATCCTCGCCGGCCGCGACCTGCTCGCCGGGGCCCAGACCGGCACCGGCAAGACCGCCGGCTTCGTCCTGCCGATCCTGCAGATGCTGGCCCCCAACGCCAACAACAGCGCCTCCCCGGCCCGGCACCCGATCCGCTGCCTGATCCTCACCCCCACCCGGGAGCTGGCGATGCAGGTGGAGGAGAGCGTGCGCACCTACGGCGCCTTCCTGCCGCTGCGCTCCACCACCATCTACGGCGGCGTCAACATCAACCCCCAGATCAAGGCCCTGCGCTCGGGCGTGGAGATCCTGGTGGCCACCCCCGGCCGGCTCCTGGACCACTACGGCCAGGGCACCCTCAACTTCTCCCACCTGGAGTTCCTGGTGCTGGACGAGGGCGACCGGATGCTGGACATGGGCTTCATCCGCGATATCCGCAAGATCCTCGCCCTGCTCCCGGTCAAGCGCCAGACCATGCTGTTCTCCGCCACCTTCAGCGACGAGATCCGCGACCTGGCCAGCGCCTTCCTCAAGAACCCGGCCTCGGTGGACGTGGCCCGGCGCAACGCCCCCACCGAGCTGGTCGAGCAGGTGGTCCACCCGGTGGACCGGGAGCGCAAGCGGGCCCTCCTCTCGCACATCATCCGCAGCCAGCGGCTGAGCCAGGTGCTGGTGTTCTGCCGCACCAAGCACGGCGCCAACCGCCTGTCCGAGCAGCTCGAGACCGACGGCATCGCCTCCATGGCCATCCACGGCAACAAGAGCCAGCCCCAGCGGATCAAGGCCCTGGCCGATTTCAAGGAAGGCAACATCACCGTCCTGGTGGCCACCGACATCGCCGCCCGCGGCCTGGACATCGATTCCCTGCCCCACGTGGTCAACTACGAGCTGCCCCACGTCCCCGAGGACTACGTCCACCGCATCGGCCGCACCGGCCGCGCCGGGATCGAGGGCAAGGCCCTCAGCCTGGTCTGCGTGGACGAGAACAAGCTCCTCAAGGAGATCGAGAAGCTCCTCAAGCGCACCCTCCCGGCCGAGGTCGTCCCCGGCTTCGCCCCCGATCCCGCCATCAAGGCCGAGCCCATCCTCCTGGGCCGCGGCGGCCAGGGCGGCGGCGGCGGCCGCCGGCCCGCCGGCAGCGGCGGGAACGGCCGCCGGCCCTCCTCCGGCCCGCGCAGGTAGAAGCGGCCCTACCGTTCCGGCACCGGCAGGAACGGCAGGATCGCCAGCCGCAGTTCCTCCAGTTCGAACGGCTTCTTGAGGAAACCCGAGAAGCCGTAGGCCCTGGCCAGTTCCTGCCCCTGCGCCACGTCGCAGCCGGAGAACAGGATCCCCGGCAGCTCCGGCTGCAGGGCCCGGATCTGCTGGTAGGCGGTGGTGCCGTCCATGCCCGGCATATTGGCGTCCATGACCACCAGGCTGATGGCCTCGCCCTCCGCCCGGACCCGCGCCACCGCCTCCTCGCCGCCGTGGGCGGTCAGGACCGTTCCGCCCACCAGCTCCTCCAGGAGCCGCGCCACCAGGCCCAGCAGTTCGGTCTCGTCGTCCACCACCAGCACCGCGCCGGGCCGGTGGGCGTGGGGCGCGGGCGCGGTGGCCGCGGGCTGGCCCCCGGCCATCCACAGGATCCGGATCCGCACCCCGGAGTCGGGCATGCTCTCCACCCACAACCCGCCCCGGTGGGCCCGGACGATGCCCAGCACCGAGGCCAAGCCCAGGCCGCGCCCGGCCTCCTTGGTGGTGAAGTAGGGGTCGAAGATCCGGCTGAGGCTGTCCCGGGGGATGCTCGGGCCGTCATTCTCCACCACCAGTTCCACCGCCTCGCCAGGCTGGGGGTGGAGGATCCAGACCCCGTTCACCGGGTTGAAGCTGCCCGGACGGCGGGCCAGGATCCGGATGGTGCCGCGCCGGCCGCCCATGGCCTCGCCGGCGTTGGCCACCATCGCCCGCAGGCACTGGGCCACCTGGGCCGGATCCGCCCACACCTGCGGCAGCCCGGGTGCGGAGACGGCGGCCAGGTGGATCTCCGGGTGGGGCGGCGTGCTGCCGGCCGCGAAGGCCGCCACCTGTTCCGCCAGGTCCAGGGCGATCGGCTGGCCCCCGCCGCGGCCGCTGTATTCCTGGACGTACTGGGTGATCTTCCGGCCCCGGGCGAGGGAGGTCCGGGCCCAGTCCAGGGCCCTGGCCAGCTGGTCCGGATCCTGGGGGAAGGCCTCCACCAGCTCCAGGCTGGTGCCCACCGCCTGCAGGATATTGTTGAAATCGTTGGCAAAGCTGCCCGCCATGAGGCCGAGGCTTTCCTGCTTGGCGGCCTGGCGGAGGGCCTCCTCGGCCCGGCGCAGGCGGGTGATATCCGTGCAGGTGGTGAGGAAGCTCGCCACCCGGCCTTCGCCGTCCCGCTCGGGCGCGGTCCGGCCCAGCACCCACAGCTCCTCGCCCGAGGTGTTCTGCAGGCGGAATTCGGTCTCGTGGACCTGCCCGAGCTCCCAGGCGGCCTTCCAGCCCTTCAGGATCCGTTCGCGGTCCGCCGGGTGGAGCACCTTGGCCCACCGGCCCGCCAGCACCTGGTCCGAGGCCAGCCCGGTGACCCGGGCGTAGTGCCCGTTCACATAGGTGCAGCTCCCGGCCAGGTCGAAGCGGAACACGATCACCGGGATGGATTCGGCCAGGGACTTGAGCCGGGCTTCGCTGGCCTGCAGCGCCGCCTCGGCCCGCTTGCCCTCGGTGACGTCGTGGAGGGTGCTCCAGAGGTAGGTCCGGCCCTTCACCTCCACCGGCGCGGCGTAGACCTCCACCTCCCGCACCTCGCCGGAGGCGAGCCGGTACTGCCGGGTGATCCGGTCGGTCCCGGCCTGGATGGCGTGATTGATGGCCTCGGCCAGTTCCGCCTCGCCCATGCCGTTGACCTGGCCGATGGACATGGTCCGCAGGGTGGCCAGGTCGTAGCCCAGGAATTCCTCGGCGGCCGGATTGGCGTCCAGGATCCAGCCGCCCTCCGGCGCCAGCAGCAGCTTGATGCCGTTGCCGGCCATGAACAGGGCCCGGAACTGGGCCTCCCGCTCCTGCAGGGAATCCAGGAGCACCTTCATCCGGGCTTCGTTCTCCTGGTGGGCAATCTCCACATCGCGGAGTTCGGAGATGTCCTGGCACTGGCACACGATCCCGGCCACTTCGCCGCCGGCATCGATCCAGAGGGCCTTGCTGAACAGGATATGGCGCAGCTCGCCATCCTTCCGGCGCACGTCCGCCTTGAACACCTGCCGGCCGCCGGTGCGCAGCAGCTCCTCGTCCTTGGCGGCCAGCAGCTGGGCGTCCTCGGCCGGCAGGAGCTCCCGCGAAGTCTTGCCGAGGATCTCCTCCCGGGGCCGGCCCAGGTACAGCTCCAGGGCCCGGTTGCACGCCACATAGACGCCCCGCACATCCTTGCAGAAGATGGGGTTGGGCAGGCTCTCCAGGATCTCGCGGAGGAGCGCGGGCGCCAGGGGCGCGGCGGTATCGGGACGGGTGGTCATGGCGATCCAAGTATAAATATGTAAGAACGGATCTTTACCGTTTATTTCTGCGGTCGCCGATGACCCGGGCCGGAATTCCACCGACGATCGCCCAGGCCGGCACGTCCCGGGTCACCACCGCGCCCATCGCCACCACCGCGTGGTCGCCGACGACGACCCCGTCCGTGACCCCGGCGTTGGCGCCGATCCAGACGTCCCGGCCCAGGACGATGCCCCGGGAGGTCACCGGCTGCGCCCGCACCTCCCGGGCCGGGTCCAGGCCGTGGTCGAAGGCGTAGAGGGCGGCCCCGGAGGCGATCCGGGTGCCGTCCCCCACCGTGATGCCCCGGGCGCCCCCGTCCAGGACCGCCCGGGCGTTCACCGAGACATCCCGGCCCAGGGTGATGGGCCCGTGCAGGAACGCGTCGGCGGCGATGGCGCAGCCCCGCCCGAGCACCACCCCCCGCCCGGGCTCCCCGAAGATCCGCGCCTCGGGGGCCACGAAGCAGCCTTCGGCGATCGTCACAGTCTCCAGGGCGGCCAGCTCGGCCTGGACCTCCGCCTGCCAGGCCTCGGCCCAGGCCCGGTGCCGGTCCTTCAGGGCGAAATACAGCCAGGGCATCCAGGAGAGCCGGCGCTTGTGCTGGGCACGGAAGCAGTCTGGGATAGGTTTCACGGCACCATGATATCGGGACTTCAGGCTGGGGACCCGCGCAGGCCATCCTGGGTAGGGGGGTTGCCCGAGATCCCCAGGCGACGTAGAATCAAACTAGGAATCGAATTTAGTTAAAGTATACTTTTACTATTTATGAAAACTAGTTCAAAAAAGGATCAGCATGATCGGCACCCAAGCTGAACTCACCTCCGTCCTCCGCCAGTACAATCCTTGGTGGGCCGGGATGGGCACCCCCGACGTCCCGACCTGGCAACGGGCGGCATTCCGGGAATTGTACGATTGGATGGAAGCCCCGCCCGCGGGAAGGGCCCTGCTCCTTGCAGGAGCCCGGCAGATCGGCAAGACCACCCTTTTTCTCCAGTGCATCGACCGCCTCCTCAAGATGGGTGTGCCGGCAGGCAATATCCTCTACGTGACCTTTGACCACCCCCTGCTCAAGCTTCACGGCCTTGAGGGCGTGCTGAAGCTATGGCGGGAAGTTGAGCCAGCCGACGGAGGAGTCGAGTACCTGTTCCTGGATGAGATCCAGGCGGCCAAAGACTGGCAGACTTGGTTGAAGCACCAAGTGGATTTCGACAAACGCAGGCGGATCGCCGTCACGGGTTCGGCGACCCCGCTCACCCGTCAGGGACAGGAATCCGGCGTCGGCCGGTGGCATACCCTCCAGCTCGCCACGCTTTCCTTCTTTGAATTCATGCAGATCAAGCACCTTCCCGAACCCCCGGTGCCCGCGTGCCCTTCCCTGCAGGCCCTCTTCGATTGGAAGCCCGCAGATTTCCAGCGCGTGGCTGCGGACGCCGCCCCTTTGGCGGGCCATTTCCACGACTACATCCTGAGAGGTGGCTTCCCCCAGTGCGCCCTGACCGAGTCCCTGTCGCTGGCCCAGAAGCTTCTACGCGAGGACATCGTGGACAAGGTCCTCAAGCGGGACATGACCGCCCTTTTCGGAGTCAGGCGGATCGTCGAGCTGGAGCACACCTTCCTGTACCTCTGCCTTCACGACGGTGACCTCCTCGACCTGCCCCAGCTTTGCAGCAGCCTGGGCCTTAAACGGCCCACAGTCAGCAATTTCATCGACCTCCTGGAGGCTACCCACCTGATCTACCAACTCAAGCCTTACGGTTATGGCAAAGAGGTCCTGCGCGGACGCTCCAAGATCTACCTGGCGGACGCAGCCATCGCTCCGAGCGTCCTGCTCAAGGGCAAGGCCCTCCTCGATGATGGGCCCGCCCTGGGACGAGCGGTGGAAACCGCCTTCTTCAAGCACGTATTCACCCGCTTCTATCGGCAGAGCGTGGGGTTTTCCTATTGGCACGGGAAAAAAGAGGTGGAAGTGGACCTCATCGCCGATACCGGGGCGGAACGCATCCCATTTGAAGTGAAATACCGCTCCCACCATACCGAGGCGCGGGACCTGAAGGGGTTGGCCCAGTTCTGCGCCGAAAAGGACGTCCGCCGGGGTTACGTGGTGACCAGGGAGCTGAGTGATTTCGGAGTCACGGATATCCAGGGGACCCCGATCCTGAAGATCCCCGCCGCCCTCGCCTGCTACTGGTTGAGCCAGGGGGAACTCGGAGCAGGGCAACTGGGGCCAAGCGCCTCGCATTTATCCTAATTTTACGCAGGATCATCATAAAAATTGCTTCTTTACCTATAATTTTCAAAACGATTGAAATAAAAATGATGTAAAGAAGGGTAATCTACCCCCTGCCAACCCGAGGGGGTCCCATGAACGCCGCCGATACCACCTGGATGCTCGTCGCCACCGCCCTGGTCCTCCTGATGACCCCGGCCCTGGCCTTCTTCTACGGCGGCCTGGTCCGGGCCAAGAACGCCCTGAACACGATGATGATGAGCTTCGTGTCCCTGGGCTGCGTGGGGATGGCCTGGTTCCTCCTGGGCTACAGCCTGGCCTTCGGGCCGGGCACCGTCCTGTTCGGCGACCTCTCGGCCCTGGCCCTGCGCGGCGTGGGGCTGGACACGGCGGCCGGCACCACCATCCCCAAGCTGCTGTTCATGGCCTACCAGGGCACCTTCGCCATCATCACCGCCGCCCTGATCTCGGGGGCGGTGGTCGAGCGGATGCGGTTCCTGGCCTACGCCGCCTTCATCACCCTCTGGTCCCTGGTGGTCTACAGCACGGTGGCGCACTGGGTCTGGGGCGGCGGCTTCCTGGCGCGCATGGGCGCCCTGGATTTCGCCGGCGGCACCGTGGTCCACATCACCGCCGCCACCGCCGCGCTGGTCGCCGCGGCCATGATCGGGCCCCGCAAGGACTACGCCCGGCAGGCCATCCTGCCCCACAACGTGCCCTTCACCGTGCTCGGCGCGGGCCTGCTGTGGTTCGGCTGGTTCGGCTTCAACGGCGGCAGCGCCCTGGCCGCCAACGGCCAGGCGGTGCTGGCCTTCGTCAACACCCTGGTGGCCCCCTCGGCCACCCTGGTGGTCTGGACCGCCCTGGAACTGACCCGCACCGGCAAGGCCACCGCCGTGGGCAGCGCCACCGGGATCGTGGTCGGCCTGGTGGCCATCACCCCGGCCGCGGGCTTCGTCTCGCCCCTGTCGGCCATGGCCATCGGCGCCATCGCCGCCGTGCCCAGCCACTTCGCCATCCTCTACCGGTCCCGCACCCGCCTGGACGATTCCCTGGACGTCGTGGCCGCCCACGGTCTGGGCGGCACCGTCGGCGCCCTGCTGACCGGCCTGTTCGCCGACAAGGCCTGGGGCGCCCCGGCCAACGGCCTGCTCCTGGGCAACCCCAGGCAGTTCCTCATCCAGGCCGCCGCGGTGGTGGTCACCATCGGCTTCACCGCCGTGGCCACCTTCGGGCTCCTCAAGCTGGTGGCCCTGTTCGCCCCGCTCAAGGCCGGGGCCGGCGACGAGGGCCATGGTCTCGACTTCAGCCAGCACGGCGAGGAGGCCTATGCGTCCGGCGACGGCGCCCTGCTGCTTCTCAGCGAGGCCCTGCCGCCCAAGGAAGCCCGGTTCGTGCCCGCCCAGGGAGGTGTCCAGTGAAGCTCATCGTCGCCATCATCCGTCCCGAGAAGCTCACCGACGTCCTGGAGGCGCTCTACGGTCTGGACGTCAAGGGCATGACCGCCAGCCGGGTCCAGGGCCACGGCGGGGAGCTGGAGCGGGTCGAGACCTACCGCGGCGCCACGGTGAAGATGGAGCTGGCCGACAAGGTCCGGCTGGAGATCGGCGTCTCCAATTCGTTCGTGGAGCCCACCGTCCAGGCCATCCTGCGCAGCGCCCGCACCGGCCAGGTCGGCGACGGCAAGGTGTTCGTGCTGCCCCTGGACCAGGTCTACCGGATCCGCACGGGCGAAGAGGGCCGGACGGCGGTCACGCCGATGGGGGTGGACCCGCACCTGGAGGCGGTCCCCTGACAAGGTCCGGCCGGGGTCCTCGCGGATCCCGGCCGGCCATGGAACCCTTGCGTCGAATCAGGGCATGTAGGGCACCTGCTGCATGGAGGCGTTGCCGGCGGCATCGTTGACCTGCACGCCCCAACTGTATTGGGTGTATACAGCCAGGCTGGGAATGGTCGGGGAATTGGTGCCGTCGGTCGGATCAATGCCCCAGACGATGCTGGTGATGGTGCTGGAGAAATCGGCGGCGTTGCTGTTGCCGGAGGGGATCGACCAGACCGTGTTGCCGTTGTTGTCCCAGATGCTGAAGGTATAGCTGTAGCCTGCCGGGGGCGCCGCGGGCGCGGTCCAGGTGAAGGTCGGCTGGGTATCGGCGGGGTTTCCGGAGTGATTGCCGGTACCCATGGGCGAAAGGTTGGTCACGAAGGCGTCCAGCACCGCCGTCACCGGCGGACTGAGGATCTCGCTGGTGCCGTCGCTGTAGACCACCTGGATCCCGTAGCTGTCGGTGAGGGCCGGCCGATCGCCGACGAGCGTCATCCAGAAGCCGGTCTGGTCGTTGGAGTTGTATGGGAAGTCGGTGGGCGCCACGACATTGGGTCCGGAGACGAGGGTGGCGGAGACGATGTGCTTGGCATACTCCACGAGGGAGAACCAGAGCGCGTAGTTGTCCGAACCGCCGTTGTACTGGCCGTGGTAGGTGTTCGCCGTGGCCTGGGCGTTGACGCCGGGAAGGGCGAAATCCTGCCCGGACAGGTCCCCTGCGACGGTGACGTAGGCGCCGGTGTTGTTGACGCCATAGATGGCGTCGCCCGCATCGATCACGCCGTCCTGGTTCTGGTCCATGATCCCGACCTGGAGGAAGGTGCCGGAGGCGACGCCCGTGATGGTGTAGAACTGCGGGCTGACCGGCGACTCGACGATGGTGCCGTAGAACGTATTGCTGTTCACGTCGACGTAGACGACCACCAGCGGCCCGGCGGAGGCCTGGGGGAAGGTCACCGTGCCGGTGATCGTATGGCCCCCCGCCGGCCCGGCGATCGTGACGGGCGAACCCAGGGTGGTCCAGTCGCCGACGAGGGCGCCGGCCTCGCCGCGGACCCTGAAGTAGTAGGTGTTCCCCGTCACCAGGGTCGTCCCGTTGGCCGGGAGGATCACGGCGTTGGTCGGACCTTCCGGATAGAGCCTGGAATCGCTGATCGTGCTGAACCCGGCGTCGGGGCTCCACTGCACCCGGTAGTGCGTGGGTATCGCATTGTTGTTCGAATCGACCAGGGTGTCGTAGCGCAGGAGGGCCCCGGAGGCGTTCGGGTAGACATGGAGCCCAGGCCCTCCGAGCCCGGCCATGGAGACGCTATGGTCGGCGATGGTCATGGTGATGCCGGTGACGTTGGCCGCCTTGACGGTGATGTTGCTCGGCCAGGACCCCTGCGGGTCGTTGACGCTGAAGGCGCCCCGACCGGCGGTGTCCATTTTCGCCTGCAAGGAGTAGGTGCCGGGCGGGACGCCATGGATGGACCAGCCGCCGGTGCTGGAGATGGCGGTCGCCATCCTGGTTCCGTAATTGACGTCCCTCAGGAAGATGTAGATCTCGCCGGTCTGCGAGCCGCTGTAGCTGACGTTGCCGGAGACCACATAGCCCAGGGCGACCTCCGGATAGAGCACCACGTTCGCATTGGTGACCGTGAAGGTGCTGACCGCGGGGTAGAAGACGGCGGTGGGACCGCTGATGGAGGGGGTGATGGTCCAGGTCCCGACCGGCACATTGCTGAAAGAGAACGTGCCGGTGCTGCTGGTGGTCTGGGTTTGGGGCGGGGTGGTGTCGAGGACCAGGTGGATGCCCGGCGCACCGAGCCCATTGTTGGCGTAGGTCATGGTGCCGGAAACGGTGTACGTCGGGCTGACGGTCACGGTTGCCGGCGCGCTCTGGGCCGGTGTGCCGATGCCGTTGTCGACCGTAACGTAGTAGCTGCCGCTGTCGGTGAGCTGGGCACTGGCCACGTAGTATGAGGAACTGGTCGCCCCCGGGATCTGGGAGCCGTTCAGGTACCACTGATAGTTGAAGGAGCTCGGGTAGCCGGAGGCCACCACCGAGAGGTTCAGGGGCGTGTTGAGGCTGATGTTCTGGGCCTGCGGCTGGGTGGTGATGGCCGGGGCCACGTTGACGACGAGCTGGGCGCTGTTGCTGGTCACTGAGGGGCCGACGCCGTTGGTCAGGGTCACGGCGTAGTTGTTGAACTCCATGGCCAGGGTGGTGGCGGGGGTGGTGTAGCTGGCCGAGGTGGCCCCGGGGATGGAAACGCCGTTCACGCTCCACTGGTAGCTGGGCGCCGGGTTGCCGGTGGCGGTGACCGAGAAGGTCGCTGTGGCCGGGGCGGTGACGGTGACGCCCTGGGGCTGGGCGGTGATGACCGGGCCGGTGTGGACCGACAGGATCGCCGCGTTGCTGGTGACCGGCGAGCCGATGCCGTTGCTCACGGTGACGGTGTAGCTGTTCTGGTCCATGGCCGTGCTGGTCGCCGGGGTGGTGTAGGACGCCGAGGTGGCGCCGCCGATGGGCGTGCCGCCCAGATTCCACTGGTAGGTGACCGCCGGGTTGCCGGTGGCGACCACGGTGAAGGTGGCGGTGGAGGGGGCATTGACCGCGACGCTGGCCGGCTGGGTGGTGATGGCCGGGGCGGCGTCGACGGTGAGCAGGGCCGCATTGCTGGTGACGGCCGTGCCGACCCCGTTGCTGACCGAGACCGTGTAGATCCCCCCGTTCAGGGCAAGGCTGGTGGCCGGGGTGGTGTAGCTGGCCGAGGTGGCGCCGGGGATGGTGGTGCCGTTGAGGCTCCACTGGTAGGCCGGAGCCGGGTTGCCGGTGGCCGCGACCGTGAAGGTGGCGGTGGCCGGAGCGACCACCGTGGTGGCGATGGGCTGGGTGGTGATCACCGGGCCGGTCTTGACCGAGAGCAGGGCCGCCGAACTGGTGACCGGCGAACCGATGCCGTTGCTGACGGTGACGGTGTAGCTGGACTGGTCCATGGCCAGGGTGGTGGCCGGGGTGGTGTAGCTGGCCCCGGTCGCGCCGGCGATGGCGGTCCCGTTCAGGTTCCACTGGTAGGTGGGGGCGGGGTTGCCGCTGGCGGTGACCGTGAAGGTCCCGGGCGCCGGGGCGATGACCACGGTGCCGATGGGCTGCACGGTGATGGCCGCGGCGACATCCACCGTCAGCAGCGCCGGGGCGCTGGTGACCGGGGCGCCGACGCCGTTGCCGACCGTCACGGTGTAGCTGTTGCCGTTCATGCCCAGGCTGGTGGCCGGCGTGGTGTAGCTGGCCGAGGTGGCGCCGGCGATGGCGGTCCCGTTCAGGTTCCACTGGTAGGAGGGCGCCGGGCTGCCGCTGGCCACCACGGTGAAGGTGGCCGGGGCCGGGGCGGTCACGGTCTGGGCCGTGGGCTGGGTGGTGATGGCCGCCGCGTTGGTGACGGTCAGGATGGCCGGGGCGCTGGTCACGGCCGAACCGATGCCGTTGCCGACCGTCACGGTGTAGCTGTTGCCGTTCATCGCCAGGGTGGCGGCCGGAGTGGTGTAGCTGGACCCGGTGGCGCCGCCGATCGCGACGCCGCCCAGGTTCCACTGGTAGGTGGGCGCCGGGTTGCCGGAGGCGACCACGCTGAACGTGGCGGTTCCGCCGACGCCGGTGCTCGCGCTGGCCGGCGGGGTGGTGATGGCCGCGGGGTAGTCGACCGTCAGGAGGGCGGCACTGCTGGTGACCGGGCTGCCGATGCCGTTGGTGACCGTCACGGTATAGCTCTGCCCGTTCATGGACGGCGTGGTGGTGGGGGTGGTGTAGCTGGCCCCGGTGGCGCCGGAGATGGCGGCTCCGTTGAGGTTCCACTGGTAGGTGGGGGCCGGGCTGCCGGTGGCCGTGACGGTGAAGGTCGCCGTGGCCGGGGCGGTCACGGTCTGGGAGGCGGGCTGGCCGGTGATGGCCGCCGCGTTGGTGACGGTGAGGATGGCCGCGGCGCTGGTGACCGGGGAACCGATGCCATTGGTCACGGTCACGGTGTAGCTGTTCCCGCTCATGGCCAGGGTGGTGGCCGGAGTTGTGTAGGAACTGCCGGTGGCGCCGCCGATGGCCGTGCCGCCCAGGCTCCACTGGTAGGTGGGCGCCGGGTTGCCGGTGGCCACCACGCTGAAGGTCGCGGTGCCGCCGACCCCGACGCTGGCGCTGGCCGGCGGCGTGGTGATGGCCGCCGCGAAGTCGACGGTGAGGACCACCGGACCGCTGGTCACTGGCGATCCGATCCCGTTGCCCACCGTAACGGTGTAGCTGCCGCCGTTCATGGCGGCCGTGGTGGCCGGGGTCGTGTAGCTGGCTCCGGTGGCGCCGGTGATGGCCACGCCATTGAGGTTCCACTGGTAGGTCGGGGCCGGGAACCCGGACGCGGCGACCGAGAAGGTGGCCGTGGCCGGAACCGTGACCACCTGGGCGGTGGGCTGGGTGGTGATGGCCACCGCCTGGTCCACGGTCAGGACGGCCGGATTGCTGGTCACGGGCGAGCCGATGCCGTTGCTCACGGTGACGGTGTAGCTGTTCCCGTTCATGGCCAGGCTGGTGGCCGGGGTGGTGTAGGAACTGCCCGTGGCGCCGCCGATGGGCGTGCCGGCCAAGTTCCACTGGAAGGTGGGCGCCGGATTGCCGGTGGCGGTCACCGAGAAGGTGGCCGTGGCCGGATCCGTGACCGAGATGCTGGCGGGTTGGACGGTGATGGCCGGCGCCGCGTCGACGGTCAGGACCGCCGGACTGCTGGTGACCGCCGCACCGATGCCGTTGCCGACCGTGACCGTGTAGCTGGTGGCGTTCATGGCCAGGGTGGTGGCTGGCGTGGTGTAGGAGCTGCCCGTGGCGCCGCTGATCGGGACACCGCCCAGGTTCCACTGGTAGGTGGGCGCCGGGAAGCCGGTGGCGGCCACCGTGAAGGTGGCGGTGGCCGGGGCGGTCACGGTCTGGGCGAGGGGCTGGGTGGTGATGGCCACCGCCTGGTCCACGGTCAGGACCGCCGGATTGCTGGTCACGGGCGAGCCGAGGCCGTTGCTTACGGTGACGGTGTAGCTGTTCCCGTTCATGGCCAGGCTGGTGGCCGGGGTGGTGTAGGAACTGCCCGTGGCGCCGCCGATGGGCGTGCCGGCCAAGTTCCACTGGAAGGTGGGCGCCGGATTGCCGGTGGCGGTCACGGAGAAGGTGGCCGTGGCCGGATCGGTGATGGAAATGCTGGCGGGCTGGATGGTGATTGCCGGAGGCGCGTCCACCGTGAGGGTGGCCGAGGCGCTGGTGACCGGGCTGCTGAAGCCGCTGACGATGACGGTGTAGATATTGCCGTTCATCGCGAGGCTGGTGGGACCCGTGGTGTAGGAGGCCGAGGTCGCCCCGGTGATCGCCCCGCCATTGACATACCACTGGTAGGTCAGTGGATTGCCGGTGGCGGCGACGGTGAAGGTTGCGGTCGCGGGCGCGGTGACGAGCACCGAGGCCGGCTGGGTCACCAGGACTTGGGCCTGGTCCACGGTCAGGACGGCCGCGCTGCTGGTGACGGCCGCGCCGACGCCATTGCTCACGGTGACCGTGTAGCTGTCGCCGTTGTTGGCCAGGGTGGTGGCCGGCGTGGTGTAGGCATCGGCGGTCGCGCCAGTGATGGCGGCGCCGTTCAGATACCACTGGTAGGTGGGCGCGGGGGCGCCGGTGGCCGCCACGGTGAACGTGGCGGTGCCGCCCGCCGTCACCGAAGCCGCCGCGGGCTGGGTGGTGATGATGGGAGCCGCGTTGACGATCAGGATCGCCGCGGTGCTGGTGACCGGGCTGCCCACGCCGTTGCTCACGGTCACCGTGTAGCTGCCGCCGTTCATGGCCGCCGTGGTGGCCGGGGTGGTGTAGGCGGCCGACGTGGCGCCGGAGATGGCCGAACCGTTGAGGCTCCATTGGTAGCTGGGAGTCGGGTCGCCGGTGGCGGTCACCGTGAAGGTCGCCGTGGCCGGGGCCAGCACGGTCGCGCCCTGGGGCTGGGCCGTGATGGACGGCGCGACGTCATTGTTGTGATGGGTGCACTGGAGCTGGGCGACGAGGAGGCCGAGGGCGGCCACGAGGCCGGTTAGGAACCTGGGGGTGCTGAGCATCTTCGCCTCCACGAAATGAGAAATAAATTTATTTGGGTCATCCGGCAAATCGTGGGGTGAAGAGATCTGACCCAGGGCCGACCAGGGCCACCAGGATGGCGTCCTGACGGCCCTATAGAAGGGTCGCCGCCAAGTGCCTTACCGTAGTGGTTGCGAAATC